>Ga0224555_1000740_pt1 | contig 49705 bp, 42 predicted proteins | sample 714S23034metaG_FD_180687 | JGI IMG/M metagenome (GOLD analysis project Ga0224555, IMG submission 180687) | Peat soil microbial communities from Stordalen Mire, Sweden - 717 S2 30-34 | ecosystem: Environmental > Terrestrial > Soil > Wetlands > Peat | place: Sweden: Norrbotten County, Stordalen...
GCTCGAAGCAAGGAAACTCTCGATCAGGCCATCACCGAGGCTCTCCCACACATCACCCCCGCCAACGCTCACGCTTGGTTCAGGCTCGCTCTAAATGGTCTACAGTAAAACGGAAAATGCTCTAGTTGGAAAAAAGTCGGTTATCCGAGTCTCCGGCAGCAAGAATTCCGGCCTACGGAACCAGAATCACATCCAGAAACCGCGGCCCGTGCACCCCTTTGATGCGCGTCATCTCGATGTCCGCGGTCGCTGACGGTCCAGATATAAGCGTCGTCGCCAGGGCCGCCGTGGTCCGCAGCCGCGCAATCGCCTCTGGAACCGTCTCCACCACGTCCGCGGCCCGTACTACGCACAGGTGGTAGTCGGGGACGAGGGTCGGTGCTCGCCGTCCCTGGCCAGGGACGTTCTGCAACACGATCGTTCCCGTCTCCGCAATGGCTGCCGTAGAAGCCGTTACGACACCCTCGAAGCCATCCAGCTCCGCCGGCGTAAACCCTTGGTCGACAATGAATTCGAAGCCCACGGGCAGCGGTTCTCCGAGCGCCTCCGCCAGCCCTGCCGGCACCACCACGCGCCGCTTGCCGCGCTCGGCCAGGACCCGGGCAATCTCCCTGCCAACCTCGCCCGCCTTCGCCCGCACGACGTTGGCGTCGTAGTCGCGCAACCGGTCCTCCAGCAACTCCAGAATTGCCTCGCGCTCATGCGACGCAGTTTGCTTGTAGTTCCGTGGGACCGCCTCCCACTCGGCATCTATCGCTGCCGCATCGGAAGATGGTGAACCGATTGCCGCGCGAATCCGCCGCACCACCTCCTCCCGTGACGAAACTGAAGCCGCCTTAGTGCCCATCGTCCGACTCCTTCGCAACCGCGTCCTCGGCCCGTCTGCCCGCAGCACTCTTGGAACGCTGCTCGAACCACTCGTGAAATGTCTGCTTCGGCATCACGCGCAGGTCGCGCACCTGCGTCCATCCGCCGAGCATCCCCGGCAGCCAGTCGATCCAGCCAACACCCTGCGCATCCTTGCGCGAAAGCGGCAACTCCGCGATCCGCCCCAACTTCTGCGAAGCTCGAAAGACAGATTCGCTGCGGAAGACCTGCGCCACCGCCTTCAGTGCCATCACCTCGGGATTGGCAAGGATGTGGAACCCCGACGATTGCTGCTTCACGACCTTATTGCGCAGGTGGATCAGTACCTCGGGAATATTGATCTTCACCGGGCAGACCTCGTAGCAGGCCCCACACAGGCTGGATGCGTACGGCAGGCTCTGCGCATGGTGCATCTCCATCAACTGCGGCGTCAGAATCGCCCCGATCGGCCCCGCATACACGCTCCCGTACGCATGCCCGCCGGTCTGCTGATACACTGGGCAGGCATTCTGGCAGGCCCCGCAGCGGATGCAGTGCAGCGTCTGTCGCGCCTCCTCATCCGCCAGGATCTCCGTGCGCGCATTGTCCATCAGCACCACGTGAAAGTTGCGCGGGCCGTCGCCGCCCTTGGGGGCCTTGTCCACACCCGTCCAAATCGAGTTGTACGGATTCATCCGCTCGCCCGTGGCGCTGCGCGGCAGCAACTGCAGCATCACTTCGAGGTCCTGATAGCGCGGCACAACTTTGTCGATCCCGGCGACCGAAATCAGCGTCTCCGGCAGGGTCAGGCACATGCGGCCGTTGCCTTCGCTCTCGACGATGCAGACGCTGCCCGTCTCGGCAACTAGGAAGTTCGCGCCGCTCACCGCCGTCTTCACCCGCAGGAACTTCTCGCGCAGGAAGCGCCGCGCCGCATCCGCCAGGTCCTGCGGCGTGCCCCCAAGTTTTGAGAAATCGCTGCCGGGCAGTTTCATCTCCCGCCGGAAGATCTCGCGAATCTGCGACCGGTTCTTATGCAGCGCGGGCACAACGATATGCGACGGCTGATCGTGCCCAAGCTGAATGATTAATTCAGCCAGGTCGGTCTCATACGCGTGAATCCCCGCCGCTTCCAGCGCCTTGTTGAGTTGGATCTCCTCGGTCGTCATCGACTTGATCTTGATGACTTCCGTCGGGCTCACGCCGTCCGCCCCGCTCGCCTTCACCAACTCGACGACGATCCGCCGCGCATCTTCCGCATCCTTCGCCCAGTGAACCTGGCCGCCGGCAGCCGTGCAATTCCGCTCGAACTGCTCCAGGTAGAAATCCAGATGCCGCATGGTGTGCTGGCGGATCTGCTTGCCTGTCTCGCGCAGGGCCTCCCAGTCCGGCATCTCGGCCACAACCTTGGCGCGCTTGGTCTGGATCACCTTGGTCGCGTGGCGCACGTTCTTGCGCAACTGCGAGTCGCCCATCAGTGCTTTTGCCGCTACCTGGAACTTGGGCGCCGTCCTTGGGTCCAAAGCCGTGCCGCTCATCGCAGCTCCCCAACCGGGCGTTCGTCATTCTGGACGCAGTCCAGAATCTCGGTGTTTGGCTTTGTATCTCGCCTCATCGCTGGCCGCCTTCTTCGCTCGCCAGGATCTCCGCAATGTGCACCGGCCTCACGCCCGTCCGCTCCCGGTGCAGCGCGCCGCCGATGTGCATCAGGCAGGAGTTATCGCATCCCGTGACCGCCTCCGCCCGCGTGTTCAGCACTCCGCGAACTTTTTCCGACAGCATTGCGCTGGAAACCTCGGCATTCTTGATGGCAAAGGTTCCGCCAAACCCGCAGCACTGCTCTAGGTTCTCGATCTCCACCAGGTCGATTCCCCGCACCGCGCGCAGCAGCTTCATGGGCCCGTCGCCAATATGCAGGCTGCGCAGCCCATGGCAGCTCGCGTGGTAGGTCACGCGATGCGGATAGTACGCGCCCACGTCCTCCAACCCAAGCTTCTTCGTCAGAAACTCTGAGAACTCCCATACCTTCGGCAGCAGCTTCGCCACTTCGCCCTTCAGCTTCTCGTCCTTCAGCCGCTCCGCCATAATCGGATAATGGTCGCGCATCATGGCCACACAACTGGTCGACGGGCTCACCACCGCCTCTGCATGTTTGAACTGGTCGACGAACCGCCGCAGCAGCGGCATCGCCTCTTCCTGGTAGCCCGTGTTCCAATGCATCTGCCCGCAGCATGTCTGTCCTGCGGGAAACTCCACCGAATGCCCCAACCGCTCCAGCACCCGCACCACTGCCTTGCCCGTTTCGGGGAACAGCGTGTCGTTATAACAAGTGATAAACAGCGCAACTCGCAAACCCGTTCCCCCGGCCTTTTGCTCCAGCCTCTCGTCCAGTCCCGCTCATTCGCGGACTTTTTTGCCTCTGATCCGTATCCATTGGCATGAATTGTTGTCCGGCTTGTGCTCTCGGTATCCACCTTAGTCCAATAGACAATCTATTTCCACAATAGAATCCGCTCAGGTAGGATGGTAGCCGGCTAATTTCATAATCTCTCCTCGCAGCGAGGCACCTTGGGACCAAATCCATTTCTCGGCGTCATCTTTCACTGGATTGGAGGCTTCTGCTCCGCCACCAACTTCATCCCATTCCGCCAGATCAAGCGCTGGTCGTGGGAGGTTTACTGGCCCATCCAGGGCTTCGCCGCATGGATCATCGCGCCTACCGTGCTGGCCACCATCTTTATCCCCAACGCCTACGGCATCCTGCACACCGCCTACGCCACCAACCCGAAGGATGTTATGTTCGCGTTCCTCTTCGGGGTGCTCTGGGGCGTCGGGGGAATCACCTTCGGCCTCGCCATCCGCTACCTGGGCATCGCGCTCGGCTACGCCATCGCCCTCGGCCTCTGCGCCTTCTTCGGAACCCTGGTCCCGCCCGTCTATCACCGCGAGATCGGCACCCTCTTGCATCAGACCTCCGGCAGGTTCATTCTCTTCGGAGTCCTCGTGTGTCTCATCGGCGTCGCTGTCAATGGCGCCGCCGGCTACTCCAAGGAAAACGAGATCACCCCTGAAGAGAAAGCCGAGGCCGGCGAACGCGATTACAACTTCGGCAAGGGCATCGCCATCGCCATCCTCGCCGGCTTTATGAGTTCCTTCTTCGCCTTCGGTCTCGACGCCGGCAAGCCCATCGGCGACCTCACCGCAACCCGTCTCATCGCCGCCGGCATGACCGGGCGGCTGGTCCTCAAGAATCTTCCCATCCTCATCGTCGTCCTCTGGGGTGGGTTTTTCACCAACTTCATCTGGTCGGCCATCCTCATCTTCCAGAATGGCTCCGTCCGGCAGTTCTTCGGACAGCCCGGAATCAACCCCATGCGCGCTGCCGCAACCTCCGGCGACACGCTCGTGGACTTTGATCCGCTCGATGCGTCCACCTACGACCGGCTCGCCCCGGCCACACTCTTTTCCAACTACATCTTCGCCGGCATGGCGGGAGTCATCTGGTACTTCCAGTTCTTCTTCTACTCCATGGGCCAGACCAAGATGGGCAAGTACGACTTCTCCTCCTGGACCCTGCACATGGCGTCGATCATCATCTTCGCCACCCTCTGGGGCCTGGTGCTGAGGGAGTGGCACGGCACCAGCATGCGCACCAAGCTGCTGGTCACCTGCGGCCTCCTGCTGCTGGTCGGGTCCACCGTCATCGTCGGCTACGGCAACTACGTCCACGCCGTCTTCGGGACCTAGGAACAGCCGCCTAAACAACCGCAGAGCATTACGTAGAAGCAGAAAATACAGGCTGGAAGATCACATGCAGACGCTGTCCATCGCGTTGTCCTTCATCGTCGCTGCCTCGTCGGCGATCGGCCAGTCGAGTCAAACTGAGCCCGTTCCCGCCCCCGCGCCCACAGCTCGCTTTCCCGCAGCCTGGTACCAGGGCAACGGACGCCCAGGTGACACTGTGTCCGGCACGCAGGCTCCGATCACGGGCGCGCCTTACTCCGCCACCATGGTCACGACCGGAACAATTCCGGCGCAGTCTGGACGACCGGTCATCAGCCTTTCGACTCGCGCCATGTGGTACCGCGACGGCATGGGACGCACGCGAACCGAGCAACCGCTCGATGGCGCGGGCGCGACCGACAACACGCAGCTTACTGCCGGCCGCAAAGAGATCGAGGTCAACGACGTCGTGACCCATTGCATGTTCCACTGGGGCGAGCCGTGGGCCAGCCAGGGGCAGGCGATTGCGATCGTCTCCTGCTTCGCAAGTATGTACTACATCCCGTGGGATACCTCGTGGGGCGTTAAGGCGCAGACCGTGAGCGAGGCCCCCAAGGGCGACCAGACCATCCGCACAGAGCCACTCGGTCACAAGACCATCGACGGATGGGATGTCCTTGGCGCGCGGAGCATCACCATGAACTCGCAGCCCGCGAAAGCGGATCAGCCTGCGCAATCGCCGCAAATGGTGTTGGAACGCTGGTGGTCGCCGCTGCTCAACGAGACGCTGTGGTTCGGCCCCATTCCTCCGCGGTATGACGTACTCCCGACCTTCGAGCTAAAGAACATTCATGCGGGCGAGCCGGATTCGGCGCTGTTCTATCCACCCTCAAACTACCAGATTGTCAACCGGGGCAACCCGCACCCCTAAGCCCCGGCCGCCGCCGGAGCGTATCTTCCCGGCTACTCCGTGCGCATATTCACACGGCTGTTTTACATTTGCGTCACAATAGAGGCACGGAACATTCCGCCGCCAGGGAGGCGAAGCGATGCCGCGCATTAATTTTCATCAACAACTGGCCGCATTGAAGGACAAACTGCTGGCGATGGCGGCGCTTTCGCAGCAGGCGTTGGAGTTCTCGGTCGAGGCGTACCTGGAGCGGGACGTGGCGCTCGGCAATCACGTGCTCGAGATTGAGGAAGCTATCAACGCGGCGGAGACCATCGTCGACGAGATGGCCTACGAGCTTCTGGCAAAAGAGCAGCCGATGGCGATCGATCTGCGGTTCATTCTGTCGGTGATCAAGATCAACGGCGACTTGGAGCGCATTGGCGACCAGGCGGCCAACATCGCCGAACGCGCCCAGGCGATGAAAGATGCGCCCGAAATCTCGCTTCCGGTCGATATTCAGGCGATGGGCGAGAAGACCGGCGTGATGATCCGGACCGCAATCCAGTCGCTGCTGGAGGCTGACGCGAGAATGGCCGAAAGTGTGCTGATGATGGACGACCATGTCGACGACATGAATCGGGCGGTCCAGGCGGAGTTGGTGGAAGTGATGCAGCAGCACCCGCAGGTAAGCGTGCAGGCGCTGACCGCGATCCTGATCTCGCGCAACCTGGAACGCGCGGGCGACCACGCAACCAATATCGCGGAGGATGTGATCTTCTGGCTGCGCGGCTCGGATGTGCGCCATAAAATGTCGCTGGCTGAGGCGGACTGAGCACGGCCCGCACCAACCGGGCAATTGAGCGCCTAACCTCGGCGTCGACCTTGACGCCAATGCGGTAACTCGATTAAACTGGAGGCAATGAGGATGTGCTGCCGGAATCGGTGCGCCTGCTGCTCGAGCTGTTGTTGCGCAGCCGCGCTCCGCTGCCCCTGTCCCGCCTCGTAAAGATCTCCTTCCACGAAGCTCAGACAAGCCGCACGAGCGCCCCCAAATCCGGTGGGCGTTTTCTATTTTGAGCTAGTCTCTTCAGCCGTTCTCATTCAGCCAGTTTCAGCCGCAATCGACAAGGATCTCCAGGAATTTATGAGCGACACCGCAACCCCCACGCCGCCGGCCGCAACTCCGGCCGCCAAAGAGACCAAGGCCCAGAAGGCCGAGCGCCTGAAGCTCGCCAAGAACCCATGGGAGGCCTGGGAGGAGGTGCGCCAGTTCGCGCGCGAGGGCCGCGCCGCGGTCCTGCCGGAGTGGGCGGAGTTCTACTTCAAGTGGTGGGGCGTCTACACCCAGGGAGACGGCGCCGGCGTCACCGGTGGCAAAGACGGCGTGGGCAAGGCGACCGAGTACTTCATGATGCGCATTGGCCTGCCCAACGGCCTGCTGACCTCGCACCAGTTGCGCGTCATCGGCGATCTGACCAAAAAACACGCCCGCAACCTGGCGGACATCACCACGCGGCAAAATATCCAACTGCACTGGCTGACGATCGAGGCTCTACCGGAGATCGTGGAATCGCTGACCGCAATCGGCCTCAGCCCCAAGGGCGCCTGCGGAGACGTGCTGCGCAACGTCACCGGCTGTCCGCTCGCCGGGCTCGACGGCCACGAACTGATCGACGCCAGCCCGCTGGCGGTGGAAGTGTCGCGCGGACTGTCGGCGAATCCGGAGTTCTACAACCTGCCGCGCAAGTTCAAGGTGACGGTCTCCGGCTGCCCGCTGTGGTGCTCGTATCCGGAGATCAACTGCGTTGCGCTTACCGCAATCCGGCGCGAGGTCAATGGACTGGAAGAGATCGGTTACACGCTGCGCGTCGGTGGAGGCCTTTCGACCGAGCCGCACATCGCTGTGCGCATCCCCGCCTTCATCCCGCAGGACAAGGCCTATGCGGTAGTGGAAGCCGTGCTGCGCATCTTCAAGGAGCAGACCGAGCTGCGCGAGAACCGCACCCGCGCCCGCATCAAGTACCTCTTCATGCGCCACGGCTGGACCGCGGAGACCATGCTGGAAGCGATCGAAGCGAAGCTCGGCTGCAAACTCGACCCCTCGCCGGTTGACCAGGATGTGGTTCCCGACGACGTCTATCGCGACCACGTCGGCATCACGCCGCAACAGCAGCCCGGTCTGTCGGCCGTGGGCGCAAGCGTCCTGCGCGGACGCCTCTCCGGCGACCAGCTGATCCAGTTGGCCGACCTGGCCGAGCAGTACGGCGACGGGCATCTGCGCGCCACCATCATGCAGAACATCGTTCTGGTGAACGTCCCGAATGCAAAGACCCGCGATCTGATCCACGCCCTCGGCGAGATAGACCTGCGGGTTGAGTCGTCGCCCTTCTGGCGCGGCGCCATCGCCTGCACCGGCACGGAGTTCTGCAAACTCGCCATCGCGGAGACCAAGGCGTTCTCGAAGTGGCTCGTCGGCGAAATGGAGGAGCGCCTTCCCGGATTCGACCAGCAGATCAAGCTGCACGTCACCGGCTGCACCAACTCGTGCGGCCAGAGCTGGATCGCCGACATCGGCCTCGAGGGCAAGAAAATCAAGAAGGACGGCAAGATGGTCGACGCCTTCTACTTCTGCGTCGGCGGAGCCGTCGGCAAGTACGCCGCGATCGCCCGCCAGATCGGCTACCGCGCGGCGGCCGAGGACTGCCCCGAAGCCATCGAGCGCCTGCTCCGCGCCTACCTCGCCGACCGCTGGCCCGGTGAAGACCTGCGCGCCTACTTCGCCCGCACCGACGACGCAAGCCTCCGCGCCCAACTCGCCGGCACCGCCCTCCCCGCCGTGGAGCGCGATCCTCCGCCCGTCGGCGCCGGCCGCTTCGCCCCCGGAGAGTAGCCGGTCATGCCCCTCTTTCCCATCTTCCTCAAGCTCACCGCTCGCCCGTGCGCCGTCATCGGCGCTGGCCATCTCGCCGAGTCGAAGATCGAATCCCTCCTCGCCGCCAACGCGGCCGTAACCGTCATCGCCCCACACGCCACTGAACGCATCGCCGCGATGGCCGCCTCCGGCGACCTCACTCTCCACCTGCGCGAGTACGCAACCGGCGATCTCGCCGGCCAGTTTCTTGTGGTCGCGGCAACCAATGTCCCCGCAGTCAACCGCGCCGTCTTCGCCGAAGCCGAATCCTCCGGCATCCTGATCAACGCCGTCGACGATCCGCCCTTCTGCGACTTTTATTTCCCTTCCGTCGTCCGCCGCGGCGACCTCCAGATCGCCATCTCCACCGCCGGCCACTCGCCCGCCCTTGCCCAGCGCCTGCGCAAGCAGATCAACGCCCTCCTGCCGCTCGACACTGGAGACTGGCTCGCCGAACTCGGCAACCTCCGCCGCGAAGTGTTGCAGATGGGGCCGCTCAACGAAGCCCGCACCCAACTCCTTCACCAGCTCGCCAGCCGCGAAGTATGCAGCTACGACGCCTGCCCCTCACGCACCCTCGCCCGCCGCCACGCCCTCACCAATCCCCTGCCTTCAACAGACGCCGCCACCGAGCGTAAGCCGTGAGCACATCCGCTCAACCAGGCGTGGTCTACCTCGCGGGCGCTGGCCCGGGCGACCCGGAGCTGCTGACGCTGCGCGCTCTGCGCCTGCTGCAGACGGCGGAGGTAATCTTGCCGGACGATCTCGTCTCCGACGAAGTCCTCGCGCTCGCCTCGCCGTCGGCGTTCATCGTCCCCGTCGGCAAACGCTGCGGGCAGCCGCGCATCACCCAGGCAGGCATTCACGCCCTGATGCTGGAACATGCCGGGACCGGACGGTCTGTTCTGCGGCTGAAATCGGGCGATCCGCTGGTCTTCGGCCGCGCCAGCGAAGAGATCGCCGCGTTGACTGAAGCGGGGATTCCATTCGAGATTGTTCCGGGAATTACTGCCGCGTTCGCGGTCGCAGCCGAGTTGAAAACGCCGCTCACCGACCGTAGCTCGGCCTCAAAGCTGGTCTTCGCCACGGCACACCACGCGGCGCCGCGGCCCGACGCGCCAGCCAAGTTGGAACTGACGCCCAAGTGGGAGGGCGCATTCCCTAAAGACGCGACCTTGGTCGTCTACATGCCCGGCCGCCACTTCCGCCAACTCGCGGACGAACTCATCGCCTCCGGCATCCTGCCGGAAACGCCGTGCGTTGCCGTCTCCGAGGCGAGCACGCCGAACCAGCGAGTGCATCGGACGACGCTGGCGGCCCTGGAGGATGACGCAGTTGGTCCGGCGCCGGTGCTGCTGCTGATCGGCTGCGCCATTCAGCCTGCGCCATAGCGCCATAGACTGACCGGCAACATCCACACCTGACGCGCCCCGCAATTATGGGCATCCGGCCACGCCGCGCACCTTCTCCCCTTTAACCTCGACCTCCGGTGTCACGGACAAGCCAGGCCGCAGGGCGTAGTCGCCGTCTTCCTGCTGCAGGTTAGTGAAGTCGACGCGCACAGGGATGCGCTGCACCACCTTGACATAGTTCCCGGTGGCATTCTCCGGCGGGAAGAGCGAGAGCATCGATCCGGTGGCGCCGCCGATCTGGGTGACCCGGCCGGAGAATTTGCGGCCGCCGTACGCATCCACCTTCAGCGTGACCGCCTGGCACGGGTACATGCGGGCAAGCTGCGTCTCCTTGAAGTTGGCCGTAACCCAAAGGTCGGTGAGTGGGATGATCGTCATCAAGTCCTGACCGACGGAGAGGTTGGCGCCAATTTCGACGTTCTTTTTGTTGACGATACCGGCCGTGGGCGCGGTGATGTTGGTATACGAGAGGTTGAGCCTTGCCTGTTCCACGCGGGCCTCAGCCTGTCTTACGGCAGCTTCGGCTGCGGCTGCGCGCGACTCCTCCACGCGGATCTGGCCGGGACGGTTCTGAACCGACTGCGCCGACTGGGCCTGGGCCTGCGCCAGCTTCTGGCGGGCGCCCTCTACCGCGTTCTGCGCCGCGAGAACGTCCGATTCGGCCTCGAGGACGGCGGCCTTTGAAGCTGCAGCGGCAGCAACCGCAGCGTCGTACTGCTGCTTGGAGATCACGTCCTTCTGAACCAGCGGCGTGTAGCGGTCCACGTCCAGCTGGGCTTTGACGGCATTGGCCCTGGCCTGATCGACACGCGCGGTGGCAGCTTCGACCTGCTTCTCATCCTGGGCGACCATGTCGGCAGAACCCTTCACGTCGGAGGCGGAGGTGGTGACGTTGGTGGTGACCGTGGTGCTGGTGATGGGCACGTTGGTGCTGGCCAGAACGGACTGCGCTTGCGCATTCGCCAGGTCCGCCTGGGCCTGGTCGAGCGCAACCTGGTAATCGGTGGGGTCGATCTCCACCAGCAGCTGGCCGGCCTGCACCGTCTGGTTGTCGTCGACGTAGACCTTCACCACGTGGCCGGTGACGCGCGAGCTTACCTGGTAGAGGTTGCCGTCCACTTGGGCGTCGTCGGTGTCCTCCGTGAAGGTGGAGCGCCAATAGAAGAAGATCGCGCCCAGGATCAGCAACAGGATCACGCCGATAACCATCAACCGGCGGTTGGAGTTTGCCGGCGGCACGGGCTCGCCAACGTCGACAGCGGCCTGCGGGGCGGGCTGGACCTTTTCGTTCTCTGTATCTGCCACGGTTACTTTCCTCCGAGATAATCTTTCAGGTTGGTCTCAGCAACGCCGAGGGCGCGGGCCAGAGCGAGCTTGGCGGCGTTGTGCTGGTAAAGGGTGCTGATGTACTGGTCGTTGGCCTGCTCCACCGAGGACTGCGCCTGCGAGACGGGCAAGTTGTCCGCGACGCCGGCGTGGAAGCGCTGCTGCGCCTCGCTCAGTTCCTCGTTGGCGAGGTCGAGGTTGGACTTCGCCGCCTCCACCAGCTTGGCCGCGGACTGGATGTCCAGGATCGAGTCGCGGATGTCCGCGTTCACCTGCTGGATCTGGTCGGCCAGCTTGTCGCGCGACTGCTGATATTGCGAGTCGGCAACGTCCTCCTCGCCCTTGGTCTTGGCGATCTGCAGGATCGGCGCGGAGATCGTTCCGGTGGCCGTATACGTGCCGTGCGAGTGGTTGACGGTCTCGCCGATGTCGCCATAGTCGCCGGAAAACTTCACGGTCGGCAACTGATCCGCGAACGCGGCGGTCTTCTGGGATTGGGCGGCGGCGACTTGCTCGCTTGCCGCCGCGAGGTCTTTGCGGTTCTTCAGGGCCTGCGCAAAGGCGGCCGCGGGGTCCAGGTTGTCGAGTGCGGCGTACGGCTCGGTGTCGGTCAGGCGATAGGCCTGGTCCAGTGGCAAGCCGATCGCCCGGGCGAGCGCGAGCTTGTCCTTGGCCAACTGGTTGGTGGCGGAGATCAGGCTCTGCTGCTCGTTCTGATAATCCACCTGCGCACGCAGAACATCCAGCCGCGGGCTGGTCCCGGCATCGTGCGAAGCGGTGGCCTGATCGAGCGAGACCTTGCTCGTCGCCAGTTCCGCGTTGACCGCAGCGATGCGCGCAGCGTCGGCGATGCACAACAGATACGCGTTGCCCACCGTGAGCACGACCATGTCGCGAGCGTCCTGCGCGGAGAGTTTAGCGGCGGCGAAGTTGTGCTTCGCGGCAATGTAGTTCTCCAGCGCGGGCACATTGATCAGGTTCTGCGTGAGGTAGGCGCGGAAATCGATCACCTGGAACGGACCGATGATGGGGTTGAGGCCGGGAAACTTCAGCCCGAATGCGGCAAGATTGATCTGCTCGACCTCGATGGAGGCGTCGCCGGTAACGGTTGGCAGCAGCGCCTGCAACTGCTCGAACTGCTGGCCTTTGGCGTTCTGCTGCGCAGTGGTCTCGAGGATGAGGCCCAGGTTCTGGCGCAGTCCGCGCGCTATGGCATCGTCCAGCGACAGGTCCAGAACTGTGTCTGTAGCCTTCCCTTCGACCAGCGATCCCTTGAACGAATCCTGCAACGGCGCGGCTGGATTCTGGCCGGCGGGCGCCGACAGTTGTTGCAACGCACCCTCGGTTGCCTGGGCTTGTGCGGGTGTAGTGGCGCCGGGGCTGTTCGAACTGCCCTGCGCCCGCGCACGGCCAACCGCGGCCAGCAGGAGAACACTTGCGAGGCCGGTGGCCACAAGGGCCGTCCGCACGGACGGCGCTGCTTTGCTTTGAGTCATTAGTTCTATGTTACCCGCACTTTGATAGGAGCCTACAACTAACTCATCCATCGCTCTTTGCAATAGGTGTTGGATGCGGCGCGGTGTGGGGAAAATGCAAAATATGTGCGATTTTCGCCAGCCTCGGAGGTCGCGAAGAGAGTCGACCCCGTAGAATCGAGGCGCGCCCCACCCGCGCCCGCGGGGAAGCGGATACACTTTCGATGCGGCAGAGAGGAGTCCTCGGATGTTTCTTGGGATCGATGTAGGAACCGGGGGAACCCGGGCTGTGCTGGTGGACCGCCGGGGCTTGGTGGTGGCGTCGGCGGCGAGCGAACACGCCCCCATCCGCTCCGAGCACATCGGCTGGGCCGAGCAGGAGCCCGAAGACTGGTGGCGCGCAGCTCAGGAGGCCATCGCCGCCGTGATGGCAGCAGCCGGGTCGACCGGCGCCAAGGTTGAAGCCGTCGGCCTCACCGGGCAAATGCATGGGTGCGTGATGCTTGACACCGCGGGCAATGTGCTGCGGCCCGCGCTGATCTGGTGCGACCAGCGGACCCAGCCCGAGTGCGATTGGCTGGAGCAAAAGATCGGGCGCGAGCGGCTGATCGAACTAACCTGCAACCCCGCACTGCCGAACTTCACCCTGACCAAGCTGCTGTGGGTGCGAACCCACCAGCCGGAGATCTTCGGCCGCATCGCGCATGTGCTCTGCCCCAAGGATTACGTGCGCTTCCGGCTGACCGGCGAGTACGCCATCGACATGCAGGAAGCCAGCGGCACGCTGCTGTTGGACGTCGCCCACCGGCGCTGGTCCAGGGAGGTCGCGGACGCGGCGGAGATCCCGATGAGCTGGCTGCCCAGCCTGTTTGAAGGGCCGGAGATCTGCGCGCGCATCCACGCTGCGGGCGCGGGCGCAACCGGACTGGCCGCGGGAACTCCAGTGGCGGCGGGTGCGGGCGACCAGGGCGCGGGTGCCGTCGGGATGGGGATTGTGGAAACGGGTTCCGTCTCGGCGACGATTGGCACCAGCGGTGTGGTCTTTGCCTCGACCGACAAGCCCACCATGGACCGCCTGGGCCGCCTGCACACGTTCTGCCACGCCGCTCCGGGCCTTTGGCACGTCATGGGCGTAACCAACGGCGCCGGGCTCTCCCTGCGCTGGTTTCGCGACACCTTCGCCCCCGGCGCGAGCTACGACGAGCTCACCGCGAAGGCGGCGGCGATTCCCGCAGGCAGCGACGGACTCCTGTGGGCGCCGTACCTCTTTGGCGAGCGCACGCCGCATCTCGACCCCGAAGCCCGCGCCGCATTCGTCGGACTCACCGCCTCGCACACGCGCGCCCATTGTGTCCGCGCCGTGATGGAGGGCGTCGCCTTCAGTCTGCGCGACACCTTTTCCTTGTTCGAAGAACTCGGCATTCCCGTAGCCCGAGTCAGGTTGGGCGGCGGCGGCGCGCGCGGCCCGCTCTGGCGGCAGATCCAGGCCGACGTGTACGGCCATCCGGTGGAATTGCTGGCAGCCGAGGAGGGTGGCGCATTCGGCGCGGCGCTGCTGGCGGGCGTTGGCGTCGAAGCGTGGCCAACCGTGGAGGCAGCGTGCGCCGCCACCGTCCAGGTCGCGGAGACCATTGCGCCGAAGAACGCACCGGCAATGGCCAAGGCGTACGCCAGATTCCGGCGGGTTTATCCTGCATTGAGACAGATTGGGAGGGCGTAAATGGAAGAGCGGGAAGTTGGGGTCGGCGTAATCGGGTTTGGGTTGGGCGGTCGCGTGTTTCACGCGCCGTTCATCAGCGCGGTGCCGGGGCTGCGGCTGGTGTCGATCATGCAGCGCAAGGGTGACGAGGCAGCGAAGGCATACCCCGGCGCGAAGATTTCGCGGTCGCTCGAAGACACGTTGGCGGACAAGTCCGCCGAGGTGGTGGTGGTATCGACGCCGAACGAAACCCACTTTGTGCTGGCGAAGCGGGCGCTCGAAGCGGGCAAGCACGTCGTCATCGACAAGCCCTTCGCAGCCACCAGCGACGAGGCGCGGGAGTTGGGACGCATCGCAAAAAGCAAAGGTCTGCTCGCGATTCCCTTCCACAACCGGCGCTGGGACGGGGACTTTCAAACCGTCCGCAAGCTGCTGCAGGAAGGAGCCCTCGGCCGGCTCGTCACCTTCGAGTCGCACTTCGACCGCTTCCGGCCCATTCCGCGCGAGAACACGTGGAAAGAGGCAGGAAATCCGGCCAATGGAATGCTGTTCGACCTGGGGCCTCACCTCGTGGACCAGGTGCTTACCCTGTTCGGCGCGCCGGACGCAATCACAGCCAGCGTGCGCGCGGACCGCGACGAGACCGCAATCGAGGACGCCTTCGACATTACGCTGCACTACCCCGGCAAACCGGGGCCCCCAGCAAGTAACCTTGCTGGGGTGGAAAAGAACGGCAAAGGCATGCTGGCCCATTGCCGCACCAGCTACCTTGCGTGCGACAACGCGCCCCGCTTCCTGCTGCACGGGACCAAGGGCAGCTTCAAGAAGCACGGGCTCGACCCGCAGGAGCCGACGCTGGTCGGCGGGGCCAAGGTCCCGGTGATGGGCTCGAAGGAGGTCTGGCTGCAGGAAAAGGAGTCGGCGTGGGGCAAGCTGACCGTCGCCCCGGTGCCGGCCGATCCGGCGATGCTGGTCGAGCACCAGGTAAAGACGGAACTGGGCGACTATCGCGGTTTTTACGCGAACGTGCGCGACGCGGTGCTGGGGAAGGCGCCCCTTGCCGTCACGCCGCAAGACGGCTACCGCGTGGCCAGGCTGCTGGAGTTGGCGCGCGAGAGTTCGGCGAAGGGCTGCACGCTGAAGGTGCAGTTCTAGCTCCTAGCCGGACGCCGCTTTTTCGTGCGGCGGCGGGAGAAGCGCAGGGCGCTCTCGATGAGGATCAGCGCCAACCCGGCGAATAGCGCCGGACCACTCCAGTGCGCAGCCGGGGCAACCCGCGGCAGCACCACGACCGCGAGCACCAGCCACACCAGAATGGCGGCCGCGAAGCTGCCGTCGTCAACGAAGAGGCCGATTACTTCGCGAGCAATGGATTTGACCCAGCGCATAGCTTAGTTCTCCTCCGCGACGACCCGCGCCTGCAGGCGGCAGATCGGCACCAGGCATACCGCAAGCGCCAGATACGCCGCAATCAGGCACAGGATGGCGAGGTCGCGGCTGGCGGACGCGGGAACAGGCCACGCGAGGCGGGCGCCCTCACCCACCCAAAACGTTCCGAAGGCCGAGAGCAGCACCCCGACCAGAAACTTTAGCGTGTTCTCCGGAACCCGCGCCAGCGGACGGTGCAGCGCGAGACCCAGCCCGGCCACTACCAGCAGGGCCGCCACAGCGCCCAGGCTGGCAGGCAGCAGCAGCCCCGCTCCGCCTGCTCCGAACGCAAGCACGATGAAGACCACTTCGGCGCCTTCGAGCATGGTGACGTTGAACGCGGCGCTGAAGGCAAATTTGTCCCACCGCGCAATAGCACTGGCATTCGCCTCGCTCATGGCCGCTGCCTTCTTTGCGATTATTTCCTGTTCCTTTGCGAATGCGGCCCGCTCGTCGTGCAGTGGAACCAGGCCGGCGGACCGCAGGATGGCCTTGCGCAGCCAGCGCAGGCCGAACAGCAGAATCAGCCCGCCCGCGACCAGTTGAACCACGTGAAAGGGAACCAGCGCGAGCCGGTGGAGGGGTATGCGCGCGAGCGCGGGGCCAAGCACCCCAACCATGGCGGCAAGCAAAGCGAGGGCAGCCGCAGCGCCAGCCAGCACGCTGCGCCAGCCCCGCACGCTGCCGACCGCCAGCACCACGGTCAGCGCCTCAACGCACTCCACCAGCGAGGCAAGGAACGCCGCCACCAGCGTGGTGCCAAGGCGGGTCGCTTCAAGATGTCCTAAGCCGATAATCAAGCTTCTCCCGAGAGTAGAGGTTCCAAATCCGTGCAGGTTCCAAATTACGATATGCAACGCTTAGGATGCTTGTGATGGCGTTGCAGGAAAGACAGGAAGAACCACACAAGCACCCCGTTTCGAAGCCGATCCATCCTAACCCTTATGTCCGTGCTGCCCAAGTCGAATGCGACACCAACTAGCCGGCGATCCTTTTGCTCGGCGGCAGCCTCCTGCTGTGGCACCGCGGCACTGCTGGGGCGGGCTGGCCTTCTGTGTGCCGCTGGCCAGGCTGCCGGGCGGGCGGCGCAGGTCCCCGCGGAACCCCCAGCAACCCCTTCCCGTCCTGACGTTGCCGCCATCGACCACGACCGCATCCTCGCCGCGGCCGAGCGCTGCCTGACCCAGGCGCCCACGCCGCTCACCTCGCTGCAATGCCCGCGCAGTCCCGGCACGGTGCACGATTATTACTCCGAAGCGGAGCCTGATACGAACCCCGACGCAGTGCCTTCCGCAAAAGCGGCCCCGCCGCCATTCACCGCGCACCGCGATGCTCTGTTCTCGCTGGGACTGGCGGTACCTGCGCTGGCGGGGGCACACCTGCTCACCGGCGAGCAGCGTTACGCCGAGCACGCCGTGGTGCAACTGCGCGCGTGGTTCGTCGATCCCGCGACGCGCATGACGCCGAGACTCGACTTCGGCTCCGTCCTGGTGACCCAGGCCCAACCCGCGACCGACGCCCCGGTCTTTACGGTGCAGAACAACCCCAGCTTCGCCGCGCCGCCGGCTCCTCCAGAAGGCGGCCGCTTTCAGGGCATCCTGGAGACCCTGCCGCTGGTGGAGATCGCACAGGCCATCCCATTCCTCGCCGCCTCCGCTGCCCTCGGCGAGGCCGACCTTAAGGCGCTGCACGCATGGTTCGCCGCCTACCTGCGCTGGCTCACCGAACCCCAGGACACCGGTCCCCGGCTGCCTGCGCTGGCACGCGACCGCAAGGACCACCACGGGGCCTCTTGGCTGCTTCAGGCGAGCGCGTATGCCAGCTTGGCGGCGCCCGAAGGCGATGTTTCCCGCTCCGAAGACAGTGCGCTGGCCGACCTGCGCCACCGCTTCAAGACCGTCACCCTGCGCGCGCAGATCGCCGCTGACGGCACCTTCCCGCACGAATTGGGCTCGGAGACGCCCTACCGCGACTCGCTCTTCAACCTGGACATGCTGGCCGGCGTCTGCCAACTGCTCTCCACACGCTTCGAAAGCATCTGGGACTACTCGCTCGAAGACGGCCCGGGCATGCGCTCGGCCATCGCGTACCACTTTCCTTTCATCGCAGACCGCGCCATGTGGCCGTTCCGCGCCGACCGCCAGCACTTCGACGAACTCCCCGGGCGGCGTGCGAGCCTGCTCTTCACCGCACGCGCATACCAGCGGCCCGAGTATGCCGCGCTATGGAAGACGTTGCGGCCGGATCCCCCCGATCCCGAAATCCAGCGCACGCTGCCGATCCATCAGCCTCTGCTCTGGGTACGTCAGCCTCCGCGGGCAGCCTGACGACGCGTCGGGACTTCTAGGCTCGTTTGTGATTGCGTGCCGCGCCGCCGGCCCCGGACACGCGTTTGCTTGACTCGGTGCGATGGTGGCCCCGGCAGCGATACAGAAACGCCGACCCGCATGCGCTGCACTTCCACGGATAAATTCCCAAATAGGCCAGCACCCGGCGCTGCAAAAAGCCACTCCGGCTGACGCGTATCGCAACATTGCCCTTGCAGGCGGGGCATCTCACTTGGTTCGACCGTATCATCGCTGCCCGTCCCTGGAGTTATCTTGCCGCATCCCGAGGGTCAGCCCGGGATGGAACTCTGACGGCAGTTGGGAGATGCTTCTTCTTGGGGAGGTGGATGTATTTAACCACAACTCCGCCTTCAGTGCGCGTCACTTTGGTAATTTCGCGCCCGAAAAGTTCCTTGGTCGAGCAGCGGACCTAAGAATCGCGGAACTGGCGCACGATCGCAAGATATTTGCGCGCGTTCTCGGTGATCGTCTCGGGATGGCCTTCGGCGATGGCCTTCAGGTTCACCAGGTCCGCGCCGACCCCAAGGGCAAATGCGCCGGCCTCGAGGAACTCCGCCGCCGTGGCCAGCGAGACGCCGCCGGTCGGAATCATCTCCACCTGCGGCAGCGGCGCCTTCACCGACTTAAGATACTTCGCGCCGCCCAGGGAACTGGCCGGGAATATCTTCACCACGTCCGCGCCCGCCTCCCATGCGGTGACAATCTCCGTGGGCGTCAGCGCGCCCGGCAGCACGGCCACGCCATAGCGGTGGCACAGCTCGATGGTCTTGAGGTTCAGCGCGGGGCTGACCACGAACTGCGCGCCCTCCAGGATGCACATGCGCGCTGTCTCGGCATCCAGCACGGTGCCCGCGCCGATCAGGATGTCGGGCCGCTCTTCCGCCAGCCGCCGCATCACCCGGATCGCTCCCGGAACGGTCATGGTGACTTCGAGCACAGTAACGCCGCCGGCCGCAATGGCCGATGCCAGCGCCAGCGCCTGGGTTTCGCTCTCCGCGCGCAGCACGGGCACCAGGCCAATCTCGCGCAACGACTTCAGGACTTCAGTTTTCTGCATTGCTTCTCCTGTTCCTATCCTGTTCCCTGTTCCCTGTTCCTGAGCCCTGCCTTACCGCTGCACCCGCGCGCCGCCGCCCTTCATAATTCGCTGTACCTCATCAAACGTAGCCATGGTCGTATCGCCTGGGGTGGTCATCGCCATTGCACCGTGCGCGCATCCGCAGTTGACAGCCCAATCCGCGCCCTTCTCATTCAGAAAGCCGTAGATCAGCCCCGATGCGAACGAGTCGCCGCCGCCGACGCGATCGAAGATCTCCAGGTCCGGCATAGGCCGCGCCTCGTGGAACTCGCTCTCGTAGTAGCACACCGCGCCCCAGTCGTTGACGGTCGCCGTCTTCGCGTGGCGCAAGGTCGTGGCTACAGCCTTGAAGTTCGGAAACGTCGCCACCGCCTTCTCAATCATCTTGCGAAAGTTGGCCGAGTCCAATTCACCGAGTTCGTCGCCTTCGCCCGCGCCCTCGATCCTGAAGCCGAGCGCGGCCGTGAAGTCCTCCTCATTGCCGATCATCACGTCCACGTACGTCGCCAGCTCGCGATTCACCTCAGTGGCGCGGGCCTTCCCGCCAATCGACTTCCATAGCGAGTCGCGATAGTTCAGGTCGTAGCTGATAATCGTCCCGTGCTTGCGCGCCGCAAGCATCGCCTCCTTGCACACCTCCGGCGTCGTCTCGCTCAGCGCGCAGAAGATGCCGCCGGTATGCAGCCAGCGCGCACCCTCCTTGCCGAAGATCTCGTCCCAGTCGATCTCTCCCGGCTTCAACTGGCTCACCGCCGTATGCCCGCGGTCGCTGCAGCCCAGCGCCGCGCGCACGCCGAAACCGCGCTCCGTGAAGTTCAGGCCGTTGCGCACGGTGCGGCCGACGCCGTCGTACTTCACCCACTTCACATGCGACTGGTCCACGCCGCCCTGCAGCATCAGGTCTTCCACCAAACGGCCCACGGGATTGTCGGCCAGCGCGGTCACCACGGCAGTCTTCAGCCCAAAGCACCGCCGCAGCCCGCGCGCGACGTTGTACTCGCCGCCGCCCTCCCACACCTGGAACTGCCGCGTCGTCGCCACCCGCACGTCGCCTGGATCGAGCCGCAGCATCACCTCGCCCAGGCTCACCAGGTCCCACTTGCACTCTTCCTTCTTGCGAATCACCAGACTGTTCTTGCTATCGGCCATTGCAGTCCTCACCTAGCACCTAGCACCTAGCACCTAGTACCTAGCACCTAGTACCTGGCACCTTACTTCAAATCCTTGATCGCCACCGGGTCCATATCGGCGTAGTCCTGGTTCTCTCCGCCCATGCCCCAGCAGAAACCGTAGTTCTTGGTGCCCACACCCGCATGGATCGACCACCCCGGCGACACCACCACCTGCTTGTCCGCCATCACAATGTGGCTGGTCGCATCCGGCGGCCCCATCAGGTGCATTACGCGCTGGTCCGGCTCCACATCGAAGTAGAAATACACCTCCGACCGCCGCATATGCGTGTGCGCGGGCATGGTGTTCCAGTTGCTCCCCGGCGCCAGCAAGGTAAAGCCCATCACCAACTGGCAGCTCTTGATCCCGTCGCGGTGAATCGCCTTGTAGATCGTCCGCTTGTTGCAGGTCTCCGCCGAACCCAGCGCCATGCCCTGCAGATCGGCACACTTCACCATCGCCGTCGGATGCACCGCGTGCGCAGGATAGCTCAGCAGATAAAACGCCGCCGGCGTCTCCGCCGACTTGCTCGCAAACGTCACCGACTTGCTGCCCCGCCCCACGTACAGGCAGTCCAGCTTGTCCAGCTCATACGCCGTGCCGTCCACGGTCACCTTGCCTTGCCCGCCCGCATTCAGCACGCCCAGCTCGCGGCGCTCCAGAAAGTAGTCCGCGCGCAGCTCCGGCTGCGTCTCCAGCGTCAGCGCCGCGCCCGTCGGCACGGCCGATCCGATCACCGTGCGGTCCAGGTCCACGTACGCATATTCAATCTTCCCTGGGTTAAACATGCCTTCCAGCAGAAACGTCTCGCGCAACTCCGCGCTCGTCATCCGCGCATAGCGCACCGGGTCAGCCATCTGAAGCAGTTTCATGGGTCTCCTTCTTGTCCGCATGCGCAGTCATAACCGCATGGGGACGCCGCCAACCATTGTAGCGGACAGAATTTGCACCGGAGGGGATCAAAGGCACGAAACGCCTCCGGTCGCGCCAGCCTCGCGTTTCCGCGGCGCAGTTTGCCCCATCCGCCAAGCGGAGAGTAAAGTTGTCCTCATCATGTCCAACATCCTCGACTCCTTCCGTCTCGACAATAAAGTTGCGCTCGTCACCGGCTCAGCCGGAGGCATGGGCGCGGCCATCTCCATCGCTCTCGCCCAGGCCGGCGCCGCCGTCGCCACCCACGACATCCGCCCTCCCGCGGAAACCGTTGCCACCATCGAAGCCGCCGGCGGCAAAGCAGCCGCGTTTGCCGCTGACCTCTCGGACACCGCCGCCCCCGAGGCGCTCTTCAAGCAGGTTCTCGACAAGTTCGGCCGCGTCGACATCCTCGTCAACAACGCCGGCATCATCCTCCGCGAAGACGCCGTCAACGTCCCCCTGGCCGACTGGCTCAAGGTCATTCAGATCAACGAGACCGCTGTCTTCCAGCTCTCCCAGCTCGCCGGCCGCGACATGATGAAGCGCAAAGCCCCCGGCAAGATCATCAGCATTGCCTCGCTGCTCAGCTTCCAGGGCGGCATCCGCGTCCCCTCCTATGCAGCCGCGAAGGGCGCCGTCGCCCAAATCACCAAGGCGCTCGCCAACGAGTGGGCCGTCAAGGGAATTCAGGTCAACGCCATCGCCCCCGGCTACATCGCCACCAACAACACCGCGCAGCTTCGCGCCGATCCGGAGCGCAGCAAAGCCATCCTCGAGCGCATCCCCGCCGGACGCTGGGGCGAAGCCACCGACGTCGCCGGCACCGCCGTCTTCCTCGCCTCCGCCGCAGCCGACTACATCACCGGCCACGTCCTGGTCGTCGATGGCGGCTGGATGGCCCGCTAGGCTTTTCGGAGGATCAACCCAGTGTGTGCCTGCGAACCTAGCTTCTCAATCGAAGAAGTTGAACGGATCGTAGGCTTTCTGGGCTATGGAAAGCCGGATGCAGACGTTTGGTTCATCGGCAAAGAGGAAGGAATTGGCGGCACGAGCGACCCGGATGCAGCTTACAACCTAAAGGCAAGAGCACATTTCGACCTAACTATGGATCTGTACGAAGCGCATCTGCTTCTCCGCAAGGACAATGAGCCAATAGACTTCGCCGTGAGGATTCCCAGAACTCCCGTCTGGCGTTATGAAGCACAAATGATGCTTCACATAGACGGCGAACGTAATTGGTTCGACCGCGCGATTTATCGTGCCTACATACAACGCAAGTTGGGGCGTCAAAGCTCCGACGGTAATACGTTCATGACAGAGCTTGCACCGATCCCATCCAAATCAGCGTCCGACAGGAGATGGAAGGATAAGTTGAGAACGTGTCATCCGAATTTAGAAGAGAAAATCCAGGACCGCGAGATGAAGCTACGCGAGCTATCGAAAACGGCTAAGAAAATCGTCTGCTACTCACTGCCTTCGGCCACTCGTTTCGCGAAGCTTCTCGACGTGGAGTGGATACAACATTCAGATGAAATCTTCACAACGCAAGACGAGAGGTGTGTACTCACCCCATTTTTGGGAGTGGGTCAGCTTCGAAAAGAGACATTCCGTAGACTGATCAATTCCGGCCTCTTGAATGTGAAGAAATTGTGAAGGGTGGCTGTGGTCTCACAATTGTCTGCCGTCTTGCGCCATTCACGTCGAACCAAGAACCGTGAACCATAGTTGACACATCATATCCACGTCCTCTACCGTTGAGCACATGCTGGAACTCATCAAGAGTGCCACCTTCGACCGCTGGCTCTCCAGCCTTCGCGACCCAAAGGCAGTGGCCCGGATACAAGTCCGGCTCGACCGGCTCTCGATGGGGAACTTCGGCGACGTCAAGCCGGTCGGCAGCGGTATATCCGAGATGAGAATCGACTATGGCCCCGGCTACCGCGTCTACCTGATGCAACGCGGTCGCTTGCTGGTCCTGCTGCTCTGCGGCGGCGACAAATCAACCCAGAGCAAAGACATACAACAGGCTAAAGCCATCGCAACCCAGTGGAAGGAGTAAGAGCCATGCCCAAGCCAAGGCCCCGCGAAACCTTCACCCGCTACGACGCTGCCGACTACCTCAAGGACGAGGAGAGCATCCTCGCCTACCTTGAAGCCGCCATGGAAAAGGCAGGCGACGACCCCGCGCTCGTCGCGCTGGCCCTCGGCAACATAGCCCGCGCGCGCAACATGAGCCAGCTCGCCCGCCAGACAGGAATGACTCGCGAAGGCCTCTACAAAGCCCTCTCCGGCGAAGGGAACCCTAGCTTCGCAACCGTACTCAAGGTCGCCCAAGCCATGGGCCTGCAGCTCACCTTCAAGGCCGCCGCGACCACATAGTCCACCACTGCAAGCTGGCGAGACCCGCAGCCGCCAGCCGACTACATCACCGCCCACGTGCTGGTGGTCGACGGCGGTTGGATGGCCCGCTAGGCCGGTAGCACGCGGCACCGAGCCAGGAGGAATCGTCATGAAGACCCCGACCACCACCTCCGCCAGTTCGGGCGTTGACTCAGCAGCCTAACAATCGGCATCTAACCGGCCTGAGGAGATATCAAATGCCGCAAAGCCCCCACGACCGCGCCGCCGAGTACCACAACCTTGCCGCACACGCCCACTCCGCCGCCGCAGCCTCGCATGGCCAGGGCAGCGTCACCGCCCACGAACTTTCCCGTCAGGCGCATGAACACTCCACCCGCGCCTTCGAAGAATCCCGCAAGGCCGCGGAAGAGCACGGAGAATCGCCAGCGGAAGCCGCCTCCGCGAACTAGGGATTCAAAGTCCATGACCTGCGACTCCGAACCTGCAACGCGGACGGCAGAGCGTTCCTGCGCGAATACCACGCCCAAACACAGTTGACCGCCGTCACATACACCTGTCCCGTCCCGGCGTACCTTCCTGCTCAGCAGTGGAGGTGCACCCTATGGCGCACGGACTCAATTCCTCCAAGACCCCGGCTCGACCGGCCCATCAGGCGATCGAAAAAGCTTCAGATAACTCCATCGGCTCCTTCAAGAGCGAGCACCGCAGGCTGGACAACCTGGCAATGCGCTGGGCCCGAAGGGCGCAGAACCGCCTGCTCGCCAATGAGCACAGGAACCCCGGAAACACGCTCTTTTCCAAGTAGGCAGGGCCTGGCAGGAAGACTTTGCCGCCGCCTGGCAAGCGGGCGATTATCGCAAACCTCTAAGCGAGACACCGCCTCCGCGGCCCGCAACCGTGTGCGGCCGTCGCCGAGGGCGGATCGGGATTCAGAGGCCGCTGCCGTGCTTCCGCTCCCGCTCCTGCGTCGCCATGGCGATCCCCTCCTGCGTGCCCACGTGCGGCTGGGTCTTCAGGTGCCGGGTGTAGAACACCCAGTACGCAATCACCAGCAGCGCAGCCAGGACCAGAACGACGTAGACGATTTGCGTTAATCCCATATGCATTTGGATGGTGCGCGCACCATTTTAGTCGACTCCATGGACGGATAGCTGCAACATTTTTTCCCTTTCCAGCCGTCGCACTCTGACCGCCGGTGCATCCCCTTGCATTCCGCTCACTTGCCGGCCCGCTGACTCGCCGCACCATCAGTCAATCCCGAGGTTGTGCTCCAGCAAACTGCGCAGCGCCCGCCCGCGGTGGCTCAGCGACAGCCGGACCGCCGGATCGAGTTCCGCCATCGTCTTCCCCAACTCGGGCAGAAAGAACAACGGATCGTAGCCGAAGCCCCCTTCGCCCCGCGGTTCGGTAACTATGCGACCCTCAACAGCACCGTCGGCTGTGGCCACCACCCCTCCGTCGCGAGAAAGCGCCAGCGCACAACGGTACCGCGCTGTCTGCGGCTCAAAGGGCAACCGCATCATCTGCGAGATCAGCAACGCGTTGTTGCGATCGTCGATCTGCGCGCCGGAGTGCAGCCCGTAGCCGAGATCGTCGGCATAGCGCGCGCTCCGAACACCCGGCTGGCCGTTCAGCGCGTCGACTTCGAGGCCCGAGTCGTCGGCCACCACCAGCAGGCCCGGCGCGAGCCGCGAATAGTAAACCGCCTTGGCACGGGCGTTCGCAGCAAACGTGGGTCCGTCTTCGGGCGGCGCGGGCAGGTCGGCAAGCCCGGGGAGCACCTCGATCCGGATCGGCGTGCCCCCCTGCAGATGGCCTTCCGCCGCGTGCGCAAAGTCGCGCAGCTTGCCCGGATTGGTGGTGGCAACATAAAGACGCATAGGTCGGCAAGTCAGCGAGTTAGCGGTCTGGCGAATCCCGGGGCTGGCAATTCCCCCAAAACCATCTAATGATAGCCCGCTGACTTGCCAACTCGCGGACGCGCTGATTTCGCCAAACCCATGTGATTGCAGTCACTCGACAGCGTACAACCCGGATGGTACGCTTCCCGTGGCTATTCCCCAGTGTTCTGAGCGGTTTCCTGGTCCCTGGGGTCGAGTTGCGCGACTACTAAATCTGTGTTCCAGGAGGGACATGTGAGTGTTGTTCAGGGTTGGGTAATCTTCTTTTTGGTTGTGAGCGTTCTATCGCTCATTGTGGCATTGTCGTTCACACGCGTTACTCCGGCGATGCAGCCAAGCGCCGCCGACATCAAGGAATGCGCCAAAGCCTTCCTGAAGCGTCAATACAAAACCGTGGCGGCCCTCTTGGCCCTGCTGCTTCCCACAGCCGCCTACGCACAGACCGAACATGGTGGCGGAGGCGAAGCCAACCTGACGCTGCCGGATTTGACGACCGTGCAATTTTTCGGCATGAACGGACATGCGCTCCTGATGATCGGGTTGCTGTTCTGCGCCGGCGGCCTGTTGTTCGGCCTGGCGATTTATGTGCAGTTGAAGAACGCGCCGGTTCATCGCACCATGCTCGAAGTTTCCGACCTGATCTATGAGACCTGCAAAACCTACCTGGTGACGCAGGGCAAGTTCATCCTCCTGCTCTGGGCCTTCATCGCGGTCATTATCTCGCTGTACTTTGGCTATCTGGCGCCGGTGCAGGGTCATCCGATTGCGGTTACGTTGCCCATCATTTTGGCGTTTTCGCTTATCGGCATCGCGGGCAGCTACGGGGTGGCGTGGTTCGGAATTCGCGTCAACACCTTTGCCAACTCACGGACGGCATTCGCAGGATTGCGCGGCAAACCGTATCCACTCTTTGCGATCCCGCTGAAAGCCGGCATGAGCATCGGCATGTTGCTGATCTCGGTCGAGCTGCTGATCATGCTATCCATCCTCTTGTTCGTCCCGCGCGATTATGCCGGCCCCTGCTTCATCGGCTTCGCGATTGGCGAATCCCTGGGCGCCGCGGCCCTGCGTATTGCCGGCGGCATCTTCACCAAGATCGCCGACATTGGCGCCGACCTCATGAAGATCGTATTCAAGATCAAGGAAGACGATGCGCGCAACCCGGGTGTGATCGCAGACTGTACCGGAGACAACGCGGGCGACTCGGTCGGCCCCAGCGCAGACGGCTTCGAAACCTACGGCGTCACCGGCGTGGCCTTGATCACATTCATTTTGCTGGCAGTCAGGGAGCCCACGACGCAAGCGCAACTGCTGGTATGGATCTTCGTCATGCGCGTGGCCATGCTGGTCTCCAGCTCGGCTGCGTACTTCCTGAATGGCGCAATCGCTCGCGCGAGATACGCGGAGTCGGACGATATGGACTTTGAGGCGCCACTGACCTCGCTGGTATGGATCACGTCCATCACTTCCATCATTCTGACCTATATCGTCACCTACGAGATGCTCCCCACTCTCGGCGACGGAACCCTCTGGTGGAAGCTGGCTTCCATCATCTCGTGCGGGACCCTGGCAGGCGCGCTCATCCCCGAATTGGTCAAGGTTTTCACTTCAACCAAGTCGACCCACGTCAAAGAAGTCGTAAAATCCGCGCAGGAAGGTGGAGCCTCCCTGGGCATCCTGTCGGGATTCGTGGCTGGGAATTTTTCGGCCTACTGGCTGGGACTGAGCATGGTCGCGCTGATGGCAATGGGCTATTATTTCAGCCTGGGCATACCGGATTCGCAGAATAATCCGGTGGGAATGATGCTGGCTCCAGCGGTCTTCGCGTTTGGCTTGGTCGCCTTCGGTTTCCTGGGCATGGGTCCAGTCACGATTGCCGTCGATTCCTATGGGCCCGTAACCGACAATGCTCAATCGGTGTACGAGTTGTCGCTGATCGAAGAAGTTCCCGGCATCGCAGCTGAGTTGAAGAAGGACTACAACTTCGACGTGAGGTTCGAACGCGCAAAACACCTGCTGGAAGCCAATGATGGGGCCGGCAATACCTTCAAGGCTACGGCCAAACCGGTGCTCATCGGCACCGCCGTCGTCGGCGCAACCACCATGACCTTCTCCATCATCATGGCCCTGACCCACGGACTGACCCAGGATGTGGATAAGCTCTCTCTGCTGCACGCCCCCTTCATGCTCGGGTTGATCTGCGGCGGTGCAATCATCTTCTGGTTCGCAGGCGCTTCCACCCAGGCGGTTTCCACCGGCGCCTACCGCGCAGTCGAGTTCATCAAGGCGAACATCCATCTGGAAGGCGCGGAGAAGGCGTCGGTCAGTGACAGCAAGAAGGTGGTAGAAATCTGCACCAAGTTCGCGCAGAAGGGAATGTTCAACATCTTTCTCGCCGTCTTCTTCGCTACCCTTGCGTTCGCATTCATGGAGCCGTTCTTGTTTATCGGCTACCTGTTCTCGATTGCGATCTTCGGCTTGTACGAGGCCATCTTCATGGCCAATGCCGGCGCCGCATGGGATAACGCAAAGAAGATCGTAGAGGTCGACATGAAACAGAAAGGGACGCCTCTACACGACGCAACCGTGATCGGAGACACCGTCGGCGATCCGTTCAAAGACACCTCGTCGGTGGCAATGAACCCGGTTATCAAGTTCACCACCTTGTTCGGATTACTTGCCGTCGAGCTTGCCGTAACGCTCCATTCAAGCAACGCGCTGCTCACTCACGTGCTGGCAGTCGCATTCTTCCTGGTGTCGATGTTCTTCGTGCACAGATCGTTCTATGGAATGAGGATCGATTCCAAGGAAACCGCCTGATTCCGGTCTCGTAAATCGTAGAAAACGTCGCCTGGAAACGGGCGACCTTTTCTGCGCAACATGGCCCTCTCACCGAACCGCCTTGGCCATCCCCGGTCTGGCGGGAATGGCCGGGACGACACCTCCAGGGAGCCGGGTTCAGTCCCGGACCTCTCTGGAGCTGAATTGTTTTGAGAGCGAAGCAGGTGCCAATAAACCGGTGCGTCGCTTGGTCGGAGTAGCAGCGGGCCGGTAGCCCGAGGCTTCAGCCTCGGGTCTCAAGCGGCAGAGGCGCTCAAAGACAAGGGGCTTCAGCCCCGGGTCTTCCTTCTCCTCGCCCCGACATCACCCACTCAATCGCGCTAATGGCAATCGCCCTTCGGCGCAGGCTCCACGTGGCAGCAATCAGCTACCACTGCTGCCGGCTCTGCCTGGCAGCAATCATGCGCTGCCACCGGCTCCGGCTCGCCATGGCAACCATCGTGGGCCACAACCGCAGCCACCGGCTCCTCATGGCAGCAATCGTGCATCGCTCCCGCCGCAACCGGCTCTTCGTGGCAGCAACTGTGCGGCTCCGCATTGGAATCGGCCGGTGCCTTGCCCATCGCGCGCAGCATCGCCGGCCCACCCGTCTTCAGGAACCGCACCAGCAGCGCCGCACTCACCGCCAGAAACACCACATTCAGCACACTGGTGTAATTCCAGCGAATCGTCTCCTGCATCACCGCAACGTGTCCGTGCGCCGGAATCAAGTGAAGCGCCGCGAAAATCCCTTCCACCATCAGCGCCGCCCCGGCCATCGCCACATAGAACACGGCGGTCAGGATCGCCGCAACCTTCAGCCCGTAGTACTTCCGGTAAATATTCAGAATCGGCAGAATGATCAGGTCCGCAAACAGAAACGCAATCACCCCGCCGAAGCTGATGCCGCCGTTCCACAGCACCGCGGCCAGCGGCACATTCCCCACCGAGCAGACGAACGACAGCACCGCCACCAGCGGCCCGATCAGCGGCCCCCACACCCGCGCCAGCACCGGATGACCCGCCAGGAAGAACGCCTGCCAGAAGCTCGTCGGCACAAACGCGGCCAGAATCCCCGAAATTACCAGCCCCAGCGCAATATCCGGCGCCAGCGAGGACCAGTCCATCCAGTAGTAGTGGCTGGTCGCGGTAACACCTCGCCGCGACGTGATCTTCTGCCAGAACGTCCCTTCGTGCAGGCTCATGTCCATCGCCGCATGCCCTTCCATGCGGCCGGTCAGTCCCCGCTCCGCCTGCGCCCTCGCCGCCTCGATCACTCGCGGCCGCAGCGTCGCCCGCAGCAGCACCACCAGCAGCGCAATCATGATCGGCCCGCCCACAAACTCAGCCGCCATAAACTGCCAGCCCAGCAGCACCGCCAGCAGCACGCTCAGTTCCACCACCAGGTTGGTCGACGCAAACTGGAACGCAATCGCCGCGATGAAATCCGCGCCCTTGCGGAACAGCGTCCTTGCCAGCGCCGTCGCGGCATACGAGCACGACGACGAAGCCGCACCCAGCGCCGATGCCTTCACAATCGTCTTTGCCGACGAGTCCGGCAGCAGCCGGCTCATCTGCGCCTTCGACACCACCGCCTCCACCACCGACGACAGCAGGAACCCAAGGCACAGCGCCCACAGGATCTCCCACGCCATCACGCCGCTCATCCGCGCAGCTTCAATCAGTCCATGCACCATGCTTTAAGTATAAAGTGTGGGGAGTTTCCGCCGCTTTCCCGCAACCGCCAAGGAGGAACTGCATGCCCGACATCAAAGCCCACACCGAGTACATGACCCTCAACACCAAAAAGCGCTACGAGATGGTCCACCTCACTCCGCAGGTCGAGGCCATCGTCAAGCGTAGCGGCATCCTGGACGGCCTCTGCTTCGTCTCGCCCATGCACATCACCGCCGCCATCTACGTCAACGACAACGAGGACGGCCTCATCGAAGACATCTCTACCTGGCTCGAAAAGCTCGCGCCCGCCTGGCCCGGCTACCAGCACCACCGCACCGGCGAGGACAACGCCGACGCCCATCTCAAGTCCCTGCTCCTGCACCACGAAACCACGCTCCCCGTCACCAACGGCCGCCTCGACCTCGGCACCTGGCAGCGCATCTTTTACGCCGAGTTCGACGGCCAGCGCTCCAAGCGCATCATCGTCAAAGTCCTCGGCCTCACCGCATAAACCAGCGCCGCACCCGCAAATCGCATCAGCGCAACGTACCTTAACCCATCTCCACGCTCCAAAGCGTTAACATTAATCCGAGGAGCGCAAATGGCCACCATCCCCACCACCGAACCGGACACCTCCGCCGAGTCCGCCGATCGGCGCGACGCCGTCTTAGACATCTTCCGGCGCTGGGGCTACCTGCAAGCCGCGCTCGACCCGCTGGGCCAGTATCTCGCGCCGGAGCCCTTCCCCGCCCCCGTGCCTGAGGGCGAGTTCGTGGCCCAGGCTCGCGCATTCTACTGCGGCAGCATCGGCGTTGAGTTCATGCACATCACCAACACCGCGCAGCGGCAGTGGCTGCGGCAGCAGATGGAACAGACCCCGCCCGCGCCCGACCGTGCACACATCCTCTCCAACCTCATCCGCGCCGACATCTTCGAACAGGTCATCCAATCGCGCTACATCGGCACCAAGCGCTTCTCGCTCGAGGGCCTCACCGTCCTCATCCCGTTCCTCGATCGGGTGCTCGCATCCAGCGCCACCCTCGGCGTCAATACCGCGGTGCTTGGCATGAGTCATCGCGGCCGCCTCAACGTGATGACCAACACTATCGGCCGCTCACCCGCCGAGATCTTCGCGCGCTTCGAGGACGTCAACCCGCGCAGCGTCCTTGGCGGCGGTGACGTCAAGTACCACATGGGCGCAACCGGCGAGTACCGCGCCCCCAACGGCAGCACCATCTCCCTGCACCTCGTCTCCAACCCCAGCCATCTCGAGGCGGTCGATCCCGTCGCCCTCGGCCGCACGCGCGCCAAACAGACCCGCATCTGCGAGTCTTCGCGCAATTCGGATTGCCCCGACCAGGCCGGCCGCGACCAGGTCCTCCCCATCGTCATGCACGGAGACGCCGCCTTCGCCGGCCAGGGAATCCTCGCCGAATGCCTGGTCCTCGGAGCGCTGCCCGGATTCGAGGTCGGCGGCACCATCCACGTCATCGTCAATAACCTGCTCGGCTTCACCGCGGTTCCCGAGGAGTCCAACGCCTCGCGCTTCGCCTCCGACATCGCCAAGCGCCTCCCAATTCCCATCTTCCACGTCAATGCCGAGGACCCCGACGCAGTCGTCCGCATCGCGGCCATCGCTGCGGAATTCCGCCATCGCTTCCACTCCGATGTCGTCGTCGACCTCATCGGCTATCGCCGCCACGGCCACAGCGAGGTCGACGATCCCACCGTCACCCAGCCCCGCCGCTATGCCGCCATCAAAGACCACCCGCCGCTCTACAAGCTCTACGCGCAGCACATCGGCGCTGACCCCGGCCCAGAAGTCGAACGCGTTCAAGCCGAGTTCCTCGAAGGCCAGAAGCAGGCCAGCCGCGCCCGCCAGAAAGCTAAGCTCGCCACCCTACCCGCCTACTGGAGCAAATACCACGGAGGCGCCCTCAAGCCCGAAGACGAAATCGACACCGGCCTGCCCGCCGAGCGCGTCGCCGACCTCGTGCGCCTCACCACCGCCGTCCCACCCGGCTTCCACATCCACCCCAAAGTGGAAAAACTGTTTGCCCAGCGCCTGGAAATGGCCCTTGGCGCGCGCGCCTTCGACTATGGCATGGCCGAGCTCACCGCCTTCGCCTCGCTCGTCGCCGCCGGCACGCCCGTGCGTCTCAGCGGCCAGGACTCGCAACGCGGCACCTTCAACCAGCGCCACTCCGTCCTCATCGACACCGAGACCGAGCAGAAGTACTTTCCGCTGGCCCACATCGCCCCGTCCCAGGCCCGCTTCGAGGTCTACAACTCCATGCTCTCCGAAGCCGCAGTCCTCGGCTTCGAGTACGGCTACTCCCGCGACTATCCGGAAACCCTCGTCCTCTGGGAAGCCCAGTTCGGCGACTTCGCCAACGGCGCACAGATCGTCATCGACCAGTTCGTCGCCGCCGGCGAGGCCAAGTGGAACCTGCTCTCCGGCCTCGTCATGCTGCTGCCCCACGGCTACGAAGGCCAGGGCCCGGAACACTCCAGCGCCCGCATCGAGCGCTACCTCCACCTCGCCGCCAACGACAACATGCAGATCTGCCAGCCTTCCACCGCCGCGCAGTACTTCCACCTGCTCCGCCGGCAGGCCCTGCGCGCTTGGCGCAAGCCGCTCATCGCCTTCACGCCCAAAAGCATGCTGCGCCACCCGGACGCCTCCTCGCAGCTCGCCGGCTTCGCCGCCCCGCGTTTCCTCAACGTCATCCCCGACTCGTCCGTCACCGCGCCCCGCCGCCTGCTCGTCTGTTCCGGCAAGATCGGCCACAACCTGCGCGTCGAACGTGAGAAACGCAAAGAGACTGCCGTCGCCATCATCTTCCTTGAGCAGTTCTACCCCTGGCCCGAGCAGGAGATGCAGGCCGCGCTCGACCAGCACCCCGAGGCCGCCGAAATCGTCTGGGTGCAGGAGGAGCCGGCCAACATGGGCGCCCGCTTCCACGTCCTGCCCCACCTGCGCCGCATGGCTGGCGACCGCGCCGTCCTCAGCGTCAAACGCAGCGCCAGCGCCAGCCCCGCCACCGGCTCCGCCAAGGCCCACGAGCTCGAAGAGAAGACCCTGATCGATCTTGCCCTCGGCGCCTAGCCTAACCCTCGAATTAGGTGCCGTCGTTTTGCAGCGTCATTCGTCGCTAGCCTCACTCTCCGCAGCGTCATTCGTCGCAAGCCTCACTCTCTGAAGCGTCATTCGTCGCAAGCCTCACTCTCCGAAGCGTCATTCGTCGCAAGCCTCACTCTCCGAAGCGTCATTCGTCGCAAGCCCCACTCTCCGAAGCGTCATTCTGGACTGCGCTTTTGCAGTCCAGAATCTCCGTATTTGTCTTGCTTAAGGGCACGGCTGGTAGCCCAGGACTTCAGTCCTGGGTCTCCGTGCCGTAAGCCGTTTGCCGAACGATGGGCTTTAGCCCCTGAGGTCACGCCCTCAATTGGAACCATCCCCCGGCGCCTCGCGTACCCTTACCTCATGCCCACCACACCCCTCACCATCTGCGGATATCTCTGGATCGCCTGGTACGTGGTCTGGATCGCGTGGGCATTTCAGAGCAAGAAAACCCGGCAGCGCGAAAGCATTTCCTCTCGGCTGTCCTACACCTTCATCCTGGGCGTCGCTGTCTGGCTCTTGTTCTTTGGCCAACGCCTTGGCGGCTGGTGGCATCGCCACATCTTTCCCGCCACCGCCGCCACCGGCTGGGCCGCCGTCGCCATCACCGCCCTCGGCTTCGCCCTCACCCTCTGGGCGCGCTTCATCCTCGGTAGCAACTGGAGCGGCAATGTCACCATCAAGGTCGGCCACGAACTCATCCGCACCGGCCCCTACCGCTTCGTGCGCCATCCCATCTACACCGGAATCATCGTCGCCGCCGCGGGAACCACCCTCGCGCTCGACCAGACCCGCGGCTTCGTCGCATTGGTGCTGCTGTGGCTCGGCCTCACCGTCAAGCGCCTCAAGGAAGAACAATTCATGCGCCAGACCTTCGGCGCGCAGTACCTCGATTACAGCCGGACGACGGGCGCCATCTTCCCCACACTTCTGCGCCGCAACTCCTAGCCGCGTCAACTCGCCTGCTGCGCCTTCATCACCTGCTCCGTCACCCAGTCCGTCCAGATCGCCTCGTCGATCGGGCAGGCTACCGGCGCCCCATCCAGCACCGCCGCAACAAAGTTCTCCACCGCCGGATAATGCACATTCGCGTGCGCCGGCAGTTGCTCTTCGCGCAGACGTCCCTCGCCGTCAAGAAAGCGCAGCGCCGGCCCATTCAGCGGGTCCAGGCTGATCTCGCCTTCGCTCCCGATCACGCGAAACTGGTCGCGGTTGATGCGCGAGTTCCAGCGCACATCCACCACCCCATGCACGCCCCCCGCATACTCCACCAGCACCGTCGCCGAATCCTCCACCGCCAGCGGATGCAGCGCGTTCGAGAGCAGCCCCGTCGCCCGCAGCGGTTTGCCGAACAGGAAGTTGCAGGCGTCGATCCGGTGTGAGCCCACATCGTACAGCGGCCCCCCGCCGGCCAGCGCCGGGTCCTTCAGCCAGCCTCGTTCCGGGCTCTCCAGCCACCCGTGGTAGTTCGCTTCCACCAGCACCGGCTGGCCGATCGTCCCCTCCGCAATCAACTCCTTCGCGCGCATCAGCTTCGGATACAGCCGCCGGTAATACGCGATCCCGCACACGCGCCCCGACTCACCGGCCGCCGCGGCCATCGCTTCTGCCTGCGCAACATCCATTGCCACCGGCTTTTCGCACAGCACGTGCTTGCCCGCGCGCAGGCTCGCAATCGTCTGCTCCGCATGCAGCGCCACTGGCGACGCCACATACACCGCGTCGATCGCAGGGTCGCGCAGCGCGGCGCCCAGGTCCGTGTACGCCACCGCGCCCGCATAGGCCTCGGCCTTGCGCACGTCGCGCGTCAGCAGCGCATACAGCCGGCTGCGCGGCTCCGCCAGGATCGCCGGCAGCACCCGCTTGCGGGCAATGTCCCCAATGCCGATAACCAGCCAGTTCAGCATCTCAGCAGTAAATCATATTTCCCCGCCAAGCACTCTGGGGAAAACTCCACGGCGAACAGCAGTGCCGCGTCTGGCGCCGCGTGTTCTTCAGCCGCCCTTAATCTATCCTCGATACCATCAATCCATGTTGTCGCGATTCAAGTTTTCTGCTGTAGCTCTCCTGTTGACTGCAGCCGCCTCGGCTTGCGCACAGAGCCCGCTTTCGGTTCGCGGATATGTCGTCGAAGCCACGGGAGCAGCGGTCCCCGGCATCGTCATCCGCCTCGATACGCGCGCAGGCATCGCCGTAGCACAGACCCAGTCCGACTCGACCGGCAACTTCACCATCACCGGCCTCCATGCCGGCGACTACACCCTCACCGTCCCCGCTGCCTCCGGCTTTGCCACCTGTACCCTCCCGCTCCACCTCACTGCGAGCATTGCCGCCTTCAAAGTCAGCCTCGCCCTCGCCTCCGTCAGCCAGGAGGTCACCGTAGGCAGTCAAGTCGCTCTCTCCACTGACTCCAACGCCAACCGCGACACCATCACCGTCTCCGGCGACGACCTCCGCAAACTCCCCGCCTTCGACCAGGACTACATCAGTGCGCTCTCGTCGTTCCTGGACCCATCCTCTGCTTCGTCCGGCGGCGTCACTCTCATTGTCGACGGCATCGAAATGAAGTCCGTCGGAGTCTCGCCCTCCGCCATCCAGGAGGTCCGCATCAACAACGACCCCTACTCCGCCGAGTTCAGTCGCCCCGGCCGCGGCCGCATCGAGGTCACCACCAAGCCCGGCTCGCCCGAATACCATGGCGAGTTCAACTTCCTCTTCCGCGACTCCATCTTCAATGCCAGAAACTACTTCGCCGTCACCCGCCCCTCCGAGGTCCGCCGCCTCTTCGAAGGCCACTTCACCGGTCCCGTTGGCCATGGCAAACACACCACCTTCATCGCTTCCGGCGAGTACGGCCAGCGCAATACTGAAGCCGCGGTCGACGCCATTGAGCTCAGCGGCCCCGTCAACCTCAACGTCCCCACCCCGCAAACCAACTCGCAGGCAGCGATGCGCGTCACCCACGACTTCTCCCCCGCGCATCGCCTGCAGGTCGGATACAACTACGAGGCCGGCAGCAACTCCAGCTCAGGCGTCGGCGCGCTCGTCCTTCCGGAGGCCGGCACCGATACCAGTTTCCGCGAAGATGACCTCATCTTCAACGATCGCATCATCATCTCGCCCACCCTCATCAACCAGTTGCTCATTACTTTTGAGAAGGATGAGGATGTAACCAACAGCGTTACCAATGCCCGCGCTATCCAGATCAACGGGTTCTTCACCGGCGGCGGCGCGCAGGCAGACAGTTCCCGCACCGAAAACACCATCCACGCCAATGAGGTTGTATCCTGGAGCCACGGTCGCCACTACGTTCGCTTCGGCGTCCAGCTCCCGCAATTCAGCAGGCGCGCCGTCGACGACCACACCAACCGCCTCGGCACGCTCTCCTACGCCTCGCTGGCCAACTACCCCGTCAACCCTGCCACAGACCTCGGAACGCCTCAATCCTTCACCGTGCAACAAGGCATTGGCCGCGGCATCTATTGGGCCAACGAAGTGGGCGCATTCGTTCAAGACCAGATCAAGATCAACACGAGACTCCAACTAACTCTGGGCGTCCGTTACGACTGGGTCACCTACATCACTGACAACAACAACCTCTCCCCGCGCCTTTCCCTCGCATACGCGCCCGGAAAGGCAAAGACCATTCTCCGCCTCGGTGCCGGAGTCTTTTATGATCGCACCGGCGGTGACTTTCCCTCCATATTCAAGCTGCACAACGGCCTCGTCCTCGACACCGTCGAGCTTCTGAACCCGACCACCCCGCAACTCGCCTCGGGCACCTTCTCTGCCGTCCCCAGCAACATCGTCCGCGAGGAGTCCAACCTCCGCACTCCCTACGCCTACCAGTCCAGCTTCGGCATCGAGCGCCAACTCAGCAAGAAGACCACCCTCGCCGCAACCTATCGCAATTCAGTCCAGGTCAAGAGCTTCCGTTCCCGCGACGCCAATGCCCCCATCCTCCCACCAAACCCAAGTCTCAGTGCAGATTACCCGCGCCCCAACCCCGCCTTCGGCCAGATCCAGCAGATCGAGTCAGGCGGCCGCATGCTTCTCAACGCGCTCGATGTCTCTCTGCGCCAGTCCACGCGATGGTTCTCCGGCCAGGCCCAGTACACACTCGCGCGCGCAGAAAGCAACACCGGCGGCATAAGCCGCTTCCCCCAGGACCAGTACAACCCCAACGCCGAGTGGGGCCGCACCAACTCCGACCGCCTCCACGCCCTCAACATCATCGGCACCATCAACTCAGACCACTGGCTCTCCCTCGGCATCAACGCCAGCGTCTACTCCGGCTCGCCCTACACCGAGACCACGGGCACCGACGACTTCCACACCGGCCTCGGCAACGCACGCCCCGCCGGCATAGGCCGCAACACCCTGCAGGCCAAAGCCACCGCCGATCTCGATCTCCAGTGGGAACACGAATTCAACCTCACCAAGGCGAAGGACGAAGACGCCAAAGTCATCTCCATCGGCGTCTCCTCCTTCAACGTGCTCAATCACGCCAACTTCTCCGGCTATATCGGCTCCATCAACTCGGTTGACCCCGTCACCAACGCATCCCGCTTCATGCAGCCCACCTCCGCACAGCCCGGCCGCCAGATGCAGTTCTCCGTCGGCTATCGCTTCTAGCCGGCAACGCCCACCACCCCCATCATCCTGCCCGCAAACCCGCTCTCCCCGCGATGCGAGAAGTACTTCAACCCGCCCCCCTTCACCCGCGCGCACGCCGTGCACTCGCCCACCACCGTAATCCGTTTCGCCTTCAGACCCGCATCCAGCAATTGCCGCCGGTTTGCCTCCCACAGGTCCAGATGGATCTGCGGCCCGATGTTCGAGTGACCCGGCGCCCGCGCCGTCAAGAATAACAGCGGATACTTCTCCCGCACCGGGTCTGAGTCATACACCTCGCTGAAGAGTTCCTCCGCGTACGCAAACTGCGACTCGAACTCGTGCCGCACCGCCTCGCCCACCGCGTAGCAGCACGCGCCGATCGCAGGCCCGACCACCGCAACCAGGTCCTCCGGCCTCGACCCGTACCGCAGCCGCAACGTCCCGATTCCCCGCTCCACAATTCGTTTCAGCGTTCCCCGCCACCCGGCGTGGAAGGCCGCCACCGCGCGCCGCCGCACATCCGCCACCAGCACCGGAACGCAGTCCGCCACCTGCACGCCCAGCATCACTCCCGGCACGTTGGTCATCATCCCATCGCCGCGCAGCACCGCGCGCCCGTCCGCTGTCTCCAGCCGGCCCTCCAAAACTGGGTGCCCCACATCTCGGGGTCCCCGGCGAGCTTGCTCGCTGGGGTGAGCATCTCGGGGTCCCCGGCGAGCTTGCTCGCTGGGGTGAGCGTCTCGCTTCTGAGATGTGGGATTTGCCGCCTCTCCATCCTCCGCCCCCTCCCGCCCAATCACCCGAATCAACCCCGAATGGATCTGCCTCAGCGTCACCAGCCTGGCCTTCCCGACACCCGCCACCGCGCCCACCAACCGCCGCCTGTTCTCGGCCACATTCGCCGCGTCATCCTCCTTCGTAAACCCCAGATTCAGCGATCTTTCTCCGTAGATCGACGACACTCCGCCCGCCCGGGTGCTGAACCCATGCCGTAGCCATTCGTACTTCTCCCACCCCGCCGCCCGCACCACCCCGGCATTTCGCCCGCCCCGCTGTTCGTTTACCGCCCCCGGCTTCGATCGTCCCCGCCGCTCGCCGCCCTCCCAGGTTCCCGCCAGCGTCTTCCGCCGCCCATGCCGCAGCCCCACCCGCGCCAGCAGTTCATCCACCTCCCCAATCGCCTCTGCACTCTCTACCCAGTCCATAACTCTCTCATTCTATGAGTGTCCCAACCCTGCCAGGCTGCTCAGCCAACCCGCTCCAGGCGACTTTTCCACTCCTGTCAGCGTCGATCACGTTGCAAACCGCTGCTTTATTACCCTCACGACGCGCCGAAACAAACCCTGCAATCGCCCTTTTTCTTGCCGGAAAATTTGCATCCAAGCCGACTGCTCTGTAAGATACGCGATTGCGTCTATGAGATCGAATTTGCCTACCGTCGCCCCTCAGCTCCTCCGTTCCCGCCTCACCAAGGTGTGCGTCGCCATCGTTGGCTCCACGCCCGCCGAGATGGTTGAAAAGGCGACCTCTGTGGTCAAGGAGACGCCCTTTCTCGAGTTTCGCCTCGACTACCTCGAGAAACCACTCCTCGCCCTGCCCAGACTCAAGCAGTTCTTCGCCGACAACACCGCCGCCACCGCTATCGCCACCTGCCGGCGCGCGGCCAATGGCGGCAAGTTCACCGGCACGATCGCTGCCGAGGTCGAGATCCTCTTCAAGGCCGCCGACGCCGGCTTCCACCTCGTCGACATCGAACTCCAGTCGGCGGAATCGATCAAGAAGGCCGGCCTGCAGAAACTCCGCGAGACCGGCATCGCGCTCATCGTCAGCTACCACGACTTCAACGCTACCAAGGACCTTGACGGAATTTACGCCCGCATCGCGCCCTTCAATCCCGACTTCGTCAAGATCGTCCCCACCGCCAAGGCGCTGGTCGACAACGTCACCCTCATCCGCTTCCTCGAGCGCATGAACGACCACACCAACATCATCGGCATCTGCATGGGCGACGCCGGCGTCATCTCCCGCGTCCTCGGTGTCCGCGCCGGCAGCGCCTTCACCTTCGCCGCAGCCACTCCCGGCGAAGAGACCGGCCCCGGCCAGATCGCTGCCCGCACCCTCATCGAGACCTATCGCATCGAGCACGTCGACGCCGCCACCAAGGTCTACGGCGTCGCTGGCAACCCCATCCGCTCCTCGCTCTCGCCCGTCATGATGAACACGGCCTTCCGCCGCGAGACCGTCAACGCCGTCTACCTCGCGCTGCAGACCACGCGCCTCTCCGACCTGCTCAAGCTGGTCCATGAGATCCCCGTCCAGGGCGTCTCCATCACCATGCCGCTCAAGCAGGAAATCCTCCCCCACCTCGAACAGACCGACCCGCTCTCCGCCAAGATCGGCGCGGTAAACACCATCCGCCTGCTCGATGGCAAGCTCTACGGTTTCAACACCGATGTCGCCGGCATCGTCGGCCCGCTGGAGAAGCGCATGTCCCTCCGCGGCGCCAAGGTCCTCGTGCTCGGCGCCGGCGGTGCCGCTCGCGCTGCCGTCTTTGGCGTTCGCGACCGCGGTGCGGAAGTCTTCATCCTCAACCGCACCGCCGAGACCGCGCAGAAGCTTGCCCGCCAGTCCGGCTCCAAGACCATCCGCAAGGAAGCGCTCGCCAAGACCTCCTTCGATGCCATCATCAACGCCACCCCCGTCGGCATGGCCGGCAACAAGGCGCCGCAGATCCTCGAAGCCAAGGATCTCAACACCCGCCTCGTCTTCGATCTCGTCTACAATCCGCTCGAAACGCCGCTCATCCACATGGCCCGCCGGCAGTCGATCCCCATCATCACCGGCGTCGAGATGTTCGTGCAGCAGGGCGCGCGCCAGTTCGAAATCTTCACCGGCAAACCCGCTCCCGAAGAAGAAATGTTCCGCGTCGTCCTCCACGCCCTCCGCCAGCAGACGGCCGAGGCCGCCGCCGCGGAAGCCGCCGAAGCTCCCGCACCCAAGGCCGCAAAAGCCTCGGCCGCGAAACCAGCCGCCGCCAAAGCGGCCGCCCCCAAGCCCCCCCCCAAAACCCCCCCCCAAGCCCGCCGCCAAGCCGGCAGCCAAACCCGCCACTGCGAAGCGCGCCGCCAAGCCTCCGGTCGCCAAGAAAACCGTCAGGCCCCCCGCGGCCAAACGCAAGAAATAGAGGCTGCGAGAACTTTGCTGAAACTACTGTTTTGCTTAAGGACACGGCTGGTAGCGCAAGGCTTTAGCCTTGTGTCTCCGTGCCGTATGAGCCGCAAACTTTCGACCGGCTTTAGCCGCTGAGGTCACTCTTGCCGCGCGCCCGCGCCCTCTACGCCGCCACCCGCTTCAATAACTTATTCGCACTCCGGAACCACGGCCGTTCCCGACGCCGCAGATATCCCGGCATATTCGGCTTCTTGTCCAGCACCTTCTGCGCCCACTCGCGCGCCTCGGCGGCCTTCCCCTCCGACGCCAGCAACTCCGCAAATTAAGATACGTCTCCGACGCCACCGATCTCGCCGTCACCTGCCGAAACAGCGCTTCGGCCCGCTCCGTCTGCCCGGTCTTTGCGTAGGCATGCGCCAGCAACCCCGCCGCGCGATAAAAATCGTACCCCGCCTCCTTGTCGACCACCTTCTCCAGGTCCGGGATCGCCGCCGCCGCATCCCCCAACTCCAGCGCGCACGCTCCCCGCCGGTAAAAAGCATCCAGCGTGTCCGACCGCGCCGCAATCGCCTTATCGAACGCCGCCCGCGCCTGCGCAATCCTGCCATCCTCCATGTAAAGATCGCCCAGCTCTTCGTAGTTCCCCGCCGCGGGATTGTCGTATACCAGCCGCTCCAGCTCCCGAATCCGCTTGCGCCGCGGAAACACCTTCATCGTCCCGCGCAACAGCCCGATATCCGGCAACGCCTCCGCGACCAGGTACACCGCCGCCCCAATCGGCCCTAGCAGCAGAATCACCCAGAGCCAATAGGTGTCCGGCCGCCTTCGGATGAAGTGGAGGATCCCCAGCGCCAGCAACAGCAGGCTCAGCGGGTGCGCCAAATAGTAGAAGAATCCGTAGAGCAGAAATCCCATGCGCTCAATTTATCCCAGCGCCAGATTACACGCCCACCCCCCACATCCAAAACACAAACTTCCGCCGCTTTTCGGAGGAGCAGCAGGCTGGTAGCCCAAGGCTTCAGCCTTGGGTAACCCGCTCCAAACGAATTCGAGCTTTAGCTCCGGGCCTTCGTTCGGCGGATACTTTTCTCCACCCCCGGTCAGTTCCCCAAGACACAAACTCCAGCGCACTTGCTCGCCGCCTCGCTCCGCTTCCTTCCCTCGCCCACCAACACGTAATACAGCAAAGATTCCAGCGGCATCTTCTCCAATGTCTCGTAATCCATCCTTTGCTGCTGCTCCTCTTCCGGCCCCGCGCCGGGCGCCTCAGGTTCTGCCTTTGCTGGCGTCAACGTATTCAACCTTTCTTCGCGCTTCCTAGCGCGGGCTTTGTTCAGCGGTCGGTTCGCTTCCCGGATCGGACCCGCAACCCCACCGCCCGCGCATCCCCGCGCGAAACCGCTCCCGCTCCTCCGGACTCATCTGCGCCCACCGCGCCTCGCAGTGCTCGCGCCAGCCCCGCTTCCAGCCGCGCCCTCCGCATCCCCCGCCGTGCCGATGGAATCCGCCGAACAGAATCTTCCCCAGCACCAGCAGCCCCAGCGCCTGCAGCCACGTGATTGTCCGCAACCCAAACACCGCAGGCATCAGCCAGTTCCACAGGTGCATGGTCACAAAGCTGAACAGCGTAATCGCAATCGCAACCAGCACCACAATCTTCAACACCCGCAAAAACCGGTTCCTCTTCATCGCTTTCTCCTCATTCCGCCGCAAAGCTCTCTTTCATCTCCTGCAACCGCTCCCGCAGGTGCAGCACCGCATACCGCTTGCGCGAGAGCAGCGTATTCACACTCACGCCCGTCTCATCCGCAATCTCCTTGAAGCTCCGTCCCATCACCTCATGCGCCACGAATACCTCGCGCTGGTTCTCCGGCAACTCCAGCAGCGCCTCATCCAGCGCCTCCAGGAGCACGCCCCGCGCATACAGCGCGTCCGGCCCCGCGTCCGGCGATGGCAACAAATCCTCCAGCGCCGGCGCACCTTCCTCGTCGCCCGCCGGCTCGCTCAGCGACACCGCGTTCTTTCTCCGGAAAAGGTCCGTAATCCGATTGCGCGCAACCCGAAACAGCCACGCCGTCATCTCCTCCGCCGGCTTCATCATCCGGTACGCCTCGGTCAGCTCGTAAAACACATCCTGCAGCACGTCTTCCGCGTCGCCCAGGTCCAGCACGCGCTTGCGAATAAAGCTGCGCAGGCGCGGCTCCTCGCGCTCGATTGCCTCGGCAATCAACTGGTCCTGCTCGTCAATCGTCAAATCCCGGCCAGTCATCCAGCCTCTGCCTTTACGGTCGTCATTCTGACCCGAAAAGGGTCAGAATCTCCGTACTTCGCTTGCCTCTCCAAGTGTGTTAACGGATCAAATCGCGAAATATTGTGAGCACCCCATCTTTGGGCGCACTTTTCGCGCATTCATCTATATTCTTCTGCAACAGCGATTAGGAAGCCAATGCGCCCAGCCGGCCCGCCCAGAAATAATTCCAATACGAACGCCACTCCCGCGTCTTTCCACCCTGCCGCCCCGTCACCCAAACACACATCTCTGGAGACGCCATGCCCGCAACCCGCCGCCCCGCCGTTCTACTGTCCGCCGTCCTGCTTCTAACCTCCGCGTTCGCCTTCGCCGCCCCACCCGCCGCCGCTCCCCCCGTCACCGTCACTGACGACGGACCCACCTACACCATGTCCAACGGCTACCTCACGGTGAAGGTGGACAAAAAGACCGGCGACCTCAGCTCCGTCAAAACGCCCCACACCGTCACGCCCAACATCGAACTCATGGGCTACGTCTCCGGCCATCACGCCGGCTACTGGGAGCAGTCCCCCGCCCTTGCCGCCCGCGAGGTTGCCAGCATCACCATCGATCCCGCCAGCGTCCAGGGTGCCCGCGCCGAAGTCTCCGTCAAGGGCTACTCCGACGGCAAAACCATCCTCGGCCCACACCCCACCGCCGCCGGCCAGGGCGGAGGCCTTATCGCCGACCTCGAAATCCGCTACACCCTCGAGCGCGGCGCCCACGGCCTCTACACCTACGCCATCTACACCCACCAGAACACCTATCCTGGCGGCTCCGTCGGCGAGTCCCGCTTCGGCTTCAAGCTCTCCGCCCAGGTGTTCGACTGGCTCTCGATCGATGACCAGCGCAACGCCCTCATGCCCACCGGCAAGGACTGGGACGCCGGCGACGACCTCAATATGAAAGAGGCCCGCCGCCTCACCATCGGCGTCTACAAAGGCCGCGCCGAGCACAAGTACGACTACTCCGCAGACCAGGACAAGATTCCGGCCTTCGGCTGGTCCTCCACCACCCAGAAGGTCGGCCTCTACATCATCAACCCCTCCTTCGAATACCTCTCCTCCGGCCCGCTCCACTTTGAACTTACCGGCCATCTCGACGATGGCGATGGCGGCGATCCCACCCTGCTCGACTACTGGCGCGGCACCCACTACGGTGGCTCCAGCCTCAACTTCGCCGCCAACGAGTTCTGGACCAAGGTTGTCGGCCCCATCTTTATCTACGTCCCCACTGGCGCCGACCCCAAAACCCTCTTCCTCGACGCAAAGAAGCAAGTCCCCGTCGAGCAGGCCCGCTGGCCCTACACCTTCGTCAAAGGCGATGGCGTCGACTACCCGCAGGCTTCCGAACGCGTCACCGTCAAGGGCCGCCTGAAAGTCATCGACCCCCAGGCCCCCAATTTCAAGTTCACCACCCTCTTTGTCGGCCTGAGCTATCCCGACCAGCCCGCCGTCCCACGCACTCCCCGCACCACGCCGGCCGCGCCGCCGGCTCCGCCCACTTCCAATCTCAGCACCAGGCCCAACTTCGTCCTCGCTTCCTTCCAACCCCCGGCATCCACACCGGATGCTGCGGCCCCGCCTGCAACCACCCCCGACAACGGCGCTGTCACCGATCACTCTCTCCTCCCCAACGGCCAGCGCCGCAACCGCGGCACCTATGTCGCGCCCCGTCCCGCCGGAGCAGGACCCGCAGCAGCCCGCCCCGCGGGCTTCGCCTTCCAGCCGCAAGGCATCACCTGGCAGAACGACGCCAAGCACTACGAGTTCTGGACGCATGGCACAGCCGACGGCGCTTTTACCATCCCCAACGTCCGCCCCGGCACCTACCAGCTCCACGCTGTCGCCGATGGAATCCTCGGCGCCTATGACGCCACCGCCAGCGTCACCATCGCCGCCGGCCAGCATACTCTCGACCTCGGCACCATCGAGTGGCATCCCGTCCACTACGGTCAGCAGATCTTCCAGATCGGCACACCCAACCGCTCCGCCAAGGAGTTCTTCAAGGGCGACGACCACTGGCACTGGGGCATGTACATCGAATACGCCAAGCTCTTCCCCAACGACGTCGACTTCACCGTTGGCAAGTCCGATCCCGCCAAGGACTGGTACATCTACCAGGTCCCCCACGACATCGACTTCAAGCCCACCGGCCAGGACCAGGGCCGCGCCACCCCCTGGACGATTCACTTTAATATGCCCATCCACTTCACCGTGCCCGGCCCTAACGCGCCCACCTCCGGCAAAGCCACCCTGCGCTTCGGCCTTGCCGACGCCAGCACCCGCTCCCTCGGCATCGCCGTCAACGGCAAAGACGTAGGCCCCGACACCGACCTGGGCGGCAGCGGCGGCGCCATCCACCGCGACGGCATCGAAGCCACCTGGGTCGAGCGCGACTTCTCGTTCGACGCCGCCCTCCTCCACCCCGGCGCCAACACCATCGTTCTCACCGTCCCCGCCGGCCCCGTCGCCAGCGGCATCTGCTACGACGTAGTCCGCCTCGAAGTCGCCCCTCCCACACCGTAACCCGCTGTTTGGACCGCCGTAGAAGTCGTCATCTCGACCGGAGCGCAGCGAAGCGGAGAGATCCCCGTATTTGCTTTTGTTCTTGTCTGGCTCTCGAAGCACCACCCCCCCGGTGCCCATCTCCGGCGCAGTCTCATCGCGCCGAAGATGGGGATAACCACTCTTCCATTGCCCCAGGCATTCGCGGTTCTGAACGCTTTGCTTCTGGGTACCCCAAGGTTGGTAGCCTGAGGCTTCAGCCTCAGGTCTCCTTGGGTCTCTCAGGCCGCCCAAAAGAACAGGGGCTTTAGCACCTGGGGTATGCTCTCTTGTGATGTCACCTCTAAGACTTTCTGAGAAGAATCCCATGAAACCCCTCGCCCTCGCCGCCACTCTCTTCCTCGCCACCACCCTCCCCGCCCAAACCAGGCAATCCCCACTCGCCAAGCCCCTCATCGCCGCCCCCTACACCCAGCTCTACGTCTTCGGCGACAGCTACTCCGACTCCGGCTCCGGCTATCTCGACACCAACGGCCCCACCGCCGTCGCCTACCTCGCCGAGCACCTCGACATCCCCTTCACGTACTACGGCGATCCCAACTCCAATGGCAAGGGCCTTAACTTCGCCATCAGCGGGGCCGGCTCCGGCGCAGGCGCGGGCCGCCGCTATCCCACCGGCGAAATGCTCTCGATCGGCATGCGTAACCAGGTCGACAGCTTCGTCGCCTTCACCAAGACCAACGACATCCCCAAAATCGACCCCGCCACCACCATGTTCTTCTTCGCCGGCGGCCTCAACGACCGCGGCAAGCCCGACGGCTACACCCGCACCAACATCGAAGCCGAAATCGACACCCTCTACGCGCTCGGCGCCCGCCGCTTCATGGTCGCGCTGCTCCCCACCAAAATCCCGCAGTTCGCCACCGCCGGCACCGCCTTCAATTCCGAGCTAGCCCTAATCCCCGCCGAGGAGCTCGCCAAACACCCCGACATCCGCATCGCCAACTCGGATTGGGGCCTCTTCCTCGACGAGGTCTTCACCAACCCCGCCAAATTCGGCATCACCGACACCACCCACCCCTGCGCCGGCCGCGCCATCCATCACGAAGACACCACCCCCTGCGCCTCACCCGACACCCACTTCTTCTACCACGAGGGCCACCCCTCCACCGCCGTCCATCGCGCCGTCGGCGACATGCTCTACCACGAGGCCATCACCCAAGCCCCGTAGGCGCGCAATCCTTCACGGCCGCGCCCCCAGCGTATTGCTCTTTACTGCTGCCGCCAGCGGCGTCACCACCCCTGTCGCCGCGCCAACGAACTCCACCAGCACGCTGTCGGCGGCGTTCGTCAACCAGATATTGCCTGAGCCGTCTATGGCGATCCCGTCCGGCTCATCCACCCCCGCGCCGGTAAGCCCGGACGGCGTCATCACCGCCCCCGTGTTGGAAAACTCCGACAGGCTGTTGCCCAGCGAGTTCGCGACCCACACCCGCCCCGAGCCGTCGATCGCCAGGCACTCTGGCCGATACATGCCTCCACCCAGAAAACCCGACGGCGGCGACAGCGCCACGCCGGAGTTCGAAAACTTCGAGAGCGCCGAACTGCCCGCATTCACTACCCACACGTTGCCCAGGCCGTCGATCGCGATCCCGTCGGGCACATTGAGCCCGCCTCCCGTATAGCCCGCGAACGGTGAGATCGGCACCCCGGAATTCGAGAGCTCCGTCAAACTGTTTCCCGTTTGATTGCTGACCCACACGTCGCCTGCGCCGTCAATCGCAATCCCAAACGGCCCGTCGTAATAGCCGCCGCCATAGCTACCCACCGCGGCCCCGCTGCTGGACTCGAGTTCGCTGATACACCCCGCGTTCGCAATGCCTTCAGCGTTAGTAACCCCGCTGTCGCCATATGTATTCGATATCCAGATTCGATTCGATCCATCCACCGCTACGCCATGAGAATAAGGGGTTGCGCAGATCGGAAAGCCGCCGCTCGGCGACACCGCTGCATAGCCTGTGAACTCGGATGCCCCCGTGCCGCCCAGGTTCACCACCCACGCATTTCCGGACAGGTCAATGGCAATTGCCGCTGGCTCACTCAGACCCCCGCCGAAGTACCCCGTGCTGGAAGAGATCGCCAGCCCCGTAGGCAGGAACTCGGAGAGGCGCGACGACCCCAGATTCGCGACCCACACATTGCCCGCGGCGTCGATGGCGATGCCCTGCGGTTCTCTCAGGCCTCCGCCGGAAAATTCGATCGCCAGGGTTAAGTCATACGGCGCTGCGGCCAGGACCGGCGCAAACGGCGGCGAACTGGGCAGCAGCGCATACAGCCCCGCAACATTCGCGCTGGGATTATGGGCAATGTTGATGGCGGCCGTTGCCGTATCCGTCGGAGCCACCACTGGCGACCCCATGGCCACAGCTTGCGCAAAAAGCGCCGTGCAGTTGATCGAGTTGGCCGCACCGCTGCCCACGCACGCCGACAGGATATCCGCCAGCGTATTAATCTCGCCCTGCGGCACCATGCCGTTCCCCCCCGGCGTGTACACATACGCCAACCCCGTCCCCAGCGAAGCCATGTTCGCGGCGTTGGCAAACGCATTCGCAATCCCCACCTGCGCCGCCGCCGTCCCCGAACTCGACACATGCACCGCATCCGTCGCGAAACCCGCCAGCGCATACGCCGCCGCCACCGTCGACACCTCATTCACCCACACATACCCCATCGCGCTGAAGTTTCCCGTGTTCGGACAGCTCCCCAGCGCCGCCAGCAGCCCCGCTGCGGAGTTGGCCGCGCCGCCCACCGCCCCTCCCAGCGCATAGACATACAACTGCGAGCCCGCCGCGCAAACCGCTCCCCCGGGCCATGTGAAGCCCCCATCCGTTCCCGTCGGAATATACGCGCCAATCGCATCCGAGTGTCCCGCCGCCGCTGCCTTCAACAGCGAAACCGAAGGCTGCCCATAGCCCGTCGTGTTCGCGGCCATCAGGTAAACGTGCGCGCCCACCATCGGCTGCTTGCCGTCGTAGACAACCCCATTCGTGCTCCCCGGCTGCACCATCGCGATCAGCGCCACGCTGCCCGCGCTGTTTTGCAGGCCGCTGGCGTCATACACGGTCAGCGAAACCACATAGTCCCCCGCCGTCGCGTACGTGTAGCTCGGTTTCGCGCTCGTGCCTTTCCCGCCGTCTCCAAAACTCCACACATACGTCAGCGCCTGCCCTTGCGGGTCGCTCGAACCGCTTCCGTCGAAGGTCAGCGCCGTCCCCGCCGTCCCGCTATACGGCCCGCCCGCATTCGCCTTTGGAGGCTGCAACTGCAGCGAATCGATCCCACTCAGTTCGCCTGCACCGCCGCCCGAACACCCCGCCAGATACAGCAAACCGCATGCCGCAACCGCAAGGCTGACCCGCATAGCCGCTCTCCCGGGAATTCGCCACCAAGACTACCACCCCCCCCCCCCCCCCCACCCCTGAATTCGTCACTCACAACCCGCCCGGCGTCATTCTGACCCACACTCCGCCGTCATTCTGACCCATCGAGTCAGAATCTCCGTAGTTGCCCGCGTGCCCACCAACCAAATCTCACCACCCCCGCCGTCATTCTGACCCACTCCACCTACGTCATTCTCACCCACCACCCCGCCGTCATCCTGACCCAACAAACAGCCGTCATTCTGACCCAACGGGTCAGAATCTCCGTAGTTGCTCTTGCTGCCGAATCTCCGTAGTTGCCCCCGCCGCTGTTTGCCCTTTTGTTTGTCATTCCCGAAGGGAATCTGCTTTTGCCTCACCCACCCCTTAGGCCGCGTCCCCAAATTGCCGGGTGCCCCACATCTCGATTCTGAGATGTGGGCTCGCTCCTGCGCCCATCCTTTTTGCTTGTCATTCCCGAAGGGAATCTGCTTTTGCCTCACCCACCCCTTAGGCCGCGTCCCCAAATTGCCGGGTGCCCCACATCTCGATTCTGAGATGTGGGCTCGCTCCTGCGCCCATCCTTTTTGCTTGT
>Ga0224555_1000742_pt1 | contig 49699 bp, 38 predicted proteins | sample 714S23034metaG_FD_180687 | JGI IMG/M metagenome (GOLD analysis project Ga0224555, IMG submission 180687) | Peat soil microbial communities from Stordalen Mire, Sweden - 717 S2 30-34 | ecosystem: Environmental > Terrestrial > Soil > Wetlands > Peat | place: Sweden: Norrbotten County, Stordalen...
GCTTGGCCGTCTCGGTGATACTCTTTCCCATGGTGGTGCCTCCTTTCAGTAATAAATAGTTGTTTGCGTACAACTTGAAAGGTTACACCGCCTTTATTCTTTTTACACTCTTTTTGATTTTACCCCAAACTCGAAAGAAAAATGGTATGCATCACCTGGCCAACGAGCCGATAAGTAATTATTATCACGGACAGAAAAACTATATTTTGTATTATTAATTGAATCTCTTGTTAATCCTAAATTACCACTTGAAAAATATTTTTTATCAAATGAACTACCCCGCAGCAAGCTACGGGGTATCAAAAGCCTCTATAAGGAATAGGCCTTTCGTAGCAAGCTAAGGGGAATTAACCCCAAACAAGATTAAATATGATTTAACCTCGGCCTCGACCGTTATTGGATATGTTCTGTAATATTTTCCCAGCCAAGTGCATGTAAGGTAATATGCCATTAATTCCTGCGATTTTAGCAATGATGTTGTTTTATAATTATATATTACAGATTTCTTGGTTTTTTGATTAATGCTTCGTGCAACCAATAAAACACCATGGCATATTGCACCAACAGGTTTTTTTTCTTCAAAAAATTTAACAATAATATCTTGTAGTTTTTTTGACTCTAAATATGTCTTCATACCAGGAGCGTGACCGCCTAGAAGCATTATTCCTGAATAGTCAGCAGGATTAATGTCATCATATTTTACAGGGTTATTAAATTTTTTATCTTTTTTCATCAAGGAATAATAGTTTATTGCATCATGGTTTGCCATGAGTAGCTTTTTCCAAATTCCAAGTCCATCTCCGGTTAACATTCTGAAATCGGCTTTTCCAGGTCGCTCCGAAGGAGTTGCAAAAGTTATATCAACCTTATTATCTTTCAATACTTTCCATGGAATACTGGTTTCACTTGGATCAAAATCTATATCAGGAATAGGCATAAGGATCATATATGTACCTCCATTTGAAGAAAACAGCTCGTGATTACGTCCAACCATTAAGAAAGTATCTGAATTCATATAATTTGGATACTTGTAGTTGAACGAAGTTGCTAGTGTAGTGCATCCAACACTTCTTAACATTTACTAATTTTAGTCAAAATACGTTCCACGGATATAGTCCAATTGACCATGATCTCCTCATTGAGAATAATTTGGCACTTCCATCAGTGGAGCCCCCTCGGGCAAGGAGTCGGAGGTTCCTTACAATAACGCGACCTCCCGCGGGTTACACCGCATTCCTCCCCCGGCTGAAGCCGGGAGATTCCAAACCGCGGGATTGATTAGGGGATGATCTTATAATCTCCATCAGGCACGACTGACTACATAACCGAAATTACTATCGTCAGGTGCGTAAGCTTGGGTCTTATTATTATAGGAATCCTGACGGTGGGGGTTTCATTAAAAAGGCGCTCCGTTTCGGGAGCGCCTTTTAAATTTAGGGTTAAACTTCTTTATTATTCGCCCAGTTTATCAGCGGAGATTCTCATGCTATAGAATGAACGATAAACGAAAATCAACGCAATGATAAAGAAGGCTGTAGCCAGACCATACTTCAAGTTGGTATTGGTCATGGTGACCGCAATTTCCGTTGCCAGCAATCCAAACAGGGTCGTAAATTTGATGACCGGGTTCAAAGAAACGGAAGATGTATCTTTGAAGGGGTCACCGACGGTGTCGCCGACAACGCTTGCTTCATGCAGCGGAGTGTTTTTCATCTTCAAATCGACTTCAACAATCTTTTTGCCGTTGTCCCAGCAACCGCCGGCATTGGCCATAAAGATCGCCTGATACAGACCGAAGAAAGCTATACCGATCAGATAACCGATAAAAAAGTAAGGGTTAAAGAAAGCCAGAGCCAGACACATGAAGAAGATCACGATGAAGATGTTGATCATACCCTTTTGAGCATACTGGGTACAAATCTGAACAACTTTTTTAGAATCTTCAATAGACGCTTCTTTTTTATCCAGATTGATATTCTTCTTAATAAACACAACGGCCTGATATGAACCGGTGGTAACTGCCTGTATGGAAGCTCCTGTAAACCAGTAAATTACCGCGCCGCCCATAAGCAAGCCCAGGATTACTTCCGGCTGAACAAGGGAAAGTTTGGCAATGACATTACCGAAAAGGCGTTCCAGCAAGATAATAATGCCAAAAACCATTGTGGTTGCACCGACAACGGCTGTTCCGATCAACACGGGCTTGGCAGTTGCTTTAAAGGTATTGCCTGCACCATCGGCAGATTCCAGGAAATGCTTGGCCAGTTCAAAATTAGGCTCAATACCGTATTCTTTTTTTACAACAGCTTTTGCATCAGCGCGAGATTCGATCATGGAAAGTTCATAAATGGATTGTGCGTTATCCGATACCGGACCAAAGCTGTCCACAGCGATGGTCACCGGCCCCATGCCGAGGAAACCGAAAGCTACCAGACCGAAAGCAAATACCGGCGTGGCAAAGACAAATTCCGGAGGCATCAGAGCCATGATTGCCGGATTTTTAGAAACCAAGTAAGCGATCAGCATCAGGATCATGATAGTCATGCCTTCCCAGAAAGCGGAGAAGTTACCGGCAACAAGACCGGACAGAATATTCAATGAAGCGCCGCCCTGACGGGAAGCGTTGACAACTTCTTCGCAATGACGGGAAGAGGTGCTGGTAAATACTTTTGTCAGCTCGGGAATCAAAGCACCGGCAATGGTTCCGCAACTGATGATAATCGAAAGTGCCCACCAGAGATTTTGATATTGATCAGTCATATCTCCCAGTAAGAAGTAACTGGCAGCAAATGTAACGGCAATGGAAACAAGAGATGTGATCCAAACCAGATTGGTTAACGGATGTTCAAAGTTAAATTCTTTCTTTCCGGCAAAAGCTGCCCGGCTGATAACATCATTGACAAAATACGAAACAAGAGAGGTCAGAATCATGAGGATTCTCATTGCAAAAATCCAGACAATCAACTTTCCGCCCATTGCGGGATTTCCCGCCAGTGCCAAAGCCAAAAAGGCGATTAAGGCAACGCCGGTAACACCATATGTTTCAAAACCGTCGGCAGTGGGGCCAACACTGTCACCAGCATTGTCACCAGTACAGTCGGCAATAACACCGGGGTTTTTGGGGTCGTCTTCCGGCAGATGGAAAACGATTTTCATCAGGTCGGAACCGATATCGGCAATCTTGGTGAAGATACCACCGCAGATACGCAGAGCGGAAGCGCCAAGAGATTCACCGATAGCAAAACCGATAAAACAAGGACCAGCCAATTCCTTTGGGATGTAAGCCAGAATGATGATCATGAAGAAAAGTTCGATGCTGACCAGCAGAAGTCCAACGCTCATACCGGATCTCAAACAAATGTTTACAATGTTTAAAGGATCGCCACTCAGTGAAGCAAAGGCGGCTCGGGAATTAGCCACGGTATTGATGCGGATGCCGAACCAGGCAACTGTATAAGAACCCAGAATACCTACAATAGAACAGACCAGAATGATAATGATGTCTGATACGACTTTTCCCTGTAAAACGCCAAAATAATAAATCATACAAATGGCGATCAGGATCCACAGCGCAACTAAGAATTTACCCTGCTGGAAAAGATAGGTTTTGCAGGTTTCCCAGATTGTCTGGGATACATCCAACATAGCTTTGTGAGCCGGTAGATTCTTGGTTTGTAGATATTGAAGCACGCCGAAAATCATACCGATGAGACAGACAACAAGTCCGACATTAAGAATCATAATGCCTGACAAGGCGCCGCCCAGAAAAGAAATTGTTGTTAAATCTGGCAGCTTGATATCCGCTTCACCGGCAAAAGCGGTTCCGGCAATCAATAATGACATGACGCCGCTGAGTAAAAATGTCCAGATACTTCGTTTGTTTTGTAACATTAATCCATCCTCCTTTTTTAATTACTTATATTTTTTGTATGGTATTTAGCCATAGCTGTTTGCATACCTGATATAACAATATCGGCGGCAGCGTCGGCTGCCAATTGAATAATTTGAGGGAGCACAGCGTCTTCTTTCGTTTCAAATCCTTCCAGAACATAACCTTCAATGCGAGATTTATCAGAAGGCTTGCCAATACCCAGCCTTACTCGCATGAAGTCAGCAGAGCCGAGGCATGAAACAATAGACTTCAAACCTTTATGACCGGCATTTCCCCCACCTGTCTTTAGGCGAACGGTGCCAAAAGGTAAATCAAGATCATCGTGAATTACTATCAAATTATTTACATCCGCTTTAAAATAAGTAAGCAGTTTTCTTACCGCATTACCACTTAAGTTCATGTACGTTTGAGGCATTGCCAGCAACACATTGGTACCGGCGATTTTACCTTTATTCCAAAGAGCGTCAAAACTTTTTTGCTTTAACTCCACTTCCCACTGGGCGGCCAGTTTTTCCAGAACCATAAATCCGATGTTATGCCTGGTAAACTGATAGCGACTACCCGGATTTCCCAAGCCAAAAATCAGATACATGGCCTGCTTCCCCTCTTTACTGCGCCAGAAAAATATTTTTTTTAAACTCGAGGGAAGCACTTGCTGTCACCCAATTGTTATAGCTATTTATAAGCGAATTATTTCCCCTTTTCCTTTTCCTTTTCAGCAGGGGCTGCGACTGCTGCTGTTGCTGCACCTTCGGCCCCTGCTTCAGCGCCTTCTTCAACAACACCCTCTTCTTTCACCGGTTCTTCAACCTTGACAACTTTAATTACCGCAACCGACGCGATCGAAGCATCAGGCCTATCCAACATTGTTATTCCTTCGACCACCTTCAAATCTCTGATTTTTATAGAATCGCCTATTTTGAGATTAGTTACGTCCACATCAATATGATCCGGAAGATCCAAAGGCAGACAAGAAACTTTTACTTCCCGTTTTATATGCTGCAACTCGCCACCATTTTCCACACCAATAGCCTTACCGATAAAGCGTAAGGACACATCAATGATGAGCTTACGCTTTATATCTACTTCATAAAAATCAGCATGGTAAAATCTTCCGGTCAAGGGTTGAACCTGCAACTCTTTGATTAACGATAGTTTTTCTATTTTTTTGTTACCACCGTCATCAATAATCAATTTAATAAAGGCATGATTTTTTTTATCTTTATATAGCTTGACCAGTTCATCATTTTTTACCGCCAACAAAATATTTTCGGCAGAGCGGCCGTAAAAAATAGCCGGTACAAATCCCTTCTGCCGCAAACGGCGAGCCGGTCCTTTCTTTTGCTCTTTACGGACTTGAACCGCTAAATCTGTTACCTCCATTTGTTCCTCCTATATAAATAATGAGCTTACGGAATCGTTGTAATAAATTCGACGCACAGCTTCACCTAAAATCCCGGATACCGATAAAACTTTTATTTTTTTGCAATTCTTTGCCCGATCGCTGAGCGGAATTGTATCAGTGACAATGACTTCTTTAATCTCGGATCCTTCAATGCGATCCAGTGCGGGCCCTGATAAAACCGGATGCGTACAGCAGATGGAAACTTCTAAAGCACCTGCTTCTTTCATGGCTCTGGCGGCCTGCACAACTGTTCCAGCTGTATCGATCATATCATCCAGAATGATAATTCTTTTCCCTTCCACGTTGCCGATAATATTCATCACTTCGGCTTCGTTGGGGCCTTCCCTTCTTTTATCAATAATTGCGAGGCTCGCTCCCAGCCTTTTTCCGAAAGCTCTGGCGCGTTCCACACCACCGGTATCCGGTGAAACAACCACAGTATTATCTACGAAATTTTTTTTCATATAATCAAATAAAACCGGTGTGGCAAAAAGATTGTCCACAGGGATATTGAAGAATCCTTGAATTTGACCGGCGTGCAGATCCATGGAAAGGACACGGTTAGCACCGGCGGTAGTAATGAGATCGGCCATTAATTTTGCGGTAATCGGAGCCCGCGGGGCGACTTTCCTGTCTTGCCGGCCATACCCGTAATAAGGTATCACAGCGGTAATACGATCAGCAGAAGCACGCTTCAGGGCATCAATCATGATCAGGAGTTCCATACAGGTGACATTTACCGGCGGGCAAGTGGACTGGATAATAAAAACATCCATGCCGCGAACATTTTCATTTATTTCTACACGGGTTTCACCATCGCTAAAAGTCGTCACATTGGCTTTACCTAAAGATATGCCCAAGTGTTGGCAAATCTTTGTAGCCAGCGCAATGTTGGCATTGCCGGAAAATATCCTGATCCTCTCTAACATTTTAAACCCTTCTCAATATAGTTTTCTGGCTGGGGCGGGAGGGATCGAACCTCCGAATGCAGGAATCAAAGTCCTGTGTCTTACCGCTTGACGACGCCCCAATGCATAATTTAATGAAGCACATTATTTACAATCTTAGTCGGAAGATTCAGCAATTACAAAGATTTGGCAAAAAAGACTGTGCAGTGATCAGAAATTTCTTTCTTGATAACTTCCTGAATTTTTTTTGCCTCTTTTCCGTCCCTAAATATGCCAAAGACTGTTGGGCCGCTGCCTGACATCAATGCACCAAGCGCGCCGTGCCTGAGCAACATTTTCTTTAAATCATTTAATTCCGGGTGCATTTCCAACGAAACTGACTCCAAGTCATTATGCAATTCCCGAATTATGTCACTCAGTTCTAAAAATCGCGGAATGCTATAATTATTTTTTCCCTTTGTCAATCTTAAATTGAGGTTTTCATAAACCATTTTTGTCGAAAGCTCAAATGGAGGTTTAATCAGGACTAAATTGATTTTGGGTAAATTTTGCAGAGCTTTCAGCTGATCGCCAATACCGGAAGCTAAAGCATTGTTTCCAAAAACAAAAAAGGGGACATCCGCCCCTATCTTTGCCCCCAGTTTCATCAGTTCATTTTTTTTTAAGTTTAAAGAACATATTTTGTTTAAGGCTATTAAAGTTGTTGCAGCATCGGAACTTCCCCCGCCAAGACCGGCAGCCAAAGGGATTTTTTTTATAAGTTTAATTTCCATGCCGGACGGATAGTTGGTATAAGCGAAAATTGATTGTGCAGCGCGAAATACCAAATTATCTTCGGATGTCGGCAGATCGCTCCCGGGACAATTGAGGACAATTCCCTTCGGGCGGGGAGAAAATATCAATTCATCGTAAAGCGTAATTTTTTGCATGAGGGAAACAATGTCGTGGTATCCATCGTCACGCTTCCGCAAGACGCGTAAGAAAAGATTTATTTTCGCGGGCGCCATCCAGAGCATTTCAAGCCTTTTCTTTAACGTAGCGCATTTTCAATTCGTAGAGAGCTCCTTGAATTAAATTATTTTCATTTTCGTTGAGATTTCCTTTGGTCTTATCATTGAGCATATCCAGGATATCAATGGTTTGTTTTGCCGCCGGTAAGTTTTTTTCTGTTTTTCCCCCTTCGGGATCGGGAAAATCTCCGAAATGAAAAAGGGCGGAAGTGCTCAAAGACAAGACAAAATTAGTAAAGGTAACCTGTGGATAATCGGATTCTTGTTTCGGCTCAGTTGGTAAACTTTCCTGAACTTTAGGCTTTTCTTCGGCAGTGGAAGATCGCGCTTCTTCCTGCTGACGCTCTTTGCCTGATTCATCAAAAAGACGTTTATCTTTCACTACAAATCCCGAATCCTTCTTTTTTTCTTCCATTACAACTCCTCCCCTTTACCGCACTGCGGAAAATTAATTTTTAATATGGTTTCATGCTTCTTAAACGGGCAATTCTTTCCTTTAACGGAGGGTGAGTGCTGAAAAGGTTCATCAGCGATTTCCCCGTTAGAGGGTTGACAATAAACAAATGTGCCGTGGATGGATTGGCATTCATCGGGATAATTTGCGAAGCTTTAGTAAGTTTCTCCAAAGCGGTTGCTAATCCGTAAGGATTTTTGGTAATTATTGCGCCGCTGGCATCGGCCATGTATTCGCGGGAACGGGAAATGGCCATTTGAATGATGGTCGCGGCGAGCGGTGCAAAAATGGCCATTGCTATCAAACCGATTATTCCGCCGTGATCATCGTCATCACTGTGGCCTCCGCCGAAAATAGCAGCCCACTGAGCCATGGTAGCCAGCATTCCTATAGCTCCGGCTATGGTCGCGGCAATAGAAGCAATGAGCATATCCCCATTTTTTATGTGGGATAGTTCATGAGCGATTACGCCTTCAAGTTCTTCTTTATTCAAAATCCGCATTATTCCTTCAGTAACGGCAACAACCGCGTGTTCTGTGTTGCGGCCGGTCGCAAAGGCATTGGCTGTTTCTTCCGGAATAATATAAACCCGCGGCATCGGCAAGGTGGCTTTCAATGCAAGATTACGAACAATACTGTAAAGTTCAGGCGCCGCAGTTTCGGAAACTTCCTGGGCCTTATACATTTTCAAAACAATTTTATCGGAGAACCAGTAACTGCCAAAATTTAAAATTAAAGCAAAGATAAAGGCGATATAAACGCCTCCTCGTCCACCGATAAGACCACCGATCAACATCAATAATCCTGTTAACGCTCCCAGTAAAAGAGCGGTTTTTACCGTGTTTCCCATTTCCATCCTCCATTACTTCCTTTTGTCAGCGAGTCTCAAATCCCTCGTCCCTGCCAACTACGTTGGCGGGATGCCACGGATATCTTCGATATCCTCCGCTTGAGGCGGGATAATTCGACCTGCAAGTTTCAGTACATTCCATTTCTGAAACTTGGGTCTCATTAGTTCCTCTTGCGCTTCGAGCTTCATTCTATTCGCTCTTAGCGAGAGTCACGATTGCTGCGCTCTTGGGATAATTCGGCTTGCATTTCAAAGAGTTTCAAATCCCACGTCGCTGCGCTCCTGGGATAATTCGACTAACGCTTCAAAATTCGTCCCGACAAGTCGGGACTCTTTTTCAGCGAGTCTCATTATTTCTTGGTTAAAGTTATTTCGCCTTTTTTGGACAAACCCGCTACGACAATATCGCCCTCGGAAAATTTACCGGCCAGAATTTCCATAGCCAGCGGATCCAGAATAAGTTTCTGCAGTGAACGCTTAAGCGGACGCGCGCCATAAACAGGGCTGTAACCCTGATCGGCTATATATTTTTTCGCCGCATCTGTCAATTCGATGCTCAGTTTGCGTTCTTTGAGTCTTTTGTCAATAAGCGCTAATTGAATATCGACAATATGGTTGATATCTTCAGGTGTTAAGGCGCGGAAAATAATAATATCGTCAACACGGTTTAAAAATTCCGGTTTAAAAATTGCGCGCAAGGCCTCCATTGTCCGGTTTTGTTTTTCTTTCTCATCCAAATTTGGATCCTGTACCCATTGTCCGCCGACGTTGGACGTCATAATAACTATTGTGTTTTTAAAATCGACAGTCCGGCCATGTCCGTCGGTCAGCCGTCCGTCATCAAGTATCTGCAATAAAATATTGAAGACATCGGGATGGGCTTTTTCGATTTCGTCGAAAAGCAGGACGCAATAAGGCTTGCGTCTTACAGCCTCAGTTAAATGACCGCCTTCATCATACCCGACATAACCGGGTGGAGCGCCGATTAAACGGGCCACGGCATGTTTTTCCATGTATTCCGACATGTCAATCCGCACCATCGCCTGTTCATTATCAAACATGAATTCCGCCAAAGCGCGCGCCAGTTCGGTTTTTCCCACTCCTGTGGGACCTAAAAAGATGAACGAGCCTATGGGACGGTTCGGGTCTTGCAAGCCGGAGCGCGCGCGGCGCAGCGCTGCCGAAACCGCCCCAATGCCTTCTTCCTGGCCGATAACACGCTTTTTGAGACGATCTTCCATCTGAATTAGTTTTTGTACGTCGCTTTCCATCATTCGAGATAGTGGTATACCCGTCCAGTTGGAGACAACTTCGGCCACATCTTCCGCATCCACTTCTTCTTTGAGCATCTGTTTGTTTTTTTGGATTTCCAAAAGGTTGGCCTGATCCTCTTGTAGTTTTTTGTCTAAAGCCACAAGCTTTCCATAGCGAATCTCCGCGGCCTTCGCTAGATTCCCTTCACGCTGGGCATTGACCTCTTCTATTTTTAAAGCTTCAATTTGACTTTTAGTATTTTGAATCTTTTTGATTACATCTTTTTCACTTGACCAATGTATTTTCATTTGATCCATGCTGGATTTCAACTCGGCCAATTCCTTTTCAATTTTGTCGCGCCGTTCTTTGGCGGTTTTGTCCGTTTCTTTTTTGAGCGACTGCCGTTCTATTTCCAACTGAATAATTTTCCGGTCAATCACGTCTATTTCCGAAGGCATGCTGTCCAACTCTATTCTTAAACGGGATGCTGCTTCATCAATCAAGTCTACAGCCTTATCAGGCAGAAAACGGTCGGAAATATAGCGGTTGGAGAGAGTGGCCGCCGCGATAATGGCGGAATCTTTTATTCTGACACCGTGATGCACCTCATATCTTTCTTTTAACCCTCTTAATATAGCAATGGTATCTTCGACGGAAGGCTCTTTGACAAAAATAGGCTGGAAGCGCCGCTCCAGAGCGGCATCCTTTTCAATGTATTTCCGGTATTCATTAATGGTTGTAGCTCCAACACATCGTAACTCTCCCCTCGCCAGTGCTGGTTTCAGCATATTGGAAGCGTCAACGGAACCTTCGGCAGCTCCCGCGCCGACAACCGTATGTATTTCGTCAATAAACAAAATAATTTCACCTGCGGAGCTGATAACTTCTTTTAGAACAGCTTTGAGCCTTTCTTCAAATTCCCCGCGATATTTTGCTCCGGCAATTAAAGCGCCGATGTCCAGACCGATGACGCGTTTGTTTTTCAGGCTTTCCGGCACATCGCCATTGACAATGCGTTGCGCTAATCCTTCAACAATCGCCGTTTTCCCGACGCCCGGCTCTCCGATCAAGACAGGATTATTTTTTGTGCGGCGCGAAAGCACCTGCATGATGCGCCGTATTTCTTCATCGCGGCCGATTACCGGATCAAAAGAACCCTTGCGAGCCAGTTCGTTGAAATCCCGGGCATAGCGCTCTAATGCCTGATATTTCCCCTCCGGATTAGGGTCGGTAACTCTTTGATTGCCCCTGATTTCCACCAATACCTTAAAGATGCTGTCCCTGGTTACTCCCGCCTGACGTAAAATTTTCGCGGCTTCACCCGTTTTTTCCTCGGTTACCGCAATCAAAACATGTTCCGCGCTCACATATTCGTCTTTGAGACGGGCGGCTTCGGTGAGGGCTTTATCGAATATTTTATTCAAACGGGCAGACATATATATTTGACTTGTGGCCGAACCCTCGATACGAGGCTGTCTTTCCAGAAAACTGACCAAAGCCTTCTCAATCTGATTTGGCTTCGCGCCCAGTTTTTCCAGAACAGCTCCAACAATACCTTCTTCCTGCCGTAAAAAAGAAACAAGCAGATGTTCCGGCTCAATTGCTTGATGACCGTATGAATTCGCCAGTGTCTGTGCTTCCTGAATCGCTTCTTGGACTTTCAAAGTAAATTTATCAAAACGCATAGTTCATTCTCACTATTCTACCGGTTTTTCAATGGTGACAAAAAGTTTACCGTTTTTGAAAACGGTTACGTTTCCCGAAGATTCGGAAATTACTATAGCCACTGCTTTAGTTACACTGGTAATACCTGCGGCGGCAATGTGTCTACTGCCTAAGCCCGCGGATAAATCACGGCTGTCCAGCGCAGCGTTAAGATGTCTTCCGGCAGTCACCAGCACACCATTTTCTTTGATAATAAAGGCGCCGTCGATCGCGGAAAATTCTTTAATTGTTTCTTCCAGTTCAGGATTCAAAAGGTTAAGTTGTTCTTCCGAGTATCCTAAAAACGGGTTGATAATCATTTGCTGGGAAAGCTGCATGACTTTTTCATCATCTCCCAGCACAAAAATCGTTCCTACTTTTCTGTTTTCCCGTCCTTGAGCGGCCAGTTCACAGGCAATATTTAAAGCGGCGTTAAAAACTTCCGGCCGGACATTTTCAATAACGTCGTTAATGAAATCAGACGTTAAGATTTCAAATTCTTTGCCGACATCGATAACAAAAATACTGTCGGCGTAACCAAATTTGGGCACACCGCTTAGACAGACAACTTTATCACCTCTTTTAAAGAGGCCTAAAACTATTCCCTTGGCAATGGCAATTTTAATTTTTCCCACACGGGTTAAATTTACATTGGGAATGTATAATATTTTGGCGTATTTCTTAACCTCATCGGATATATTTTCATTCTCACGGACAATGATGATGAAGCCAATAGCTTTCTTTATTTCCTCCGGTAGAGCAGTTATATCGTTGATTACATCAACACAGACAAGCAATGCGTCAGCTTTGATTTCATTTGCAATTTTGATAACATGTTCAATCATGGTTTTATTTATTGATTTCATTTATTCACCTAGCACTGTATTTTGTTTAGAATAAGCATAAATATGTTCTCTGTCAAGGAGGGATGTACCGGTAAAGTAATAATCCTGCTGGGCTTCGCTTTCTTGCTGGTTCAATCAGAATGATTGAACCACTTATTTGATCCTGATATAAACCACTGGTTCAATCTACAAGATTGAACCAGCTTAGCACCAACATAGCTTTTGAACCGACGAGGATAAATTATGCCGTCAGTCCTAATCGCAAAACAGCTTAAAGACAAGATTTACTTTGTCACCTTCACCGTGCATAACTGGTACTATCTTTTTGATCGCCACAACCGCTTTGAAATTCTTGAAGACAGTTTTGCGTTTTGTCAAAAAAATAAAGGATTAAAAATATATGCTTTCGTTTTTATGCTTAATCATCTCCATTTCATCAGTACGGCGCCGGATATGATTGCCGTCATCCGCGATATAAAAACTTTTCTGGCCAAAGAGTTGAAGAAAAATATCGGCGATACAGAACCAAGAATATTAAAACTATTTGAAAAAGATGGCTCATACCATTTCTGGAAAGAAACTAATTTCCCCAAAATTATTGAAAGTGAGGATTTCCTGCATCAGAAGATTGAATATATTGAATCCAACCCTGTGCGCAAACAGTACGTGCTTTATCCTGAGGATTGGCGCTGGTCATCAGCAAGTAAAGAGCCGACAAAAATTGCCGTAACGAATGTTGAAAACTGAAAACGGTCAAATATCGGGTTCAATCTACAAAATTGAACCAGCAAAAATATAATTCTACTTATAAACTTCAGTTCACTTCGCTTCTGAAAAAGTAAAAGATGTCATTAATCCCCGTTCGCTTCGCTTCGCGGGATAATTCGACTAACCAATTCCGATACGCTTCGCTTTCGGAATTGGAGTCTCATTAATTTTACTTGACCGGGAAATTATAGTTGGATAAAAAGCCATTATGGATCAATTCATGAGGAGGCCTAATCATTGAAACTGCCCGCAGTAACCGGCACTCTTGATTTATATATATCTGAAATTAATCGTTTTTCGCTTTTAACCGCGGAAGAAGAATTCAAGCTTGCCGTGCAGTTGAAAAAGTATAACAATGTTGAAGCCGCTGAAAAGCTGATTGTTTCGAATTTGCGTTTTGTAGTCAAGATTGCCCACGAATACCGCAGCTACGGTTTCAAGCTTGCCGATTTAATTCAGGAAGGCAATGTCGGTCTTATTCACGCCGTGAAAAAATTCGATCCCTACAAAGGCTATCGATTGATTTCTTATGCGGTGTGGTGGATTCGAGCTTACATTCAGAATTACCTGATTAAATCCTGGAGCATTGTCAAAATCGGTACGACGCAAGCGCAGAGAAAACTATTTTTTAAATTAAATCAAACTAAAAAAGAACTGGAGACGCTTTCAAAAAAGAATCCGGAGTTTAGTGAAATTGCTACATCATTGGGGGTTAAAGATTCCGAGGTAGCCGAAATGGATTTGCGCATGGGCTCACGGGATGTCTCCCTGAATGAAATTATCAATGACGAAAGCAATAGCTCGCATATCGATTTTCTTGCTTTCAAAGGTGATAATCAAGAGTTGGCTTTAATTAAGAATGAAGAGAAGAGTTTAGTTCGGCGTGATATCGCCGGAGCGCTGGCTAACCTCAGCGAAAGAGAAAGTTACATTATTCTTAACCGCGTAATGGCTGATAACCCCAAGACGCTTCAGGAAATAGGAACCAAATACAATATTTCGCGGGAACGAGCACGCCAGATTGAAAAACAAGCGCTGAAAAAAATGCAACTGGCGTTACCGTATTTTAAGCCGGATAACTGACATTTTACAGGTGAATGGTGAAAAAGTTTACCGCCCTAATAAAAACGGACGCACGAAGACTTGGCCGGTTTGAACCCCCTGTGATTAATCTCTCCCTTTACCTGATGAACTATTAGTGATGATCAATCCTTTGCCCAACTCGTTGATGGAAATAATATAACATCTTTTAAATACGTAGCTTTGTTTCGCCTATTGACCTATTCTTCTAAAATTGGTACAAATACAAAGTTTGGATTTAGATTTTATTTTTGACCATAGGACATAGTAACGTACAAAATAAAAATTGCAAATAAAACAATCCCTTTAACTCTATTTTGGAAACATAGGGGAGTCCAATTAACATCTGCCGTTCATTGTGGAAGAAACTGGTTTTCCGCGAGGCATGCATATTTTTCGATTAGTTTGTTGGCCGCCATAAGGAGTAGGAAAAAGTGGAAATGAACAGCAAGATCATTCTTAGATACTTAAGTCAGTTAAAGGCGCACCTTCCGGGTAAAGACTCACAGAAAATACATGCCAGTAACGAACTGTTGCTGCGATCGGAATTATTCAGTGCCAAGCAGATGCAGCAGCATGGCAAAACCATCGCGGGCGCACACAAGTTGAGTCCGGGGCGCACTTCGAATCAACTGCTGGCAAGGATGGCCGATAATGAAAATGTCCTGTTTGGCGTTAGAAACCTGTTGACGAAGGCGGTTGGGGACAACCATCATATTACACCGGCCGAAGAATGGTTCCTGGATAACTTCTATCTGATCGAAGAACAAATTCGCACAGCCAGAAGGCATTTGCCAAAAGTTTACAGCCGGGAACTGCCTCACCTGGCAAATGGCCCATCGGCTGCTCTTCCGCGGGTATATGACATTGCGCTGGAGATGATCTCCCATGGCGATGGGCAGGTGGATTCGAAGGCTCTTAGTCTATTTGTAGCCGCCTACCAGACAGTAACCGTGCTTACTCTTGGTGAATTGTGGGCAATTCCTATTATGTTGCGCCTGGCGTTGATCGAAAATATTCGACGTATCGCCGTCCGCATATCTACCGACAGAGCCAACCGCAATATAGCCGATCATTGGGCTAATCGGATGACAGTAATCGCCGAGAAAGACCCGAAAAGCCTGTTTCTGGAAATCGCGGACATGGTGCGGTCAGACCCGCCGATGGTGGGTGCGTTTATTGCAGAAATTACCCGTCGCTTGCAAGGGCAAAGTCCTTCTCTGGCCTTGCCGCTTACCTGGATTGAGCAGCGCCTCTCCGAGTACGGCCAGACAATAAAAGCATTAGTGCATCTGGAGACCCAGCAACAAGCCGCAGATCAGGTCTCTATGAGCAACAGTATCGGCAGTCTTCGTTTTCTGGGTGCAATGGACTGGCGCGAGTTTGTCGAAACGATGAGTGTGGTCGATCAGATCCTGCGTGAGGATGCCCCCGACATTTACGTCAAAATGGATTTTTCCACCCGTGACCGTTACCGCCATGTCGTAGAGAAAATAGCCAAGAAAAGTCGCTCGCCCGAAAGTGAAGTGGCGCGCACGGCGATAAGCCTCGCCCGCAAATGCAGTGCAAAAAATGGCCGTTATGACTGCACGGCGCATGTTGGTTTCTATCTGATCGACAAGGGATTGTCGGAACTCGAACAACTGATGAAAGTGCGTTTATCACCGGTTGAGGAAATTATACGGTTAGGCCGCCGAATTCCTTTATTGCTGTATATTGGTGCTATCATAGGATTGACCATCATATTTACAGGGAGTTTACTGGCGAAGGCACATACCGATGGATTGCATGGTTGGCCATTGGCCATCCTCGGATTCCTCGCGCTTCTATGTACGAGCCACTTGGCTATAGCCCTGGTAAACTGGCTGGCGACTCTGCTGGTGGCGCCCCATCCCTTGCCGCGAATGGATTTTTCCAAGGGAATACCACCTGAATACCGCACCCTGGTTGCAGTTCCGACCATGCTTCTCAGCGCGCAAAACATCCCAAATTTAATAGAAGCATTGGAAATCCGATTTCTGGCCAATCGGGACGACAATCTGCGTTTCGCCCTCCTGACCGACTTTCGGGACGCTAAGGAAGAAACGCTGCCGGATGATGAGCCACTTCTGCAGCTGGCCAAGAAAGGGATTGAAGGGTTAAATGAAAAGTACAAGGATTCAAAAGGCGATATGTTCTTCTTATTCCATCGCCCACGCCGCTGGAATCCTCAGGAACGGATTTGGATGGGTTACGAACGAAAAAGGGGGAAACTGGCGGATTTGAATGCCTTTCTGCGCGGAAGAACGCAGGGTCCTTCTGGAGATTTCTTTTCGCTCATCGTCGGTGATACGACGGTATTAAGAAATGTGAAGTATGTTATCACTCTCGACACGGATACAAAGCTGCCACGTGATGCGGCATGGCAATTTGTAGGAACCATGGCGCATCCACTGAATCGTGCGCAATATGATGAAGAAAAGAAGCGTGTCAGCAAGGGATACGGCATACTGCAGCCAAGGGTTTCCATAAGCCTACCCGATATGAGCCGGTCGCTGTATGCGGCTATGTATGGGAGTAATTCCGGTATTGATCCTTATACTCAAACCGTTTCCGATATTTACCAGGATATATTCAGGGAAGGTTCGTTCATCGGCAAGGGCATATATGATGTTGATGCCTTCGAGGCCGCCCTTAATGGGCAACTTCCCGAAAATCAGATTCTCAGTCACGATCTTATCGAAGGATGTTACGCCCGGGCGGGATTGATAAGCGACGTGCAGTTATACGAGGAATATCCATCCTGCTACAACGTGGATGTGAGCCGCAGGCATCGTTGGATACGCGGAGACTGGCAGATTGCGCGATGGATCAGATCGAGTGTTCCCGCCACCGACGGGCGCACTCAGAAGAATCCCTTGTCAATGCTGTCTCAATGGAAGATTTTCGATAATCTGCGCAGGAGCCTCATATCCGCAGCATTGACCCTTCTGATGGTACTGGGCTGGACAGTACTGCCTACGGCCTGGTTCTGGACACTGTCGATCCTCGGAATTATCTTGCTTCCTTCTTTAATCATGTCTGCACTAAATCTGTTTCAAAAACCGCGCGATGTAATGTTGACGCAGCATTTAACTTCTGCGATACATACAGCCGGCAATCACCTTATGCAGGCAGCATTTACGCTCATCTGCCTGCCCTATGAGGCTTATTTCAGTATTGATGCGATTGGGCGCACTCTATGGCGGATATTGATTTCGCACAAACGGCTCCTTGAATGGAATCCATCGGACACCCCCCGTCGCAACCGTCGCAATGACATGGTCAACTACTTTGGGGCTATGTGGTTCGCTCCGGTATTTGCCGCTGTCACGGCAGTCACCATCTTTTTTTCCCGTCCGGCCTCTCTGGCAGTGGCCGGGCCGCTCCTCTTTATCTGGCTGATTTCTCCCCTGATCGCCTATTTGTTCAGCCGGCCATTTGCTCATCATGAAGCAAAACTTACGTCCAACCAGATTATTTTTCTTCGTAAAATTTCCCGGAAAACATGGAGCTTTTTCGAAACCTTTGTTGGTCCGGATGATAATTGGCTGCCGCCGGACAACTATCAGGAACAGCCCGTTGCCGTGGTCGCCCATCGCACGTCGCCGACTAACATGGGTCTGGCTCTTCTGGCCAATCTCTCCGCCTGCGATTTCGGCTACATCACAATGCGTCAATTCATCGAGCGCACGGCAAATACACTTCGCACGATGGAAGCTATGGACCGCCATAAAGGTCATTTTTATAACTGGTATGATACGCAATCTCTGGAACCGCTGCTGCCACTCTACATTTCGTCGGTGGACAGCGGAAACCTTACAGGACATCTGTTGATATTACGGTCGGGTATCCTCGCCCTTCCCGATCAGAAAATCGTAAGTTCGCAACTTTTTGCGGGACTTAAAGATACCCTTGATGTTTTCGCGGATACGGCGGGAAAATCTCCCCCTGTTTCTCTCGTTGGGCTTAAAAAGGATCTGGCTTCCGCGATTACTTCCAAACCAACCACTCTCATGGCGATACGATTGTCCCTCGAACAACTGGCAACATCAGCAACCCAGATTGTTACAGACGTCAATATCTCCGATAGTGATCCCGATAGCCCATTGAGATGGTGGGCAAAGGAATTTACCGATCAATGCCGGACAGCCCTTGATGATCTGCGGTTTCTCGCACCTTGGATATTTTACCCGGCATTGTCGGACATGATTAACAAATTGCCAAATTTAAATGATATACCGACTTTGCGAAAAGTAACAGGTCTTGAAGCTGAATTGCTATCTGCCATCGAGGAGCAGATGAAAACTAATATAACGCCCGATGAGCGTATGCAAATTGGTGAACTTCGCAGACTCGTTGCCGATGCCAGTCGATGCGCCGGGGCCTTGATGGCGGAAATTGAAGGGCTGGCAAAGCAATGCAGCGATTTCACCCATATAGAATACGACTTTCTGTTTGATAAGGCATGTAATTTGCTAGCTATCGGATACAACGTCGGTGGCTGGCGGCGGGATACAAGTTTCTACGATTTGCTGGCAGCGGAAGCGAGATTTTGCACTTTCGTGGGAATCGCGCAGGGAAAATTACCCCAGGAGAGTTGGTTCGCCTTGGGACGGCTCCTTACCACCACCGGCGGAGGGCCGGTTCTAGTATCATGGAGCGGTTCCATGTTCGAATACCTCATGCCGCTTCTGGTTATGCCTACATATGAAAACTCTCTTCTCGACCAAACTTATAAGGCGGCTGTGGCCAGACAGATAGAGTATGGAAAGAAGCACGCCGTGCCCTGGGGTATTTCGGAATCGGGCTACAACGCCATTGATGGCCACCTCAACTATCAGTATCGCGCCTTTGGTGTTCCCGGCCTTGGTCTCAAGCGTGGATTAGCCGAGGATATGGTCATTGCCCCCTATGCCTCAGCGCTGGCGTTAATGGTGGCGCCCGAGGAGGCGTGCCGGAATCTGGAAAAACTTACAGTGGCAGGTTTTGAAGGAAGATTCGGTTTCTATGAAGCGATCGACTATACACCGTCGCGCCTGTCGCGAGGGCAATCGAACGCTGTGGTTCGTTCCTTCATGGCACATCATCAGGGTATGACATTGCTTGCGTTGGTCTATTTGCTCCTGGACCGGCCGATGCAAAAGCGATTTGAGTCGGAACCATTGTTCCAGGCAACCATGTTATTGCTCCAGGAGCGGGTTCCCCAGGCCATCGCTTTTTATACGTCCCCCACAGAGCTCGCTAATTCACATAGGGAGTCCGTTAGTATGGAAACGCCGGTGCGTGTTTTTATCACCCCCGACACATCGGTTCCGGAAGTACAGTTGCTTTCAAACGGCAGATATCACCTAATGGTGACAAATGCCGGCGGCGGTTACAGCCGTTGGAAAGACATGGCCATCACCCGTTTCCGGGAAGACAGTACCTGTGACAATTATGGCACTTTCTGTTATCTCCGCGATGTAACGAGCGGGAATGTCTGGTCAACGGCCTATCAGCCTACGCTCAAACAACCTCTGCATTACGAGGCCATTTTTTCGGATGGCCGTGTGGAATTTCGCCGCCAGGATAATGATTTTAACGTCCATACAAAAATCGCTGTTTCGCCGGAAGATGATATCGAACTGCGCCGTACCACCATAGAAAACCGCTCGCGGTCGCGAAGGACCATTGACGTCACGAGTTATGCGGAAGTGGTTTTGGCCCCCCCTGCCACAGACAAGATTCATCCGGCATTCAGCAATCTATTTGTTCAAGCCGAGATCATCGAACAGCGCCGGGCGATTCTTTGCACCCGCCGGCCGCGTTCCGAAAGCGAGAAAAATCCCTGGATGTTTCACCTGATGGCCGTATATGGGGCAAAGATCGAGCAGATTTCCTACGAGACTGACCGGATGCAATTTATCGGCCGCGGAAACACCGTCAGTAATCCACAAGCGATGGGTTCTCCTGCCGATCTCTTTGGAACACTCTCGGGCAGTCAAGGTTCGGTACTTGATCCGATTGTCGCCATCCGGTCCCGAATAACGCTTGACCCGGAGCAATCGGTTACAATTGATATGGTTTTCGGAATCGGCGAAACCAGGGATACTGCTTTAACTCTGGTCGAAAAATATCAGGATCAGCGGATCGCGGATCGCGTTTTCGATCTGGCCTGGACGCAGAGTCAGGTACTTCTGCGTCAGATCAATGCTACAGAGGCCAACGCTCAGTTTTACTGCCACATTGCCAGCTCCGTCATCTACGGTAATGCCTCACTGCGCGCTGATTCCAGCGTCATCACCGAAAATCACCGGGGGCAATCCGGTTTATGGGGCTACGCTATATCCGGCGATTTACCAATTGTATTGTTGAGAATTGCCGACCAGGCCAATATTGAATTGGTACGCCAACTCGTACAGGCGCATGTATACTGGCGATTAAAAGGATTAGCCGTGGACCTCGTAATCTGGAATGAAGATCATGCCGGTTACCGGCAAATTCTGCACGACCAGATTATGGGACTAATTGCCTCAGGCACCGTCGACATCTTAGACAATCAGCTCGGCGGTATTTTTGTCAGATCCACGGACCAGATATCAGAAGAAGACCGCATCCTGATTCAAACGGTTGCTCACGTTATCATCACCGATAAAAAAGGAACACTGGCAAACCAGGTCAACCGGCGCGGTAGTTTGAAAATAGCGGTGCCGCGACTGATGCCGACCCGTACCCATCGCGCCATAGACGCGCCGATCGCCGAATTGCCCGACCGCAACCTTATTTTCTATAATGGGCTGGGCGGATTCACCCCTGATGGGCGCGAATACGTAATTTCGACTGTCCAAAATCAGGTGACGCCGGCGCCATGGGTGAATGTGCTAGCCAACCCTCTGTTCGGCACCGTCATTTCCGAGAGTGGTATGGCCTATACCTGGGCCGAGAATGCCCATGAGTTCCGTCTCACACCGTGGTATAATGATCCGGTGAGCGACAGTAGTGGAGAAGTCCTTTACCTGCGCGATGAGGAGCGCGGCCACTTATGGTCCCCTATGCCGCTGCCCAGACGCGGGGAGACGCCTTACATAACCCGGCACGGTTTTGGCTACAGTGTTTTCGAGCATACAGAGCGCGGCATCCACTCTGAGGTATGGGTTTACGTGGCTCTGGACGCAGCGATTAAGTTCACCGTGTTGAAGGTGAAAAATAAAACGGGGAGAGCGCGCCGCCTCTCCGCTACGGGATATGCGGAATGGGTTCTGGGCGACCTCAGAACGAAAACAGCCATGTATGTGATTACCGATGTTGACCTCGAAAGCGGCGCTATCTTTGCGCGCAACCCCTACAACACGGAGTTCCCCAACCGGGTTGCCTTCTTCAACACCGACGCTCTGACGCGAACTTTAAGCGGCAATCGAACGGAATTCGTGGGACGTAATGGAACGCTGCACGATCCGGCGGTCATGAAACGGCTGCATCTCTCCGGCAAAGTTGGCGCCGGATTGGATCCCTGCGCCGCAATTCAGGTTCCATTTGATCTGGCCGATGGGGAAGAAAAAGAAATTGTCTTCACTCTCGGCCTGGGACGCGATGTTGATGACGCCCGAAAACTAGTGCATATTTTTGGGGGAGAAACCGCAGCCCGCGACGCTCTTGATGCCGTGCGACAATACTGGGATCAAACGCTGGGAACTGTGCAAGTGGAAACACCCGATCCCTCCCTCAACGTGCTGGCAAATGGCTGGCTTTTATATCAAACGCTGGCCTGCCGGCTTTGGGCGCGAACCGGAAACTACCAGTCGGGGGGCGCCTTCGGCTTCCGCGATCAGTTGCAGGATGTAATGGCACTCATTCACACCGAACCGGGCTTTGCGCGCGAGCATCTGCTTCTTTGCGCCTCCCGCCAATTTCAGGAAGGAGATGTCCAGCATTGGTGGCATCCCCCTCTGGGCCGTGGTGTGCGTACGCAATGCTCCGACGATTACCTCTGGCTGCCCCTTGCAACCTGTCACTATATATCAAGTACCGGTGATGCCGGGATATTGGATGAATCTATCCCCTTTATTAAAGGCCGTCCGATAAACATGGAGGAGGATTCATATTACGATTTGCCCGGCCGGTCTCCAGAAACGGCCAGTTTGTATGAGCACTGTGTACGGGCAATCAATAAGGGACTGCAATTTGGTGAGCACGGATTGCCGCTCATGGGCTCCGGAGACTGGAACGACAGCATGAACATGGTGGGGATAAAGGGAAAAGGCGAAAGCGTCTGGTTGGGTTTTTTCCTTTATAAAGTCCTGATGCAATTTGCGGAAGTTGCCCGCCGGCGCGGCGACACAAGTTTTGGCGAACATTGTGAAAAAGAAGCGTCACAGGTGCGCTTGAATATAGAACAGCATGGATGGGACGGTTTGTGGTACCGCCGCGCTTATTTTGATGACGGCTCGCCTCTTGGTTCGGCTAAAAACCCCGAATGTCGGATTGATTCAATAGCCCAAAGCTGGTCTGTTTTGTCCGGGGCCGGAGATGCCGAACATTCGCGTCTGGCCATGGAAGCACTGAATAAATACCTCGTTCACAGCGACATTGGAATAGTTCAGCTCCTGGAACCGCCGTTCGATAAGTCCAATTTGAATCCCGGCTACATAAAGGGATATGTCCCCGGCGTAAGAGAGAATGGAGGACAATACACTCATGGAGCAATCTGGGCGGCGATGGCCTTTGCGGCTTTGGGGGACAATCGCCGTGCCTGGGAAATTATGACTATGATTAACCCGGTGAACCACGCGAAATCTTCCGAAGCGATTGCGACTTACAAAGTAGAACCTTACGTTGTCGCGGCCGACGTCTATGCGTTCCCGCCGCATACCGGCCGCGGCGGCTGGACGTGGTACACCGGCTCGGCCGGCTGGATGTACCGGCTGATCGTGGAATCGCTTCTGGGACTGCAGCGTGAAGGAAACAAACTGCGTTTCACGCCGTGTCTTCCCGCGGATTGGGATGGCTTCAATGTACATTACCGGTACCGGAAAACAATCTACCACATAGCCATCCTGCGCGCGCAAACAGGCGAGGGAGAAATGAAAGTGACCGTTGATGGTGTCGAGCAAAGCGAAAAAACGATTCCCCTTGTTGATGATGGGAAGGAGCACAAGGTCGAAGTGAGAATATAATACCTTTTCGCTTTCTTCGCCTAACTTTGTTGGCTGCGTCATCAGCTTTCTCAACGTATGTATAATACGCCTCGTCGCCTCCTCCTTGCCCCTATTGAAGCGGGACAGTTCAACTAATGAACTACAGTTTGCTGTGTAACTGTAATTCGAGTTTTACTGCCGCCGCGTTATCCTTTGACCGGATGAGCAACCAAAGGGCGCGCAATTATAAATGGACACCTTCCTTGCCGGAAAAAGCCGGAGGCTTTACAAAACGCTCATACCCTGAAGGGCACATGGTCTGCTGTGTTGCGCTGCAAACCGCACCGCTCAATGTATATCCATATAACTTAGGGTTGCCAAAATTATTTTAGCAATGGTTCTTTCGCAATCGATAACTCCAAAATTTTTGATCTGGAATATCGACCAACGAGCAACAGGGATCGTCTGATAATATCGCGGGCGTCTTCAGCGCTTAAGAATATCAGCTTACCATGTCGGTTAGGAATTGAATATTTATTAATAGGCTCAACGAATGATTTATCGAAACGAAGGCTGGACCTGACTTTGGGCCAAGTATTTTTTGGTTCTTCGTCTTCTGATTCCTTGAAATCCTGCATCATTGTCTCAATGGCCCTATAACACAACATTCCAGCATCATAAAGATTAAGGGATGCATTACGCAAATCAGAGAGGCACATCCTTACTACATCAGATTGGATTGAGCATCTAGTAATCTGATCTAATGATAAACCGAGCGCATCTTGGTCGATAACATTATGTACATCATTAAAAAAAATATTAGCCATTTGACCATTAGACAAAACTCCGGCACGCGCATAGACCTCACTACTAATACCAGATTTAAATAAGGTTGCATCATAGAGCGCCTGGACGTGACGAACCACAGTCTGGAATAATTCACCGAGAATCTTAACATCACTATCACAATCGCGATCACAGACGATATTAATCAAAGCATTTTTTCCATTACATAAAAGAAGTGTCGACTTTGCTTTCAAACCGTTGGGGAAAATGATTTCCCATGTAAACGGTGGATTCTCAACTTTAAGTTGAATAAATTTTTGTCCTGACTCTATATCACACCATAGTTGATAGGTATACATTCTACACCTTTATGCATTTTTTGTTTAGATATAATATATTGCTTTTTATTTTTAATAAAACTATCTGCGATTTTAAAAAATGAGCTGCAATAGGGATCAAATTTTTAATCTTGATATTTCAAGAGTAAAGGTTCTGTGATCCCCGCCATTCCTAATCCGGCACTCCCCGGCATTTAGTTCTAATTATCAGTAACAGTTTCTGCTCGGGCGAGGTTTTGGAAGCTCGTATATTTGTCTACGAAGGCAAGTTTAACGGTGCCGGTGGGACCGTTTCTTTGTTTAGCGATAATAATTTCCGCGATTCCTTTTTCCGTGTTTTCTTCCGATTTGTTATAGACTTCGTCACGATAAATAAAAGCAATGACGTCGGCATCCTGTTCAATAGCGCCGGATTCTCTCAAATCCGCCATTTGCGGACGGCGGTTGGTGCGGTCTTCCACTTTGCGGTTGAGTTGTGATAGAGCGACAATGGGCACTCTGAGTTCTTTAGCCAGAGCCTTCAAGGAGCGGCTGATTTCCGATATTTCCTGTTCGCGGGACTCGCGATAACTTCCGGAACGCATCAGTTGAATGTAGTCTACAACAATCAACCCCAGTCCGGTATCGGCTTTCAGCCGGCGTGATTTAGCTTTCATTTCCAAGACAGTAATAGCGGGAGTATCATCAATAAAGAGCGGAGCGTCGGAAAGACGGCCGGCGGCAGTCGTCAATTTCGGCCAATCGGTTTCGCCTAAAAAACCTTTCCTCAACCGCTGCGAATCAACTTTTCCTTCGGACGACAGCAGTCGAAAAGCAAGTTGCTCTTTGGACATTTCCAGAGAAAAAATAGCCGCGGGTGTCTGCGCTTCCATTGCGGCAAACAGGGCGATGTTTAAGGCGAAAGCCGTCTTGCCCATGCTGGGACGTCCGGCGATAATGATCAACTCGGATTTCTGCAAGCCGGAAGTTAAATCATCAATTTTTTCAAAACCGGTCGGCACGCCGGTAATCAGTTCTTTGCGGGAATAAAGATCTTCAATCGACCGGAAACTATCCTTGACAATATCACGAATCGGGAAAAAAGCGGGACGCACTTTATTTTCAGAAATTTCAAAAATACTATGTTCGGCTTTGTCCAGAACCATATCAACATCGGAGCCGGTTTCATAGCAACTATCTATAATCTCCGTCGCGGAACCGATTAATCCGCGGAGAATCGCTTTCTCCTTAACAATCTTAGCGTAATTAGCGACGTTGGCCGCCGAGGGTACGTTATCCACCAAAGAAGCGAGATATGTTGTGCCGCCCACTGAATCCAACAGGTTTTTATCTTTCAGGGCATTGCTTAAAGTAATAAGATCAACCGGCTCGTTTTTTTCGGAAAGCTCAACAATAACCTTGAAAATCTTCCGGTGAGCTTCATTGTAAAAATCACCTGGTGTTGATAGAATTTCCAGCACGCTATTGATAGCGCTGTTTTCCTGCAAAATACTTCCAAGGATGGATTGTTCGGCCTCGATATTTTGCGGCGGAAGCTTGTATAAAGATGGATCAACGTCTCTCATTATTATTCGCCAGTAACAATTAGTTTGATTTCAGCTTCGATATCGGCTGTCAACTTGATTTTTACTTTAAACTCGCCCAGCGACTTTATATGTTCATCATGATGATGGACAATCATTTTTCGATTAATGTCATAGCCTTTTTCTTTGAGCGCTGATTCTATGTCCTTGGTTGTTACCGAACCAAAGATTTTACCCTGGTCGCCGACTTTACGAACCATGGTAATAGTTAAATTAGCCAACTTAACAGCCAGGTCCTGAGCAGTCTTGTGCTCCTTTTCCGACTTTTGCAAGATATTCTTTTTTTCATGTTCAAATGTTTTGATATTTTTTTCGTTAGCGTCGATGGCCAAGCCTTTCGGAATTAAATAATTGCGGCCATAACCGTCATTAACCTTGATTAAATCTCCGGTCTTGCCTAAAGAAGGCACGTTTTGCTTCAAAATTACTTTCATGAAAATCCTCCATTTTTAAAGAATATTGCTAGAACAAATTAAGTAGTTGTCTGGTCTTTTTGAAAATATTTCCTGAAATCAATCCAGATATCAAATAATCCAACGGCAATTATAGGTATCATAAGAAATTGTTGAACTGCAATTAAAAAATAAAAAAGATAGCGGAAAAAGAGGGGTACTTTTCTGTTCTGAAAGAAGAAGCTAACGATAGCAAGGCCTTGCAGCAAATATATAAAACACGCAACCAGAAATATGTTTAAGCTGAAAAAGTTTATGTCCTTATGAGGTACAAAGAAAAGACCGCCGGAGATGATAAAAATCCAGATAATTAATTCGGGAGCCTTCCAACGAGCTAATGCAGTAAGATTTGGCCAGGTAATACCGGCTTTGCCGAGAATTTGTTTCCCCAAAAGAAAATTTGCCCAAACAATTAATGTTGACGTTATAATGATCAGTGAAGGAAATATTTGAGTAAAACCATCTATTATATTCTTTTCATTATCTTTAATGTAATTAATATCTTCCGTTTTTAGAGGTAACTGGCTGTAAAGTTTTATATTTTCTTCAATTGTTGTAGCGATATATTTTACCACAAGCTGCCATGGATTTACCGAAAGCACGAAACCACCGTAAATAAAATAGAAACAAATCGAAGCAATAATGAAAAGAGCAGGATAAATAATTATTTTTTCAACTGATCCATTTTGAGCCGCAATCTGGGCAATAAACAAACCCGCCACTCCCATAGTAAAAATGGCGATAGTAGGCAAATTTAGATGTAGTAAAGTTGATAGTAAGAGAAGCAGCGAAAAAGGGATTAAAAAAGCTGCGGCGGTTTTAGTTTTATCATTAACCGTGCCGTTAAGAAATAAAATCATGGGCAGAAAAACAAGACAAATCGAACCAATCACAGGAATAAAAGCTGTGGCAAAAACAAAAGAAGAAATAATTAATAAGAGTTTTAAAAAATGGTTATTCGGAAAGGGTATGCTGAATTTTTTCAAGGATGATAACCTGCTCAAAACTGAATACTTCATCTAACTATCTTTGATTGATTACGTCATCGACTCTTCAGCACATTATAATATCCGCTTACGTTGTCTATGACCAGCCGTTTCGTTATCCAACTGACTTAAGTGCGTATTCTGAAAAAAGGTAACGCCATACAAATAGACGTTACCTCAGTGAGAATTTACACAGAATTGATTTGAATTTAATGCAAATTATATAAAACAACTGTTCCGGAAATTAAAAAAAGTCAACCGGCCTCTTTTATTCGTGGGAAAAGGCGAACAAATTCAATTGATCACGGGCCTTCTGCCTTCCGCTTTGTGGGATAATTTCCAATAACCTTTGGTTATTCGATAGTTCGACTAACAAACTTTAATACGCCTATAGTGACCTTTAGGTTATTCACTTTTAAAGTTTGAGTCTCACTACGACTTACGCTTCAAATTTCGCTACGCTCGTTTTACCACGGCGCTACGCGCCTGGCATAATTCGTCCAGCAAGCTTCAGTTCACTTTGTTTCTGAAGCTTGGGTCTCACTATCAGCGAGTCTCGCAATCCCTCTTCGCTTCGCTCAGGGGATAATTCGCCTTACGCTTCATACTTCGCTACGCTCGTTCTCAGCTTGGCTCATTATCTTCCTTCAGCGGTGACAAAAGGCATTATCGCAATCATTCGAGCGCGTTTTATTGCTACGGCCAATTCCCTTTGATGACTGGCGCAATTACCGGTTATTCTACGCGGCATAATCTTGCCTCTCTCGGTTATAAAATTATTGAGAATGGCCGGATTTTTATAATCAATCTTTATATTAGAATCCGTGCAAAAACGGCAGAATTTCTTTTTATGGAAAAACTTTTTCTGGGGATATCGATTTGGTCTATCTCCGTTTGGTATTGCCATTGCTTATTCCCCCTTCGTTGAGATTTCTTCTTTGTTATAAGTTTTTTTGGGTGAAGATATGGAAGGCTTCGCTTCTGCGGAGGATTTTTCTATCTGATGGATAACCCTTCCTTCAGCAGTACCACCTTCTGCGCTCGTTTGGGTGCGCTTTGCCTCTGCTGCAACAATTTCTTGTTCAATGCCTTCGCGGGTGGACGCTCCCTCTTTTTTCACCGTTATGAATTTTAGAATGCGGTCGTCAATTTTATAATTTCTTTCAATTTCCGCGACAATAGAACCATCACCGGCGAAATCGATAAGAAAATAATAACCGTCTTTTTGTTTTTTGATTTCATAGGCAAGATGTCTTTTTCCCCATTTGTCGATTTTGGCGACGACACCTTTGCGGTCGGTAATGATTGTCTGACTGCGTTCGATTAATGCGGTGATGTCTTCATCAGTCAAATTAGCTAAAACTATAGCTATAACTTCGTATCTTTGCAAAATTTTCTCCTTTCGGCTCTAAAGCCCATGATGTTCACAGGCAAGGAGTCTTAAAAATTAGTTGATGTGGCTTCTATATCAAACTAAACTGGAAATCAAGGGTTTTTAATGAGACTCGCTAAAAACTTCATCCCGACTTGTCGGGATGAAGTTTTTAGCGTTAGTCGAATTATCCCCGAAGCGAAGCGGAGTGGGATTAATGAGACCCCGATATTTCAAGCAAGGCGTGGATAACATACCAGTGATTATTATTTAAAATCAGACAATTAACACGATATCAATCTGAAACCTTAAATGCAATCCATATACCAAGTATGCCACCTGCAGTGCTTCCCAAAAAGGAAGAGAACGAAATTGCCTCGGCTCCAAACAATGTCGCTACATAGCCACCAGCAAAAGAACCGCCAATCATCCCCATTATAATTATAGCTTTTCTAGACATTAGAAATTACCTCCCTGGGTGTCTACAAAATACACTACCCCTTCAGTCCCCTCTTGATAAAGCGTCCGGCGAAGCGAGCGATCCGCCGGTAAAGGGGAAGAGAAGCGTTGATCTTTCCCAGAGACTCGCGTGTGGCCTGCTCTCCGGTTTTGATCAGATCGACCGCCCGGCTGAAGTCCATCCAGTGGAGATTTCCAACCTGCGGGCGGATAATCACATCCGCGCTCTCCAGTTCAGAGGCTTCCAGAGCGTTTGTCGTAATTTCTCCCGCTCTATATACAACATCCTTCGCCGTCTCAATACTGACATCCGCCCGCAAATCGCGATCCACCATCACGGCAATGACGACGTCAGCTCCGGCCTCGCGCGTGGCATGAACGGGAACGAGACTTGTAATGCCACCGTCAGCAAGAAGCCAATCTCCATGACGGACCGGAGCTAGCGCTCCCGGAACGGAACAGCTTGCCAGCACCGCCTGACGCAGCGGCCCTTCGGAAAAGATAATCTTTTTACCGGTAATCAGATCCGTGGACACGGCGTGGAAAGGAATTTTTGTTTCACGAATATCCATTTCGGGCAGAAAATAATTAATAAGAGATTCAAAATCATTAGAAGGAAGAATAGACGGTTTAAAGAACGCCTGAGCAAACCAAAAACGATTCATGATGAAGGTTCGTGCCTGCTTGAAAAAACTCTTGTTCTCCGGCGAAAATGTCAGACCGACGGACTTGAGCATTGAGGCATCGAATTCAGGACTGCGAAGATAAGCGTCAATTTTGGCCTGAATTTCCCGGGGCGACTGACCACTGGCATAAGCGCCGCCGATCAGCGCGCCAGCGCTTGTTCCCACAATCAAGTCAATATCAATACCTTCCTGTTCCAGAACATTGAGGACGCCGATATGAGAAAAGCCGCGAACACCGCCGCCGCCCAGAGCAAGGCCAACCTTTTTCCCAGTCCATTTCATAATATGAGTTTTTCCTGATAAAAAATAACAGTTGTTTTGACAGTGTATCTTTCGCGTGTCAATCATATATTCATTGCCAGAACCGGCAAGAAAATAAATGGTTTCTTGTTTTTTCTCTGCTTCTAATGACAGAAAAATCCCACGTACACATCAGCTTTGATGTCTCGGAAAATCATCATCCAAATCCGCAGGGACGCCTACGCGGCTTATAATCTGGCGTATTTTCCCCGAACGATTGTCACGCGGAATATTTTCTACACGTAAAGTTTTAAGAGTTATTCGATTAATCAATCCCGCTTTGCGCAAACCATCTTCGAGAACCTTTCGTACTTTGTTTTCAACCTCGGCTCCGGAATCAACGGGCACGTAAGAAAAAGTCACTTCGTTTCGGCCGGTTTGCACAAGCTGATATTCGCGCACCTGCGTCAGTTCCACAATAGGACCGAGGAACAGGTAAGGATGAACTGCATCGTAACCGGCGCCGGGACGGTCAATATAGAAAATATCGTCCGTTCGTCCCTCAACCGGCAAAAGTGTCGGGAAAGGCTGACCGCAACTGCAAGGCTCTGTGGAATAACCGGTTACGTCACTGACTTCATAACGAATGAATGGCTGAGTCAGATTGAACAGGTTGGTTAGCAGAATCTTGTCGCCGGTCTTTCCGTCGGGCACAGGCCTTCCCTGACGGTCCACGATTTCTATACAGCACAGATCTGTCATGACGTGCATCCTTTCAAATTTGCCGCATGAACGCGCCATGAGAAAGCACTCGGATGAACCGTAGGTATCTTGTATCTTCATTCCCCATGCTTTCTGCACAAGATGTTTGGTTGTTTCCGTTAAAGGTTCGCTTGCGGATACTATCGTTGCCAGCGGCTGTTCTATTTTAAGTTTCAGACGGCCGGCCAGTTGTTCTCGCGCCAGTATGTCAAGCATTGTCGGATAAGAATACAATTCATTGCAATAAGATCCGTTCAGCTTTTCAACAATCTTCGGAACAGGTTCCAGCAAAGAATGAATTTCATCTTTCACGAACAATTGACAAAACGGCGGTAAATACGCCGCTATAGTATACCCCGGATAAGGTCCACCGGTCATCAGCACGGCGGTAAGGCCTAAACGTTTGATAAACAGCGCTTTTAACAAAATGCCAAGAATTTCCAACACAGTCATTTGTTCGGGTTGGGCATGACGTGATATCATTGCCGCGTGCACGAAATCAAGCGCGCGCCGGTCATAAACAACCAAAGCATTTTCGCCTGTTGTGCCGGAAGTATGAAAGGCAACGAATTTTCCTAGATACATCTTCCCCAGATTATTCTTATCCTCCAGCCAACGGCTGATTTGTGCTTTCTTGAGGCATCGGTCGGTTACAAAATCATCAAAGTGCGCCATCATTGTCGGTTTGTCCACGACAGGAAGATCGGCAAGCCGACAAGTTTCTATATCAATGTTTCTATAGAGATCGCGGTAGAATGGCGATTTGGCAACAGCCGTCCGCAAAAGCCTGCGGAAACGCTTCTCCTGAATTAGCGCAATTTTTTCAGGAGTCGACTGATTGGAATGGAGCAAGGAAAAAATAAGACTGATCACACGTGGCAGTCCCATAAAACCCCCTGGATAAAAAATTGATTGTTGGATGTTACTATAAGAAGAATTATTACTCGTGTCAATTAGAGATATTGGTTTAAGAAAGTCAATTACCGTCGCGTCATCCTTTGACCGGATAAACAATAAAACAGCGTGCAATAAAAAATATTTTACACTACCTGAAAGTGACAATGGACAAGTGGGTAGATTCACGGAAAGATGGAATTACTTTCGCATTATCTCCAGTTTAATTGCTTTTTGCTTCAGATAATACTACTTCTAAGAATGAATCAGATGATAAGTCGCAAGAAATGATTCAACTTCTTTAAAAACTTCTTTGGCAATTTCGCCGCGAACAATTCCATGCATATTATAATCAATCCAGGAAAAATGTTTTTTATCCGTGCCCAAGAGTTTAAATATTGCAGGACCGCTTTGAGGCGCTACTTTAGGATCATTTTTTGCCTGAATTACAAGCGCCGGAATAAAAATATCAGGAAGCGATCTGCGGACTTTTTTCATTAGCTTTTTAACCTGAACAAAGGCGCTGACCGGACAGCGAAGATAATTTATTTGGGGATTGTCCGCATCGTTTTTCATAAACTCCCTGGCAAGATTATCCATACCCAAATAATTGCAGAAAAGATTGAAGCCATTAAGCAGTTCAGCAAACCTGGATGAAAAGCTTTTAAATTTCAGCGGCGCGCTGATGGCAATCACAGCCTCAAAATCATGGGGTTTCATGATAACCGATTGCAGAGCAAGACCCGCTCCGGTTGAAAAACCAGCCACCAGAATTTTTTTGCAGTATGTTTTCAAAATAGCATGACCGCGATCAACCGAATCCATCCAGTCATTATAGTTGCGACCCGATAGATCTTTGGAGGATGTGCCGTGACCGGAAAGCCTTGGAGCATATACATTCAGGCCTTTTTCGTGCAGAAACACCGCCCATTCTTTTACCTCCTCCGGCGCGGCCATGAGCCCGTGAATGAGGAGTACGCCAGTATCAGACCCAGGTGAGTGTAAAAAAAACGGCATCCCGATATCCGGAGGTTTACTCTCGCCTGCGGAATAGTTCTCTTCATACTCTTTCAAAAATAGCGCCGCCTCGGCTGCAAGAAGAATCTCCGTCGCCTTGCCGGTGTTTGTGAACGGAAGGGTTATATCCATTAACTTAGGCGCCAAGATGGGAATATACTCCGTAAATCATGGCATAATGCAGAACTCCGCCAATCAAGACCATTATATGAAAGAGTTCATGGAAACTGAAAATACCCGGAAGTATTTTTGGTTTTTTTATGGCATAAATAATGCCCCCCAGCGTAAAAGCGGCGGCACCGGAAAATAGAAGGACCACCTGGGATACAGACATATTGGCAAGTACCTGTTTGACGATGAAAAGCCCTGACCAGCCCATGAATAGATAGATTACCGCGTATAGTTTTCTTGGAGCCCTCGGGAAAAAAATCTGAGAAATCACACCAACGCCCACAAGACTCCACTGAAAGATAATCATTGACCATTTGTAAGCGCCATTCAGGTAAAAATAACATACCGGAGTAAATGTTCCCGCAATCATGAAAAATATTGCCAGACGATCCATTCTTCGCCAGAAGGACAACTCATTATCCTTCTTTTTGAAAGCATGGTACAGAGAGCTCGCCGAAAAAAGGAAAACAACAGAAATTCCATAAATAAGTGCAGTTGTAAGACCTGATGCCGAACGACTGGCAACCATTACTAGATATACAGTGCCGATGACAGCAGCGATCATTCCGGCAAGATGTGAATAAAAATTAAAAAGCTCCTGAGTCTTGACTTTCATAACCATATCCTTTGAAGAAAAAACATATTTTCGATCTGTAAGGATTTTTCACAAATCCATTTATTAAGCGAGAATGTAATATGCGATCTTCGTTTATATTGCAATAAGTATATATTATTTTTTACATAAGTGATGTATAGCGGCACACGTCCTTTTGAAAAATCGGCTCAACTTTTGTTTTGTTCACCGTTATAGCCCTTCTCAGTGGAGCCCCCTCCGGCAGGAGCCGGAGGCTCCCTATAATAATGAGACCCAAGCTTCAGAAACAAAGTGCATAACCTGAATAACCTAAAGGTCACCGTGGGGTCATCTGCGACTGAAGCTTGCAGGTCGAATTAATGAAACTCAAATATTACAAACGTAGTGCAGTAATATTTGTAAGTTGAATTATCCCGTGTGCAAAGCACATGGGGATATCCCGCAAAGCAGAGGATAACGCGACCTCCCGCGAATTACACCGCATTCATCCCCCGGCTGGAGCCGGGGGATTCCAAGTCGTGGGATTGAAAAGACTCAGACATACATCCACGACATCGGGATCATACTTAGATTCACGATGGACTTTTATTTCATCAATGGCCTGCTTTAAAGGAAAGGCATTTCGGGAGACCATATTAGAAGTCAAGTCTTCAAGGGCATGTGCCACGGCCAGGATCCTGGCTTCGATGAGAATATCATTCCCCTTGAACCCCCGGGGGAATCCGGATCCATCGTAACATTCACAATGCTGCAGGACAATATCAGCGACGGGCCAGGGGAAATCAACTTTTTCTAAAATGTCATAACTCATCTGAGGGTAATTGCGATACAGGGTCAGACGAAGTCCTGTCAACTGTCCAGAATCCTGAATGACGCTAAGGGGCATACACGCAAGGCCGATGTCATAGACGTATGCTGTCAAACAAGCTCCCTCTATCGAGAAATCGGAAAGTCTCATTTCCCCGGCAATGGCATTCACATATTCAGCGACCCGCCGGTGATGACCGGGAACATAAGGTCCGCGCAATTCAATTGCTCCCGAAATGCTTTCGATCGTCCCCCTGTAGCATTTTACAAGGCGGCCCAGATAGTCTTTGATTTCTTTATCCAACCTGTGCTTGTGGAGAGCCATCTCGATATTTGCATACAGTTCCTTCTGCTTGAAAGGTTTGACCAGATAACCGAAAGGATTTGTCTGTTTTGCCCGTTCGATATATTCCTGATTTGTGTAAGCGGTCAGATAAATGACCGGGATATCAAACTGTGAAGTAATCCGGTCGGCAGCTTCAATGCCGTCCATTTTACTCTTTAAAACAATATCCATCAGGATCAGGTCTGGTCTATCCTCTCCCACTTTTCTGATGGCCTCGTCTCCCGTGGATGCCGTTGAGCAAACCATGTACCCAAGATCTTTCAGATTATTGCAAAGCTGATCGGCAACAATCCATTCGTCTTCCACGACCATGATCTTATCACTGTTCATACTTTTCATAACTACATCCCCTCCCTAAAATTATAAAGGAAATTTGAACCGTATTTCTGTTCCGGAGTCCCGCCGGACCTCTATTTGACCGTCAAGTTGATTCTTTACCAGCCCTTTCACCAGATACAACCCTACCAACAAGGGTTGGTGGATATCAACATTGTCCGGCAGGCCAACGCCATTATCACGGACAATAATTTCTATTTCTGTGTTTTTCATTCCGCTTATGATAATTTGTAATTCCCCATGTATATCTCCGGGAAAAGCGTGTTTAAGCGCATTAGAAATCAATTCATTCAAAATCAAGCCACAGGGGATCGCCTTGTTAATATCCACATAAACATCGCCGTCAGTTTGGATGATCAGATCTATTTTTCCTAGATTGCTTTTGTACGTTTGAAATAAATCCTGTGACATGGTTCTCACATAATCGGCCAGATCGATTCTTGCTAAATCCTTTGACCCGTATAGTTTTTCATGTACCAGTGACATGGCGTGTATTCGGCTCTGGCTTTCATGGAACATTCTTCTCCGCTCCTGATTTCCACTTAACGCCGCCGGAAGATCGAGAAGACCCGATATCACCTGCATGTTGTTCTTTACCCGGTGATGGACTTCACTGAGTAGAAGCTCTTTTTCTTGAAGGGATGCATGAAGCTGTTCCTCTGCCCGCTTGCGGTCTGTGACATCGCGAACAATAGCCTGAAGGTAGTATTTCCCGGCAGAGCTGTAAGCATTCAGGCTGACCTCTGCATCAAATAGAGTCCCATCGTAACGACTGTGCTTCCATTCAAAGAACTGCTTCTGACCTCTGAGCGCCGTCTCCATCTTCTCCTGTGCTTTCTCCATGGATCTCCTTCCATCAGGTTGAATTTCCGGAGAGAACCGGTAAGGAGGCTGCCCGATGATCTGTTCCCTGGTACAACCGAACATTTCCAGGGTCTTTAGGTTGCAGTCAATAAAGATGTTCTGATCCACCAAGAAAATAGCATCGCTGGCAGACTCGAAAAGGGTCCGGAACTTGGACTCACTCTCCCTTATCACTTCCTCTGCCAGCTTGCGTTCGGTGATGTCGTTGTATAATACCTGAAACTGCTTTTCGCCATCCCATAATATTTTCTTGCGGAAGACCTGGAGATGGCGTACTTCACCGTCTTTCCTTACGATGCTTATTTCGTATTCGGACGGAGCTTCAATATTTTGTCGCCTTTTATCCCTTCTGATCAAGAACTCGGCATAGCTCTCCGGGGTATAGCGGTTCTTTAGGGGTGTTCTTTTCAACTCCTCAATGCTGTCGTAGCCATAGATATCCAGAATTTCCCGGTTAGCATAAATAGTCTCACCTTCTATGGTCACGATGCGCACCCCCAGCGGCGAGTTTTCCAGCGAACGGCGGAAGTTTTCTTCCGACAGGCGCAGATCCTCCTCTAACTGCTTGCGCTCGGTGATGTCGTGAACTGATCCAACCAGATGGGTACAAGTGCCTTTGTCGTCAAAGACAGGCGCTATGCTGACTACGCCAGTCAAACGCCCAGTGGGGTAATCAGATATTTCTTCCCAACGCACGATGGTCTTTTCCGCTATCGTCTGTCGGTATTTTCCTAGAACCATCGCTAGGGACGGCTCGGGAATGATCTCGTTCACGTTCCTACCGACCACCATTTCCTGGCTCAATCCGGTGACTTTCAAAAAAGCCGAGTTGACAGAAACGAAGCGAAATTGCCCTGCGGGTTCGACAGACAGACAGAAAATGACATCCCCAACAGTGTTGTATATTGAGGCAAGCCGCTGTTCGCTCTCCCGTAGCGCCTCATCCTCCTGCTTTCGCCCTGATTCAGAGTGCTCCCTTTCCGCAATCCCCTGTCTCAGAGAAGCCAATTCCTGAATCAATTCCTGCTTTGTCTTGGATCGATCATTCATCGGGTTGTCCCGGTGTTGAAATAATTCGTGAGATTGGAGAGGTAACGAGTGATGAACTGTGCGAGGTTGAAAGTCCTCAGTCAAACTCTTGCAAACAGGAAACGCTAAATGAGGTTTTTGTCAAGTGAAATATTTCGTGATTAGTAACTTGACGCAAGAGAGTATTATTCTTTTTATGAGGGATTCAGAATTGAAGTGATGATTACCATTTTAATTTTAGTATCTGAAGCTGCTAATGAGTCCAGCAAAGGCTTGACTCCGTCCACATATATTTCACTTCATCTCATCTGCGCCTTTAGCCGTAGGCGTCAGGTCCGCGGAAAAGTTGACCGGTCATTCCATGCTTTTCTGAGGGATGTGAGGTTTTCTGGTTAGGAATCCTGACAAAAATAACGCCAACAGGGTATATGTCAAGAACAGGTAATACCCTGGCTGAAGGGAGGTGCCATTCGTAGTTAATATCTCCAGTTCCGGCGCTGATGAACTTAATTGGCCGAGCTGGTTGGTAATAATCCCATTAAATCCAATATATGTCATAAACATGGCAACTACCATGACATCAGCCATGGACCATTTCCCGGATTTTAAGACAAAAAACTTGATCACCGGGTTCTCCCTTGCACGGTGATAATTGTAATAATATCCCAGTGACGAGACTATTTTTAACAGGGGGAAAAAAATACTGAAGGTAATCAGCAAGACCCCGACAAATTTCATTTGAATATCGTGATGAATAATCATAATCCAGAATACATCCAGAATGCTTTTGCTTTGGAAATACAATACCTGATTCTCAAAATGGATGGGATGCCCCATCAACATAAAACTTATCTGTGATATTTTTGCTTCCAGATCGATCGTGGGTGTTGTTACGCCGGCTATCAGCAGTATGATAAGAGACAGGACGAGGAGTATATACCGGGAGGGGGCCAAAGGTTGATTGCTAAAACCAGACAAACTAAAAAGGATAACCGACAGAATTATCAACCCGATAGACTCTTTCCAGATCAGGTCCTGCTTAATCGAAATTGCCTTATTGAGGTTGATCCTAGCACTTTCTATATCCTTAGAATCAGTCCTAAGAAGAATGCGGCTTATTTGAGATGTATCCGGTGTATCAAAGGTTTGGCTAACATATTGTTCAAGCCGTTTATTCAGCATGGTCTTTATCTGACCCTCTGTTTTCGATTTCGTCATCTCATGAATGATGGCACCCGCATATTCAGGAATGCCTTTTTTAATATCCTCCAGATTAATAAAAATATTTATAAAGGATTGTTTGATCTGACCCTTCGCTGAGCCTGAGTTCCCTTCCCTGATTTTCTTGTCGACTTGATCAATAAGTGTATTCAACAAAACTTCGATATGTTTTCGGAGATCCCGCTCATTCGTCCTTGACAAATACAGTTTATTGATCTCCTCAGCAAAAATTACGGTAATTTGCCGTTTCCATTCATCAACACTGAGAAGACCATATTTAACGTGATTGAGTTCAGCATAATCATTTTTGTTCTTTTGGTTGGAAATTGAATTTGAAATAATTTGATGACATAAAATAACCGATGCGCTGATGATTATTAAGGATAAGAATAATTTGAGCAGTTTCATGGTAATGGCCTTCATTGTGGTGGCCTGGATGGAAAAAGGAAATTCCCATCATTCATTTTTTACCGGAAACAGCCGTTCCAGATGCAGGTTGACCAGCTGGACTTTGTCGAACGACTCGCGCATGGTTTGATTTTCGCCATCAGCAACCGCTTCCCCTCTGCGAACCTTTTTAAGGGTAACGCCCTATTTTCCGGGCATCGCTCACTTCCGGTTGATTTCGATATTATCTTTGCGGCCGCTACTGGAGACTGCGAGCATAATGCCAATGCCGATTGCGATCACTACCCCGATCAATGTCCATGCCACACCGATTCTGGCCAGAATACCCATTTTCCAAAGCGCGGCGACAAGACCGCCAACCAAGATAACATAACCAATAAGATAAATACCTGTCCACTTCATAACAAACCTCCTGATGAGATTAGACCTTTATCATATACAACATTAGTCAGATTCCCTATCTATTTTTTTCTGTTGAAAACCGATAACCGGTAACTGTAAACCTTGCATCGACCTTCAATTGCCATTCGTAAAATTTTGTCCCTAGTTTCTAAGTGTCAATTAATTAGTACCGTTCCCGATTATTTCCTCTTCCAAGTGAACTGCCCCAAATCCTTGTACCACATGTTAAGTTAGGATTCAGGCATTTTTTATTTCTCAATTCAGGTACGCCTCTGGCGCTGGAGGACGGTAATTCAAAGAACTGTGTGGCCTGAACGTATTGTATTCCATGCGCCATTTTTCAATTAACGTTTTCGCTTCTTTCAAAGTTTAGAATATTTCTCAGGGGAAATGGGTAAACATATTTTTAAAACAAGATATTTTATTAGTTATTCCCCTTCTGCCAGTTGTTCCAGCGCTTTGTGATCCAGAATGGTTATTATACGGCCTGATGTGGAGAGAATACCTTCCTTGGCCATTTTTCTTAGGGCACGGGAAAGGGCTTCCGGTGTGGCACCCAAAATCTTGGCAAGTTCCCGTTGTGAAATCGTCAATTTCACAGCAGTCTTTTTGTCTGAGGAATCCCTGGGTAATGAATGACGTAGGAAAGATGCCAATCGCCCGGGAATTTCCTTTAAAGCAAGTGATTCAATGAGTGTCATAGAATCCTTGAGGCGTTGTGATAATATCTGAATGATGTTGAACAAGAGTGCTGGTTCCTGCCTTGCTATTGACTCCATGATTGTGCCGGGAATTAAAAGGACGGCAGCATCTTCAATGGCCATGGCGGAAGCCGGAAAGGAATCAGTTGCGAATGCCGTGCACAGGCCGAAAGGATCTCCCGGACCGAGCAGTTGGAGTGTCTGTTCCTTGCCTTCCGCTGAACTCCTATAGAGCTTCAACTGCCCGGAAATGACCACATAAAAAGACCGTATAGGATCTGTCTCGCCGATAACCATTTCGCCGGGTTTAAATTTTTTGTATATTGCCTGTGCTGCAAGCAAGCGTATTTTTTCTGAAGAAACGCCCTGAAATAGGCCAATATCCTTTATCTGGTTGGTGACATCCATATGCAAAAAAAGATTCTCCTCCGTTGATTTAGATCAATGAAATATTAAATATCAGGGTGTATTAATGAAACCAAAATCAATTAGTTTTTACCATAGACGTAAAAGAGAAACAAAATAAATTATCGATAAGGAGAAACAAAATGAGTAATTCAGAATTTGTGAAACATGCGGATGATAGTAATTTCAGTACATTGGTCTTAAAAGAAGAAAAACCGACCCTGGTGGATTTCTGGGCGTCCTGGTGCGGCCCCTGCAGGGCAATCGGCCCAATTCTTGAGGAACTCGCGGCTCAATACAATGATCGGATAAACGTGGTCAAAGTTAATGTCGATGATAATCCGGCAACGGCATCCCAATATGGCGTACAAAGCATACCGACATTGATTATGATTAAAAACGGCAAAGTGCAGGATACTCAGATCGGATTGTTATCTAAAAATCAACTTGCAGCGTTGATTGATAAAAACTTGAACTAAGCGAAAAAAGAGGAGGCGGTTTTGCCGCCTTCCCTCAAACAAAAGAAAGAAGACAAAAAATGAACGATATATTGATTTTACTTTTGATCCTGGCTGTGTGGATTTTTTTACAGACGTGGCTATTGCCGCGCATGGGAGTCTCCACTTGAGCAAGGCAGGCTTGTCCGGTGGATAAGAAAGAAAAACCTAAGGTAGAAGGCGATCAGAAAAGCAGATAACATTATTTTATCAAGTTAAAGAAAGGAGAAGCATATGAAAAAGAACATGGGAACGATAGATCGGATTATTAGAATAGTGCTGGCCATTGTCGTTATTATCCTATATATAACCGGCAGCATTACAGGTTTTGCAGCGATCATTCTGGGTATTCTGGCAATTGTGTTTATAATAACAAGCATGATCGGTTTTTGCCCTTTATATATGCCTTTTAAAATTTCAACGATTGGCAAATCAAAGTGAAGCTAGGAGGAGATGAAATAAATACTAAAAAGCACAATTTCGATCAGGAAGCCGCTAGCTGGGATCAGGTTCCTAGGCGTGTAAAAGTAGCTCAGGATATAGCTCATAGCATGATTCAAGAGATAACCTTAACACCTGATATTGACATTATGGATTTCGGTTGCGGCACAGGATTGTTGACATTTTCTTTACAGCCTCTTGTCCGTTCCATAACCGGTGTGGATATTTCCCAAGGAATGCTGGATGTTTTTAAAACAAAGATAAAAGAACAAAACCTAAACAATGTAAAAGCTGAATTCATTGATCTGGACAATGGTGATGTTCTGACTGGTTCCTATAATCTTATTGTCAGTAGTATGACATTGCATCACATTAAAAACATAGCTCCTTTGTTAGAACAATTTTATTCGATTTTACTTCCATCCGGCCAACTGGCTATTGCCGATCTGGATTTGGATGATGGCCAATTTCACAGCGATAATGAAGGTGTATTCCACTTTGGCTTTGACCGGGAAGAATTGCACAGAATGTTTATAGGCGCAGGATTTCGTGATGTTCGACATCGGGCAACTGCTCAGGTTGAAAAAGCGGTTGGCTATGGGCCTACCCGTTTGTTTACATTGTTTCTGATAATTGGCCGTAAATAATAAAATTAGTTTAATCCAATTTCTAAATCAAAGCGCTATCTTTGTTGGCAACGTCGTCGGCTTTCTCAATTTATGATAACATGTACAATACGTATTCATCACCTTCTCCTTGCCGCCTCGCTATCATCTTTAATTTAGAAACCATCACTTCGCTAATCAGCAACATTCTTGCCCGTCAGGTAATCAATCATCGGCTGAGTCACCAGCGGCACAAGATCACCAATCATGTGCGGCATAAGACTATCCATAACTTTGGGCATAAGCTCCGGCATCTGCTCACGCATATAGTCGGGCATGGCAATCTGTGCGGCAACTCTGTCGAGCATTACCGGCATTACCTTCGGCATCATCATCGGCAACAGTATAGGAAATAGAACGGGAAACATTGGTTTCATTAGATTGAGCGCGCCGGGAATCTTGCCCATGACCCGCATCATCGGCCCCATACCGAAGGGCATGGCATCGATTAACTGCGGCCACATTGTTCCCATCAGATTGGCAAAACCCTGCGGTGACATCAATGATATGAAGGCATCAAAAACACCCCACTGGCTGTGCACATCAGGATTGGGATCAGGGAAATCATATCCCAAGGCGTTTCCGGCCAGGTGCGCCAAATCCACGACTTCCACCGGTATATTTTTCTTTTTCGCGGCAATACGTAATTGCACCTGACAGCAGGGACACAGCGCCAACAGCTTCTCGGCGCCGACTTCAACCGCTTCATCGAGTCTTGTTTTACCGATTTCAGCGGCTATCGGCGGATCTTTAATGAGAGTCAGAACACTGCCGCAGCAATGGGCTTTCTCACGGTTATGTTCCATTTCCACAAATTCCACATTAGGAATCGCCTTGATCAAATCACGGGGCGGTTCGTAAACACCGGATGCCCTGCCGATATGACAGGAGTCATGCCAGGTTACTTTTACCGGCTTCATATTATTTGCAGGAAACACAAATTCACCTGATTTAATTTTCTCAGCTATAATTTCAGAGTAGTGTTTGGCTTTGATGTTGTAATCAATGCCCAATTTCTTCGCCCATTCGGGATAAACAACACGCCACATCATATCGCAGGCCGGACAGGAGGCAATAACAGTATCCGCACCAGTGTGTTTTACAACTTCTATGTTTTTGCGCATGATATCTTCAAATAGATCCCATTTGCCGGCGACCAGCATCGGGGTGCCGCAGCAATTTTCCGGTTTGCCGGCGTAAGTAAAATCTACACCGGCGCGGTCGAGCAATCTTACTGTCGCCATGCCGATATCGTGCTCCACATAACTTACCGTGCATCCGGCAAAATACATTGCCGGAGCTTTGAGGCCGGGACCATGTTTGGCCTTAAGATCTTCCGGAAACCAGTCTGTCCTGTTTTTGCGGTAACCAGCCCAGATGTTGCCTTCATTCCGCAGCGCTTCGGCCATCATTTCAAACGGCGGAAAGGTCATCCTCTTTTCCTTATTAATTAGCTTGCCGCGCAGCTTCATCCAGGAAGGCTCTATGGGCAGAGCGGCGGAACAACGCAAATTGCAGAGTTCACAGGTTGTGCAAACCAAAAAAGTATCAATCTGCGCCTGAGTCCACTTGGCCCGTCCTTCCAGATATTCCCGTAGCCAATACCATTTGCCGCGCGGACTCTGGCTTTCCCAGCCGCGGCCATAGAATTGATCGCACTCCTCCACACAGTAACCGCATTGAGAACAACTGTATGCGTACCAGACAACATCCGCAGGAATGTCGGTTAAGGGATAACTTTTTCTCTCTCCAATATGCGTGATAACGTAATTGCCGAAAGGCCGAATCAGCGGCTCAAAAGCATTGCCGATGCTCACGGCGCTGTCCATAAGATTGTAGCCCATGACCTTTCCGGGATTGAAAATATTCTTTTCGTCAACCTGCTTTTTAAAAGCTTTCAGTCTGGCTAATCGTTCTTTACCCAAAACTTTTTGGGCTTTAGCCTTGAAATATAAACCGGTGGAATAGGCGCGGCCACCATTGGCTTCCGCAATTTTCATAATGGATAATGAAAGGCTGAAAACAAAATTGTAGCTGAATTTGCGCTGATCCGCTGGAATAAATCCCAGAATGACAACTTCAGGCATTCCGTCCTTACCCTCGCGAATGACTGTGCCTTCTTTAACGACAGGCTGATTGATTTTATTTTCTACTTCTGCCATGAAGTGGCCCAATCGCGAAAGAGGAATGACAACTTCAGCGGGAACCAGACTGGGACCAAGGCGTTTGACCACCATTATTTTAAAACGGTTTTTCCATTCATGTTCGGCTATGCGCTCACTTAATATTTCACCCTGACAACTTCGCAATATTTCTTTCAGCCTAACCATAACTTGCGCCGCGTCTTTTTTGTGAAAAGCTACCGTTGCGACATAGGAAGCAGGCAGAAGCACTCTTTCTTCGGTTGGATGACCGTTGTGTTCCATCAACGGCGACCGATTTTTCATTTCCGCCATCCGGGGATTGATGAACACCAGAGACCACAAAGGCAGTTCTGCTTTTACTATATCCTCCACAATCTGTTGGAGGGCGGGTGCTTCCGGGCATCCGATGGCAATAATTTCGAGTTCATCTTTAGGCTGAACTTTCATCGTTAAATCTATTATAAAACCGGTTGTTCCTTCGGCATCGGCAATTAAATCCAGATCGGCGCCGGTAAAGACGCGCACCGAACCATCGGGCAGCGCTACGCGGGCAGAAACCACATTTTCCCGAAACCAGCCGTATTGATAGGAGCCGAAGCCCGCACCACCCTGCGCCAGCCATCCGCCGACAGTAGAGCCGGGGTAACTGGACGGATATAGATTTACCGTAAACCCCTCTTTATTCAGCGCGGCATCAACTTTTTCCCAGACAACACCGGCCTGACAGGTAACTGTTTGCGCTTGCTTATCTATGGATATAATTTTGTTCAGACGGAAGAAATCAACGACGATCCCTTTCTTAATGGGCAGTACTCCGCCATATCCGGAAGAAGCTTTCGCCCGCGGCGTAAGAGCGATACTATTTTGTCTGGCCCAGTTAATGAGATGGACCAGTTCTTCTTCGCTTTGGGGCTGAACAATCGCGTCGGGAACGGTTTTGCCAATGAGCGGAGCAATGAGAGAAGGTATTGCCGCTATATCATGACTGTATAATACGCGCTCCATTTCATCAAAATTAACGCGATTGCCGAATTGCCCTTCCAGATATTCTTTCGTCTGCTGGTTCATGAATAACCTCCTGTTTCCAGCAAATTTGCCGGATCATAAAAACTCTTTATATGTCGACCTTCACAAACAAGATTTCAAGTTAATTAGCACGACAGAGATTATCTGCCGTGCCAATTAAATAAATTTAGAAAGTGTAGGCAATACCCATATCAATGGAGTACTGTGACATCTCTGTGTCATATGAGCTTATATGCTGTGCCGGATTAGACCCGCTAATATTTACCATTGGTGAATACATGCCACCGATATTAAGCGTGAATTGCTTGGTTAAATTAATTCCAACGCCTGCGGTAAAATGTTGCTCGGAAACAGCGGGGAAAGCTATATTTTCGAATGCTCGGTTGCTATCGAGTGGCATTTTGCCATAGTTGTAACCGGCTCGTAATACCACCATCTGATTAACTGTGTACTGAACGCCTAGTTTGTAGACGAACTGGTCGCTCCAATCCATATTCCAGGGCATGGCTCCACTGGCGTTGGCCGTGTATTTGGGCAGGTTTTGCCCATTAGTATCTGACCAGTTTATCCATTCGACATCAAAACCAATGGATAAATCTTTGATGGGTTTTATACCTAAACCTATTGTCGCCACCTGGGGCTGATCAAATTCTAATTTATCTACACCGGCAGTTGTGTTAAAAGCAAAATCCTGAAAATAGCTTTTTGTCTCGTAGGCCAATCCAATCTGAAGAAAATCTACCGGTTTCACCAATACACCGATCGTGGCCCCGTAACCAAAAGACGATGCGCCCATATGTGGCAGCTGGTCCGCAGCGCTGGCAACATTGAATTCCATCGTCGCGTACATAATGTTGACTGCAACCCCGACGGACACTATATCGTTAATTTTATAGGAAAGAGCCGGCGCAAAGCGCATCTGTGAATACGATGTATAGGTGGTGCTACCATAAAGATTTGCAGGATAATCAATACCCATACCGGCCACACCGTATGCACCTACTCCAAATTTAAATTTATCACCAAGGGGTATGATCAAGCCGAAGGCAGGAACAGGCGACCCTTCCCTATCCGAATCAATTGTGGCTCCATTCGCCCCCCCGGTTGCCTTATAGTCAACAGAAGGCTTGAAATATGAGGCGCCAAAATCTATCCGCCCAGGCAAATCGCTCATGCCGGCCGGATTGGTCAGTATTGATGCGGCATCCAGCGTAAGGCCCACACTTACTCCGCCCATGGAATCCTGCACGGGACCAAAGCCGATCATACGCATGCCGTTAGTTGCGTTAGCATTGGCAGCGATAAGCATCGTTGCAACAATTCCCACAAAAGAAAATACAATATTTTTTTTCATAACTTCTCCTTATATTTCCGGTTATTGTAAATATCTTCTTCCTCCCTTTGCCAAATCACTTTAATAAATAACGTTGATCCTCCTTTCTCCAACTTTTTTTAGCTAAATATTTATTGCTTTATAAATGGACAGTAGCCAAAAATAGTTTCTTGATTCGATTAAGCGGCCGGAATAAACTGATCAGGAATTACAATAATTAATTGGTTGTTTGGCCGACATCCTTTCCATTGAACTTATTATTTTTTATTTGAGGCCTTAACCAGCCTCGAAGCAGTCTTTCCTTTTTCCAGAAGTTGTTCCACCAATACCTCCCTCATTAGGCCGCATGCTTGAATAATTTTTGGATTGGCTATCCGGTAATATAACTGGACGCCTTCACGCCGTACTAAAATTACACTCTTCGACTTTAAAACATTTATGTGCTGAGACATACTAACCTTGCTCAGTCCGGTCTTTTTCATTAATTCGCTGTTAGACATTTCTGAATCCTTCAGCAAATTAATAATTCCCAGGCGTTTATAATTGGCGAATATTTTACAGATGTCAGCTTGAAGCTTAAGAATTTCCATTTATCCTCCTCAAATTATCGATTTCTTAGATGTTCTTTAAATATCTTTTTATATGCTTTTTCATTACTATCGGCGCTTGTGTATATGAGTTAGTATATTTATATACTATATAATATATATTTTTATATTTGTCAAAATAAATATTTCCATTTTTAAGATAGGACCACGTAAAGAAAAATATCGTGCGTCAAAGAAATTTTGACCGCAAAGTGTTACGCGAGTGTTTGTCGTTGGGCAATTTAGTATCTATTATAGACTGGGGGCGGCGGAACCGCTCAGTCTATGGCGCCATCCAGCCCCATTTTACGAAGATTGCTTGTCCGGCAGTAGACTGAAGGAAATCTGAAAACTCCTTTCCCAATACCTTTCTCTCTGAACGATTTGTAATTGCGATGCCGCACGAGCGATAAATTGTGTTCTCTGGTTCGATGTTAATTAGGTCGGCAGAGGCGGGACTCTCTTTTTGCCAAATGGTCCAAATGAGCCAAACATCATAGGTAAGATCACTAGCCCAGATTTTTTTGGCCTCAGCACTGTTTGCTGCGAAGAAGCCGATGTTACGACGCACCCCATCTACGAGTTTGACATTCCCCGTTCGTCCAGAGACATCCTCCCACATGCCAACCTGCCCGGCACCCTGAACTACAAGAATCCGAACACCCGGCTTGGCAATATCTCTGATGCCTTTGATACCCTTGGGATTGCCGGGGCGGACGAGAATTGCCGATGGACGCAGATACAGCGTGCGGATCGTTGATTTGTCGATCAGCCCAGGAAGGTCTTTCTGCGCAAAGTCGGTCATCATATACTCGGAGCCACTAAAGATTAAATCGGCATCTTTCATCGCTTGATCTTTCCAGGTCGGTGTGGGACCAGCGGTGATTTCAACCTTAATCCCTTTCCTTTCTCCGAATACCTTCGCGGCTTCGCGCATTGCCGGAGCAGGGCCACCAGGACCATAGGTTCGCAATACGATACCTGTTTTATCAGTCGGGGCTGTTTCCTGTGCCCTTGCGGACTGTAGCGACAGAATCGCTAAACATGTTAAAACGATTATGCTCAAGACAAGTGTGATTCCTTTCTGTTTCATGGCATTTCCTCTCCCAATGTATCAGTATGATGTTGCCCAACGATTAATTTCCGAAGTTCGCTTTTGCTGATGTGTTGATTATCATAATAGCACTATTCATTTTTTTTAAAGCGACTATTCCAAGTCTTGAATTTCTTTTTACAGTAATTTTCCAGCGACTGATAATTGCCAAAATATTGCATTGATGTTTTTGAAATGGAATTTTTATATTCGCACTTTTTAATAGAATGTTTACGGCAAGTTATAGGCCGATTGTCATAAATGGAACATTTTCCGTTGCTTTTCAAATGAACACAGGCATTATGGACAAACAAATACCAACCTGAAGAATCCTTAAATGCTTTTATATTTTTGTGTAACAATTGCCACAATAAACCGTCAAAGTCGTGGATTGTACGAGGAGCAGATGTTTTTTCAGTAATATATCTGCAACACAATTGATTGCATTTATTACATTGCGATAATGACTTTTTCTCAAGAGTATTCTTTTTCATAATGATTTTGGGATAACCCATTAACCAATGGTAAGCAGTTTAACTACCGCCCATGCAAAGCAACCAATTGTTAGTATATCAAGAGTCGCATCTATCCATATGTCATTTTCATAAGATGCAATTATTTATCTTTCATTTTATCCAGTAAGCTTTTGGCAGCCTCAAGTCCTTGTTCAGCCGCCTTACGCCACCAATTGACAGCCTCGGCATCATTTTGTGGAATGCCCTCTCCACTATTGTACATTAAACCCAGATTATACTGGGCATTCGCATTCCCCTGCTCAGCAGCTTTACTATACCAATTCACAGCCTCGGCATTGTCCCGTGGAACGCCCATACCTGCTTGGTACATATAACCCAGAGCGCCCTGTGCCTTTGCGAGTCCTTGTTCCGCCGCCTTACGCCACCAATTCATAGCCTCAGCATCGTCCCGTGAAACACCTTTCCCACTATTGTACATTAAACCCAGATTATACTGGGCAGTTGCAATTCCTTGTTCTGCCGCATAAAGATGCCACTTCACAACCTCGGCATCATCCTGAGGAACCCCTTTACCTTCTCTGTACATCATATAAAGTTTGGTCTTGGCCATCTCATGGCCTTGTTCTGCCGCCTTACGATGCCAATTCGTAGCCTCGGCATCGTCCTGAGGAACGCCTTCACCTTTATTGTACATCAAACCCAAATTGAACTGGGCATCTGCATCTCCCTGCTCAGCCGCGTTAAGATACCATTTCTTAGCCTCTGCATCATTTTGCGGAACGCCTATGCCTTCTTTGTACATCTCACCCAGATTGAACTGTGCAGCCGCGAGTCCTTGTTCAGCCGCCTTACGCCACCAATTCACAGCCTCAGCATCGTCCTGTGAGACGCCTTCACCTTCAAAGTACATCAAGCCCAGATTGAACTGGGCATCTGCGTTTCCTTGTTCAGCCACTTTGCGAATATCTGTCACAGATGATATATATCTTTTCATGTCAATTACTCCCTTGAGAATGTTCATCATTCAAAACATTTTCTTGATTTTCAAACCATTCTCTAAAAAATCTATGCTAATAATAGCACTATTCATTTTTTTTAAAAAATGTGGTCATACAAATATCCTCCTTTTTTTGAACTCATGCGCATAAATGAACTACCCCGCAGCAAGCTACGGGGTATCCTAACCGAACAACACGAGTTGTTGACTATGCAATTTCTTATACTCTTTTTCCCGACCCTGCTTCTTCACATATTCCGTAATACTCTTCTCATT
>Ga0224555_1000743_pt1 | contig 49639 bp, 37 predicted proteins | sample 714S23034metaG_FD_180687 | JGI IMG/M metagenome (GOLD analysis project Ga0224555, IMG submission 180687) | Peat soil microbial communities from Stordalen Mire, Sweden - 717 S2 30-34 | ecosystem: Environmental > Terrestrial > Soil > Wetlands > Peat | place: Sweden: Norrbotten County, Stordalen...
GATGAGCATGCACAGTGGGACCTCTTCGTATCCAGCGTCGAGAACTGTCCTAAACCGAAGCCGAAGCAAGTCGCAGGAAGGTTGGAACTATGAGTTCGATAGCAACTGCAATCATCCTGGCAATTGTCGTGATTATTTATACCCTCCTGAAGCGCTCCAGCCAGATCGCTCCCAAGAGTGTCCCGGCGTACTTGAAAGGTGGGGCTCTGGTGATTGACGTACGCAACCACGCGGAGTTCAACTCCGGCCATCTGCCCAACGCTATCAACATCCCGCTGGACGAAATTGAGATGACTCTGCCACGTCGCGTTACGGATAAGAACCAGGTGCTGCTGCTGCATTGCCAGAGCGGGATGCGCAGCGGTTTGGCCGCGAAAAAATTGAAACGCCTCGGGTATGTCAATACCTTCAACCTTGGTTCCTATAACCGCGCAGCACGGCTTGTGAGCGGCAACTAATCCGCCTAGCCAGCGTGGGCAACGCCGAGCGCTCCTCCGCCCATGGGGCACCTTGGTCCACGAACACAACAGAGATTAGACTGGGCGCGGAGACGATTCGATGAAATGCACCCTCATTCCGCGACTTGGCCTGACTGCTGGACTGGCAACGCTGGGTCTTCTTTTCGGGTTCTCGTCATGCCCAGCACAGGATGCCGCTGCTACGTTGGGACCTGGGAGCGCTTTCTCGATTCCCCAGGTGCAACTGATTCAGCCCGAGACGCTGGACCATTTGCTGCAAGCCGGAGGCGCAAACAAGACGCTGGTGTTGCAGGTCGGTTCGCGTGTTCTCTATGCTGAGGCCCATATCCCCGGCGCCGATTACGCAGGCCCGGGATCGCAACCCATCGGCCTCCAGGCGCTGCGGAGCAGGGTGGCCACGCTCTCGCGGAGGCAATTCATCGTTCTTTATTGCGGTTGCTGCCCATGGAATCATTGCCCCAACGTCGGCCCCGCGTTTCATCAACTGCACGATATGGGCTTCACCAACGTGAAGGTCCTCTATCTTGCTGATAATTTTGGCGCCGACTGGGTCGACAGGGGCTATCCGGTTGAACGGGGCCACTAATCAAGGCGTCTCCCGTGGGGCTGCTGCCGGCCCGGGGGCCAGGCATACGTCGCTTCCTGCACTTCGCCAGCGCGCCCTGACGATCTTGCTCCCGGCACTATGCCTTGTAGCGAGCGGCATTCACCCCGCTTTCGCGGCCGAAGTGCTTCACAAGAAAGCGCCGGAGTTTGTCCGCACAGACTTAAACCACAAGAAATTGGATCTCAACGCGTACCGCGGCAAAGTGGTTCTGCTCAACTTCTGGGCCACATGGTGCGCCCCCTGCCAGTTGGAAATGCCGCGCTTTGTGGCCTGGCAAAGAGCGTATGGCCCACACGGACTGCAGGTTATCGGCATTTCTATGGACGACGACCCGTCGCTCGTGCGTAGCCTGTACGGCAAGTTGCAGTTGAATTACCCCGTCGCCATGGGAGATGCAAAGTTGGGAGAACTCTATGGTGGAGTCCTCGGTCTGCCGGTGACCTTTCTGATCGACCGTCACGGCGAAGTTCGGGCAAAGTATCAAGGGGAGACGGACCTAAGCAGAATCGAAATGCAGTTGCAATCGCTCTTGCCCCTCCATTGAGCGCTGCCGACGTCTGGTTGAAACTCAGGAGTCGTGTGCGGCCAGATATGTCATCCACGCGCAGGCCGCGATAAATTCCGAAGTAACTACGCTTAGCAGAACCAGAACTGCCAGCGCTACGCCAAGGGTTACGAAATGAGCCGTCAACTTCTCCGCGTGACATATGTGCAGATGCCATCCGAGAAAGCTCCCTTGACACCAATCTAACCGATGCTTACCCTGTCGATATACTGAGCACTGCTTAGATGCCGAGGTATGGTGCTATGGCAAGTCGATCAAGTTATCGGAAAGTTTCAGGCACATCTGCTTTGCGATGGCGACCAGTGCACCATGAACCTTCGCTTGGCGCTGTTCTTGCCCCCCTCAATGTCCGGGTCCTGAACATTCTGCATCTGGATTTCAGGTTCGAACTGGCAGAGAGAGACCTCATGACGCCACGATTCGAAAGAATGTTGATGGGATCGGCCGTTCTCTCCTCCGCTTCGGGGACGCGACATAAGGATTTCTCAACACCGCACAGAGCCGCATACATTCGCCGGCGTTGTTATGGCTGCTCATCAGCCACAAGCACGCGGAATTAACAGGTTCATCCGCCACACCATGAGACGGGCATGGGATCGTGGCTCCGCACTCAAGCAAAGAAAGGATGATATGACAACCGGGATTGAAGCAGCCCAGAACAGCGAGCGCCAGCAGAATATCAATCGTTCCAACAAGAAGGTTTACCTTGTAGGCGGTGGCATTGCATCGCTGGCCGCTGCCGCGTTCCTGATTCGCGACGGTGGACTTCTCGGCAAGAACATTACGATTCTCGAAGAGCTGGATCGCCTTGGAGGAAGCCTCGATGGCGCAGGCTCTCCTGAGAATGGATACGTTCTTCGTGGCGGCCGAATGATCGAATCGAAGTACCTCTGCAGCTACGACTTGTTTTCCTCAATCCCAACGTTGGGGCGGAGCAAGACCGTGACGCAAGAGATCTTCGAATGGAACGAGGTCATGAAGACAGGCTCTCATGCGCGCCTGCTGCGCGATGGTCAGCCCATCGATGGCCCGGAGTTCGGTCTCAGAGAGAAAGACATTCTCACAATTGAGCAGATCATCCTCGAGCCCGAGAGCTTGCTGGGTAAGACGAGCATCGAGGACCAGTTCGACAGCGAGTTTTTCAAGACCAACTTCTGGCTGATGTGGTGCTCCACCTTCGCTTTCCAACCATGGCACAGCGCAGTTGAGTTCAAACGATACGTCGTGCGCTTTACGCACATGGTGCAAGGCTTCAACCATTTGAAGGGCGTCATGCGTACCGTCTATAACCAGTACGATTCGCTCGTTCGCCCACTGCACCAGTATCTTCTGGAACGTAATGTGAATTTCCAGTTGAAGACCGCCGTGCAGGATCTTGTGCTTTGCAGGGAAACGGATGCGGATGGCGTTGTAGAAAAGATCCTTTACACACAGGATGGGCAGCCTGGAGAAATCGCGGTCGGACTTGAGGATATTGTGATCGTGACGCTTGGCTCCATGACGGAGGCCTCTGCATTAGGAAGCAACGACACCGTCGCGCCGTTGAAGGGCAAGCGTGATGGTGGCGCATGGACGCTTTGGGAGAAGATCGCTGCAGGCCGACCTGAGTTTGGCAATCCCGGAGTCTTTAACAATCACATCGACGAATCTAAGTGGATCTCCACAACCACGACTCTCTTTGACCCCACCTTCTTCCGCTTCGTGAGAGATCTCACCGGCAATGTTCCCGGTGAAGGCGGCTTGGTCACCTTCGCGGATTCGAACTGGCTCTGCTCGATCGTCCTGCCCGCGCAGCCTCACTTCATCGGTCAACCTGACAATGTGAATGTGTTCTGGGGCTATGGTCTCCGCGTGGATCAACCCGGCAACTTCGTGAACAAAACCATGCAGGAATGCACCGGGCGGGAGATGCTGACTGAGTTTCTGGGACATTTGAAGGTAAGTACGGCGGAGAAAGCGAAAATCCTCGACACGTCCATCACCATCCCCTGCATGATGCCGTTCATCACTAGTCAGTTTTTGCGGCGCGAGAAGGGCGATCGGCCTGCCGTGCTGCCAAAGGGATGGAAGAACCTCGCGTTTATGGGGCAGTTCTGCGAACAACCGGACGATGTCGTTTTCACGGTGGAATATTCCGTGCGCAGCGCTGCAAATGCAGCCTATGGCTTGCTTGGTCTGGATCGAACGCCACCGGCCGTCTACAAGGGCCAGCAGGATCCTCGCGTTTTGTACAAAGCCTTCAAACGACTGCATGACATCGCTTCATGAAGTCGATCTGGGCTCTTTCGCAGATACGACGATTTGTGACTCCCCGCACAGCATTTCAACGGGATCAGGAGCAGTATCCGGAGAAAAGGCTGCCTCATTCAACTCGTCGTTCGATGCTTTGAGTTGTATAGGTGTCAGAATCGCCGAAACCCCGTTGATGCGAGGAACCTGAGATGGCAGATGGTGAGAATTCAGGAAGGCGGTCAGCAACACACTGGTCGCAAGTGGGAGGCTCGCAAAGAAAAACAGAAGCTGTGACCGACAGAATCTGCTGACGAGAGGTAAGCGTTTGTGAATCGCATCTTCAAATCAACCGCACACATGATGCCACCCGAGCCCTCAGCATCTCTCAAACACAGATGCAGCACCTTACTGTGTGCTCTGGTGATTGTTGCTGGGCCTTCCACGCAATAGGCAGCACAGGCGCAAGCTGCACCGGAGAATCTACGGTCCGCGTGGACCACCGCGTTGAAAGCCGATCACAGGATCCGCGAGGCCGGAAGAGCGATAGCCGCTGCGGGCGATGAACTCGCCTCGCTTGGGGCGATCGTTTTGGCCGCAGGTGGCTGGGGATTCCGGCGTCAGTTTCACTAAGTGGTACGTCACTGCATCCCCAACCGGCAAGTCTAGAACCACTAACACGCACGAAAAGAAGGTCGGAGTTGCGGCCTGCATAATCGAGAGGAGGCCAACTCATGAAAATCCTTAGCGCGGTTTTCCGTTTCGCTGCGCCCACCCCCCAGCTATCGCTCCCGCCACGACGTGATTGAATACGGATATCACGAACGGCTCATCGATCCGTTCATGGCGGATGAGCAAACGGGCGAGCAGTGGCCCGATAATCGTGTCCAAGAGGACGCTCCCTTCCGTGCCGGCCGGGAGTTGCCGCTTCTGGATGGCCTCTTTCACGACGGCCCGGATCTCCTTGTCGCGCGGCGAATAGACACGCTCCAGAAATTCCTTGCGCAGGATTGGATTGTCTTGGATGGCCGTCAGCAGGCGGGCTACGACGATCCCGTTTTCGCCGGTCAAAAAACGTCCTACCTGGAGCACATATTCCTTCAGGCGCTCCAGGGGAGATCCTTCCGCCCTAAGGACAAGCTGATGGTCTGCCTTGAAAAGAAAAGCGTCGAGCAATAACGCCTCTTTCGTTGGCCACCAACGGTACAACGTGGCAGTGCTTACGCCGGCTTTCCGTGCGATGTGGACCGTCGATATGGATGAGACAGGCTTGCTTTGCAGAAAGCCGTATGCCGCATCCAGAATCGAGACGCGTGACGCCTCACTCCTGGGTCGCCCGGCGGAACGCTTCAGTTCGGCCCCGGTTTCGAAATTTTTCAGGCGCATCGCATCACCAAATGTAATGCTAGTATCCTTCACCTATATACGAAAAGGACAGTTTCGTTTTTAATCAATTGGTATGGGTGACGTTTCGGCCGGTGACCAACCGAATCAAGACTGGAAACCGAAATACAACCCCTGGCTGGTCGCCGTCGTGGTGGCGATTGCCTCCTTCATGGAGGTGCTCGATACCAGCATCGCCAATGTGGCGCTTCCGCACATTTCAGGCAACCTCGGGGCAAGTCAGGATCAGGGCACGTGGGTGCTTACGACCTACCTGGTGGCCAACGCCATCGTTCTACCCACCACGGGTTGGATTACCAGCGCAGTGGGCCGTAAGCGGTTCTTCCTGATCTGCATTGCGCTCTTCACGGCAAGCTCAATGCTCTGCGGGCTAGCTCCGAGCTTGCCGATCCTGCTAGTGGCGAGGGTGCTCCAGGGAGCGGGCGGTGGCGGCCTGCAGCCGATGTCGCAGGCAATCATGGCGGATTCTTTCCCACCTCGACTGCGCGGAGCTGCATTTGCGCTGTACGGTGTAACGGCGCTGGTCGCTCCCGCCCTGGGCCCCACATTGGGCGGATGGATCACCGATAACTATTCCTGGCGCTGGATATTCCTGATTAACTTTCCTGTTGGGCTCCTGGTCTTGGGGTTGGTCTTTAAATTGGTAGAAGACCCTCCGTTTCTACGACGGCTCAAGCCCGGCAAAATGCATTTCGATTACATCGGAATCTCCCTGCTGACGCTGGGTGTTGGGGCGCTCCAGATTTTTCTGGATAAGGGACAGGAGGACGACTGGTTTGGCTCGAACTTTATAGCTACGCTGGCGGTGATTTCCTTTGTCTGCCTCAGCGCTCTCATCGTGTGGGAGTGGCGGCAGAAGGAGCCGATCGTCGACGTCAAGATGTTCAGAAATTTCAATTTCTCCAGCATCAGTTTGATGATGTTCATGGCCGGCGCCGTTGCATTTTCCTCAACCGTTCTCATGCCCCAATTTCTCCAGACGCTCATGGGGTACACTGCGGAGCAAGCAGGCCTGGTTGTCTCTGCCGGAGCCGCGGTTCTTCTTGTAACCATGCCCATCGTGGGGGCGCTCACTTCCAAACTTCCTGCGAAGTACCTGATCGCCTTTGGGTGGTTTCTGTCCGCGGCGGGATTGTACCTATCGACAAAGCTTCTCTCTTTGGGCATCAGCTTTGGGGTAGCGGCTGTCATCATGTTGATGCAGTATGCCCCCTTGGGCTTTATCTTCGTCCCGGCCATAACTGCCTCCTATTTTGGGATTCCGCAAGACCGGAGCGATTCAGTCTCGGGACTCACCAACTTCATGCGCAACATCGGGAGCAGTGTCGGCGCTTCGGTTGTAACCACGATTCTGGCTCGCCGCCAGCAATTCCATCTTGCCCGGCTGGCCGAGCGCCTGAGTCCAGGCGCTCCTGGTCTGACGATGACCTTCCAGGCCCTTGCATTGCGGTCGCACCTCACCGCCAATGCAGGGAGTCAGGCCATGCTTCTGGCTTTGATCTACCGGGCGTCGATGGCGCAGGCCGCGGCCTTGTCATACGTAGATACCTATGTAGTTCTGGGCGTCGGAGCGGCAGCTATGTTTCTCCTCTCGTTCCTGCTCAAATCGAATGATCCAAAGAGCACCGAACAGCATGTAGGCCATTGATCGATCCGCGGCCGTGCCGTTAGCGATCAAGTGGACAGGGCTGCGCGTTGTAGATACCGACCTTTTCGAGCTGAACGAAGCGCTCGCCGCGCAGTCGCAAGCTGTACGCAAGGACTTGAGCGTAGAGCAAGACCGAGTTGATATTAGCCTGTCTGCCGCCCGCGACATCAGGTCCTAAGGGATCTTCTGGGTGACACGCATCACTGTCGCGAGGAGGAACTGGGAGTAGAAACAGTATGACCTCGGGGGTGACCCCAATGATCTTCGAAAACCGTGAGGATGCCGGACGACAACTTGCGAAGCGATTGGAGCACTATGCCAATCGTCCGAATGTCATAGTGCTGGGAATACCTCGCGGTGGAGTCTCGGTGGCCTTTGAGGTTGCGTCCGCACTCCACGTTCCTCTTGATGTATTTCTCTCACGGAAGCTAGGCGTGCCCGGCCACGGAGAGTTGGCGTTCGGTGCGATTTCTGCCGGCGACGGACGGTATCTCGATGACGGAATCATTCGAGCTGCAGGTATCTCCCCAGAGCAGATCGAGCGTGTCACCGCGGAGGTAAGGCAGGAACTGGATCGGAGGGCGGTTCTGTATCGCGGAAACCGGCCGCCCCTGCAGGTCGCCGGCAGGACGGTCATTCTTGTGGATGATGGCATTGCCACAGGAGCGAGCGTATATGCCGCCATCCAGGCACTCCGGCAGATGAAGCCCGTCATGCTCGTGCTGGCGGTCCCGGTTGCTCCACCGTCGACATGCGCATGGCTCAAAACTCAGGTGGATGAGATGGTTTGCCTCGATATGCCTGACCCGTTTTACGCGGTCGGTGCGTTCTACCGGGACTTTGCACAAGTGGAGGACCAGGAAGTGATCGATCTCCTTCAACGCGCTGAACAGTCGGACGAAGTCTCCATCGATCTGGGCAAAGTGAAGCTCGCGGGATTTTTGAATGTCCCAGCCGAAGCGCACGGACTTGTAATCTTTGCGCACGGGAGCGGAAGCAGTCGCAATAGCCCTCGCAATCAATCTGTTGCACACGTTCTGCAATCGCACGGGCTAGCCACACTGCTTTTCGATCTGCTGACCGAGGAAGAAGAGACCCTTGATCGCCGGTCAGCGGAGTTCCGCTTCAATATCGAACTGCTGGCGGAGCGCCTGGTGGGTGTAACACAGTGGGCCCTGAAACAGCGGAGGACACGCGAACTCCCCATCGGCTACTTCGGAGCGAGTACAGGCGCAGCGGCCGCTCTTGTCGCGGCAGCGCGGCTGCCGGACGCGGTTACCACTGTCGTCTCCCGAGGAGGCAGACCCGATTTGGCAGACAAATCCCTATCTCAGGTTCGGGCCTCAGTCCTGCTCCTCGTAGGTGCCGAAGACACCGAGGTTATACTTCTCAATCGAGAGGCGCTGCACAAGTTGCGCTGCAAAGACAAGCGCCTCGTCCTCATTCCCGGAGCGACTCACTTGTTTGAAGAGCCAGGAACTATGGAACAAGTGGCTCGTGCCGCAACGGATTGGTTTGACCAATATCTGCTGACTGGAAACTCCCGGCGAACCGCTGACGGCGTCGATCACTAAGGCCATTCAACATGGTCACCGTTTCCATTTTTTTCGTGGAGGTTTAAAATGCCTACCTCACCCGCACCGATTCTCACCGATCTTGTCCGCAATGCTGCACATCCTCTCACCGGGTCAATCGCCGATTACGACGTTCTGCTCGACCTCATCGGAGATGCTCGTTTCGTTCTGCTTGGCGAGGCATCGCACGGAACACATGAGTTCTATAGAGAGCGCGCCAAGATCACAAAGCGTCTGATTCGCGAGAAAGGCTTCCATGCAGTCGCGCTGGAGGCCGACTGGCCCGATGCCCATAGAGTGCATCGTTACGTTCAGGGGGATAACACCGATCCCGATGCCGCCCAGGCCTTGAATGGATTCAAACGGTTCCCCGCCTGGATGTGGCGCAATGCCGATGTCCTTGATTTCGTCGGTTGGCTGCGAACTCATAACGACTCGCTGGAACCATCAAAGCGCGTTGGCATCTTTGGATTGGATCTCTATAGTCTGCATGCTTCAATAGAGCGCGTCCTTCGATACCTCGATGAAATCGATCCCGAGGCAGCACACCGGGCACGCTTGCGGTACGCCTGCTTTGATAACTTCGGCAGTGATCCCCAGGCCTATGGCTATGCCGCTAGTTTCGGGCTGCGTCCTTCCTGCGAGAACGAAGCTATCTCGCAGTTGATCGACTTGCAGCACAGTTCTTTACGGTATGCCCGGATGGACGGACTGGTTGGGCTGGAGCGGTTCTTTGACACGGAGCAAAATGCGCATGTGGTCAAGGATGCGGAAGAGTACTACAGAACGATGTTCCAAGGGTCAGTGTCGTCGTGGAATCTTCGCGATCGGCACATGGCAGAAACACTAGATGCACTGATCGACCATCTCGATCGCCAGCAACCCCCTGCAAAGCTGGTAGTTTGGGCCCACAACTCCCATGTCGGCGATGCTCGTGCAACCCAAATGGGACACTCCGGAGAATGGAACATCGGACAGCTCGTCCGGCAAAAGTATGGCAGCGAGTGTCGCAATATCGGCTTTACCACCTACACTGGCACAGTCACGGCAGCATCCGGCTGGGACAGTCCAGCGGAACGAAAGCAGGTTCGCCCCGCGAGGCTCGATAGCTTTGAGGGACTCTTTCATCAGGCTGGAATTCCAGCGTTTTCACTGAGCCTGGGACAGTATTCTCCGGTAGCGCTTCGACTGCGTGAGTCGATGTTGGAGCGTGCGATTGGGGTTGTCTACCTCCCGGCCTCCGAACTTGCAAGCCATTATTTTCTGGCCAGCCTCTCCGATCAGTTCGATGCCGTCGTTCACTTCGATGAGACCCGAGCTGTCGAACCATTGGAACCCGTCAGTGCGGGCGGTGCAGGAGAACCCGCGGAGACATTTCCTTCCGGCGTCTAAGAATCTATATACCTACATTTTCCTACAGGGCTGCTGAAAATATTCGCGACGAGGCGTGCGTTTTATCACTGTGTTCCTAGCGCACAATTGCCATAATAGGGTCGAGTCTAAGGAGTATCCATGCATACGGACGCTGTGCGGAATCCATTCAGACAATTCACTGCTCTGTTGATCGGCTCCTGGCTGTCGGCATCCAACCAGACCGCTAGCCTCGGCCAGTAGCGGCTCAGTTTCGCCCCAGTGCCTGTTTTTTAACTGTCTTCTAAAGCGATGTTTGTTTTATGGGCTCACCTGCTTCCAATTCGCAACCGCTACACCAGCATGCCCACCTACGGGCACGACCGAGTAGCCTGCCGGCGTTCTTCGATAAAATCGCGCTGCACAATCGTGAGTTCGTTGTCTATGACGATGGCTGGCGCGGTTGGACATACAGCTACGCTGAAATAGCACAAATGGCCGAAGCATTCGCTACCAGACTACGCACTCATGGTCTCCGCAAGGGGGATCATGTGCTCATTTGGTCCGAGAGCCGTCCCGGTTGGATTGCTGCCTTGTGGGCCTGCCTGGTCGAAGGCGTAGTGCTCGTCCCTATTGAACCTCAAGCCTCCTACAACCTATTTCAGCGGATCGAGAAGCAAGTCGCACCCCGCGCCATTTTGCTCGGAGACCTGGTTCCAGGACTAGAGGTGCCCAGCGATATTCCCGTTTGGCTCCTTCGAGACTTAGAAGCAGATGCAATGCCAACTGCGCCCCATTCAGTCGCTCTCAATGAAGACGATGTCGCCGAGATCGTCTTCACCTCTGGAACTACGGCTGAACCCAAAGGCGTCGTCATGACGCATCGGAATCTTGCAGCCAGTTTGAAGCCGTTCGAGGATCAGCTTGCCCCCTACCGCAAATACTTCCGGCTCATGAAGCCTCTCCGCGTTCTCGATTTGTTGCCCATGAGCCATCTGTTCGGTCAGGTGGTGGCTATCTTCCTGGTGCCCACTGTTCCCGCATCCGTCGTGTTTCTGAACACGACCAGTCCTGTGGAGATCGCCCAGCAGATTCGATCGAGGCGCATCACCGCCCTGGTTTCTGTGCCACGAGTGCTGGAAACCCTCCGAACGCTGATCGAGTATCGATTTCCCGAAACGAAAAATATAGCGACAGCTCCGGGATCGTTGATTCGGTGCTGGTGGCGCCACCGTGCCGTCCACCGTTTCTTTGGTTGGAGATTCTGCTGCTTCGTTGTGGGCGGTGCGGCGCTTCCTCCAGCAGAAGAACGCTTCTGGAGGAACCTGGGATTCATCGTCGCGCAGGGATATGGACTAACCGAAACCGCACCAGTTATCAGCTTCAATCATCCCTTCCACGCTCAAGCGGAAACCGCCGGCAAGCCGATGGCCGGAGTCCAGGTACAAATCGCGCCAGACGGTGAAGTTCTGGTACGAGGGGACAACGTAACCCCAGGCTACTTCCAATTGCCCGCTGAGACCGCGGCCGCGTTTCAAAATGGCTGGTTTCACACCGGCGATATTGGGAAGCTTAATCCAAACGGCGACCTGATACTACGGGGCCGGAAAAAAGATGTGATCGTCACCACGGAAGGGCTCAAGGTCTTTCCCGAGGATGTCGAACGAGAGCTCAATCGGATTGAGGGCGTGCATGATTCCGCCGTCATCGATCACGGCGGAGTCCATGCTGTACTGATCCTCGAACCGGGTTTCCATGGCGATGACATCTTGCGGCAGGTTAATCAGCGACTCGAGCCCTACCAGAGAGTGCGATCGTTTTCACTCTGGGCACAGCCAGAGCTTCCGCGTACCTCCACAGCCAGCAAACTGCGTCGCGCGGAGATCGCAAAATCGATACAGACAGGAAAGCTGGAGCCGGCCACGCCATCATCCACTCCTGAGGACTTGGTGCGCAAATATGCGCCAGGGCGAACCATAACGCCCGATACAACTCTTGAAGAGTTGGGTCTCAGTTCCCTCGATCGTGTTGAACTGATGCTCGACCTGGAAGAAAAACTCAATATCAGCATCGACGACAGCACCTTTGCATCCATCAGCAAGGTGTCCGACTTGAGCCGTCCGGTGCCCATGGCGGCTTCAATCTCCGAACCATCCTATAACCGCTCATGGTCGGCGCGTCTTCTTCGCCATCTCCTTCTTCCAACGACTCTCCTTCCGCTTACCCGGCTCTTTGCACGGTGGCATGTCTCCGGGCTCGAAAATCTCAAGGCCTTGAAAGGCCCGGTAATCTTCGCCTCGAATCATCAGAGCCATCTCGACACGCCCATAATTCTGGGGTCCCTATCGCGCGATTGGCGCTATCGTGTTTCTCCGGCCATGTGGATGGAATACTTCGACCCTCATTTCTTTCCAAAGCGTTATACGCTCAGCAAACGGCTGACCAATAGCATTCTGTATTACTTAGTGACGACGCTGATTAACAGCTTCCCGCTATCGCAGGTCGAGACAGGAACGCGCAGGACGCTGCGCTATGTCGGTGAGCTCGTCGAAGAGGGCTCGTCGATCCTGATCTTTCCCGAGGGAGAACGGACATGGACCGGAGAGATTGAAACCTTCTATCCGGGTGTTGCGATGATCGCTTCGCGAATGCGAATACCCGTTGTGCCGATTCGTCTTATGGGGGCTGATAAAGTTCTGCCACGACATGCCAAATATCCGCGACCGGGTGCCGTGGAAGTTAGGATAGGAGCCCCCATCGTCCTCAATGGGACCGCCTACAGGGAGCTCGCAAAACAGATAGAAGATGCTGTACGTGCTTTATAGATGTTGACCGACCTGGCCCACAAGAAGCGGCCGTAGCTAGAAAGCATTTGGAACTGTTTGGCAAACCTCAGCGCGAGAGATCTATCTTGCGCTGATTTCCTGGGCACCTTCCCCAAGGGATTGATTGTCGATGAGATCCCCAATCGCACGAATGCGAAGCTCGGCAGAGCGAGGTCGATAAAAGTGCGAATCCTGTGAGGGGAAACTTCCGCATTCTGCACCACGCGAGGCTGTGACGACGGACCGGCCTTTGCGACAAATGCAGGCACACTTGATCATAGGCACGCGGTTAGAGGTAACGTTGCCGTAGAAACATCGCAAGAAATTGTCATTACAGGACAAGAGGCGTCCATCATGATCCGGTAGGTGATCTGCGGCGGAAGATGCGACACCACCCGCATCTTTCTGCGAACGCCTAAGACAATGGTCTGCGCGTCATGTTCCCGGGCGTACTCCACGACTGGATGGGAGACTTCTCTCCCGTAAAGCACCCTGAAAACCGGAGCGATTTCGCACATGCTGGCATCGTGCGTCAATTCTCGCAAACCTTTCGTCATGATGGATAGGACGGCTGGATTTTCGCTCTGATTCCCCATGATCGTCGGCAGAACGTGAACGCAGTGAAGAGGAGCATGGTGCATATTCGCGAGTGCTACTGCGCAGTTTGCGGCCTGAACCGCCGGCTCCTGAAAATCGGTCGCGAAGACGATCGGCCTCAGGTTCACGTCACGGCTTGGTTTACGAAGTCGAGGTCCAACCGTCAGAATGGGGCAAGTTGCGTTCCGGAATACGGACTCTGCTGTCGATCCAAAGATCAAGCGTTCCAAGCCTTTTGCTCCTTGCGTGCCAATCACCGCAAGATCAATCTTTCTCTTTTTGATTTCCTCAAGGATCACTTGTTTAAAGTTGCCGTTCACGACAACACCTTCAGCGTCGACTCCCAAATCCCGCACTGACGCTGTCACAGCCTGAAGGTTCTGGTCCGGCTTTCGCATGAGCTGGGCAACATATTCGATGCCTTCATCGGATGCCACGGGCAATGGACCGTATTCACGCACATGGAGGATAGTGAGCTTGGCTTTGGTCACATTGCATATCTTCACCGCTTCTTCCAATGCTGCATGTGATGCCGCTGAAAAGTCTGTACAAACGAGAACCCGAGCGAAGACAGTGGACTTCGAGGCAATCTCCTTGTTCGATTTGCCGCGATTGATCTCTGAACTCAAGAGGGAACTCCTTGCTTTACAGCGTTCGAGGTAACCGTACAGGCCCCAAATATCCTTGTTCTGTGACATGCATCACTGGAATCGCGGAGATATGTCGCGTGCTCAGAAGCGAATGTCCGAACCGTTGAAAACGCAATAAGCTGGTTTGTTCTCAAGTTTCAGACGTCAGGTAATCCGATCCGACAGGCCAGGACTCGCGACCTATCCTGCTGCATCAACCGCCAGGAAAGTGATCGACCGAACGCCCAGCATAAATGCACCTTCCTCACTCAAAGGTGAAATGCCCATCGTTGTGTGGTGTTGTGACGGAGACGGCCTTCGAAGGTGCTTTAGATCACTGAAACCTTGGTTCGGAGATCGTAACCTGCCTCACATCAGAACCTACCAGACACCAAGGCCTGAGAGGATATCGCGATGCGCAATACAACAACTGCCGCCGTTGCCGAACGCTGCGACACTGACGCTGTCGTACGTGAGCGAGAAAGACTCGCGGCATTTCGACTCCCAACCGGAACTCGTCAAAGAAGATATTCGGCAGGAATGGGCGCGACTGCCTCCGCCGAATGTCGGCATCCGGTACCGCTGCAACGATTCGCGTGGAGCACGGAAAGGCCGGGGCCATCATTCCCCAAGTGGCACGTTCGCAATGCGCAAATCTCATCGTTACCGGATTCGGCGATCGCTCGTATCTTGCCGACCACTCACCGTGGTCGACACTGTCGCACGTCATTAGCGATGTGTCCGGTGCCGTACTTGAGTGTTCGGCGTCGTCTTGTTTGAGATTGGCTCGCCGACCTGTACTTGTCCCCATGCGAGATCACATGCCGACACTTCTTATTCTCGATGATTCGGAAGACCTCTTAACACTGAGATCAGCTCTCTTTTGCTCCGTCGGCTTTAAGGTCATCCCTTGCGCTGATCCGTGGAAGGCCTTGGCCGTTCTGTCTGCTAGTCAGATTGACATCGTCGTCACGGATTACGACATGCCCGAGATGGATGGGCTGAGTTTCGCCGAACGTGCCCGCGCGATGGGCTACGGTGGACCCATCATCATGTCGACTGGATCATTGATGATTCCTGGACATGCCAGACAGTGGATAAGCCAGATCGTTGACAAGGCATCTCCTCCTCAGGCTTTGTTGCACGCTGTCAGGGCATATTCAGGTTTTCCGACATCGGACTCGGACGAAAACTAGTGCGTGTTCACACTACCGCTAGATTTCCATCAAGCTATTTTTACCGATGGAACTTACAGAAGCGCAGTGCGAATGGATCAAGAGCGTGTTGCCGGTGCAGCGTGGCAACGTGAGCCTGTGCAACCTGCAAGTGTTGAATGCAGTGCGGTATGTTGCCGAACAGGGCTGCAAATGGCGTGGTCTGCCGAAGCGCTTCGGCCGCTGGCACACCATCTATATGCGGATGAGCCGGTGGTCCAGGAACGGCGTTCTTGACCGCGTCTTCGAGAAGTTGCAGGTGGAGCAGATCGTCCGGATCAAGCTGGAAGCGGTGTCTCTGGACTGCCCACCCCGATCCAGAAGGATCCATTTGCCATCAAGGCGATGAATATCCTTTCGAGGCTCCCCCGCAATTCATCGGCTCAATCGGATCTCGCGGTATATTTGACCAACTTGTGCGGTCCTTGGGAGGATTGGAAGATCAGTCGGAGGTGCTCAACCACCTCACCCTGCTTGTGCCAGAGTGGTGGAGATAATCACAGCGAATTTTTCCTTTTGCCGTTCAAAGTCACCGCCTAAAATCGGAGATTTCTTCCTTGATGGATCAGTCACTTCTTGCTTGCCGCGTGACAACGCCGTCCACTTTTTCGCTTCTTTGATGAGAACCTCGCTGATGCCGGGGAGGAGTTTGTTGGGAGTATTTTCAATGGTTGCATTCGCGAAGAGATCACATTGACCGGGCTTTACCGTGATGGAGATGATAGGGGTATGCGATCCAGAGGCCCGAATCAAACAAGCCAGTCTGTCTCGCTCTCTCGTAGAGATGGTGTGACACAAGATGACGAGATCGAAGTCACCTGCGAGAAAGCGATGGACCGCTTCTTTCACCGAGGATGCTGACTCGACAATATATCCCGCAGAGTGCAAGACCATGTTTCGAGTCTCGAGCAATGATGAATCCAGACCGATAGAGAGAACGAGATTTAGTGGCATAAGTACTCCAGATTCCGACTGCGTCACGATTGCAGAGTTTGCTCGAATTTCCCGAGCGGATTGGCGCTCTACGCCGCGAGGTCCGCCAGCTTTTCAGGTAAGAGGATGTGGACGGTGACCCCTCGAATCTGAATCAGTTTGTCCTTCTGAAACCTGCCTAATGTGCGGGTGATGGTTTCGCGCGTTGCTCCAGCAAAATCTGCAAGGTCTTCGTGCGTTAGATCCATGTTGAACCATGTCTCATGTCTGTCAGACGATGCCGCGTTTCCCCAATCGAGCAAAAGTCGGGCTACGCGACCGGCGACGGAGCCGGACAGTGCCAGGCTGCGAGCACCCGATAGCGCAGATTTGTATTCTGCTGCTAGCGAATGTGCAGCGTGCAAACTGGCTTCTCCATGACTGCGGATGAAGGCGAGGAAGTCATCTCGAGGGATGAGGCTAACATCGGTCGGCGCCATCGTTTCTGCTGTCACTTCAAAAGGCGAACCGGAAATGACCGCACTCAGACCGAGCACCTCGCCTGACACCGCAATTTTCAGGTTCAGAGTTCTTCCCTCTTTGGATACGCAGGAGAGCTTTACCTGACCACGGCAGATAACAAAAACCTGATTGGCGGGATCTTCCTCACGCATAAGAATCGCTCCTGCGGGAAAGGAAAACAATCTGCCAACCGTATTGAAATCTGCTAGGTTCTTCGGGGAGAAGTCGCAAAACATGCCGGGGAACCGGTGCTGGCAAAGTGAGCAGTCACTGGGTGGAACAATCTTGGGAAGCATTGGCATGAGTCTGGTCCTTCCTTGTGAGCTAATTACGGCGTGATTAGTTGATATAGAATGCCACACCTGTTGCGGACAATCACTAATGTTGCGGACAATCACTAATTTCATCGCCCCATCAGAACCCACTCCGCTTTCGAGTGCTGTGGGCTTACGCCGTGTTGTGAGCAATTCACAACCAGCAAGTAAAAATAAGGTCTTTTACGGGCATAACAACCATAGGATTACCTTGAAGACAAAGGTATCGGGCGGATGCTTAAAATTGCGTAGGAAGATAGGTCATATTATGTAGGAGGATTCCTACATGCAAGATCAGAAGCGGACCGGCCTGTCAGCTAATGGTCGAATCCGTGGTCGATAGCATAGCGTATCAACTCCGCGGTCGTCTCTAATTGCAGCTTCTCTAGGATGCGCGTTCGGTACGTACTCACGGTCTTGACACTCAACGACAAGAGGTCCGCGATGGCAGTTGTGGTCTTTCCTGCAGCGATCATGCGCATGACTTCAAATTCCCGATCCGACAGTATCTCGTGCGGCGCCAGCGACTGATCCCGGCTAAGGTCGGCTGCCAGTTTCTCCGCTAATGCGGCGCTGACGTACCGGCCTCCACGGATCACCTTGCGGATCGCTTCCACTAATTGTTCGGAAGCGCTGTCCTTTGCAACGTATCCTGAAGCTCCCGCCTTCAACGCCCGGACCGCAAATTGCTCTTCCGAATGCATGCTGAACATAATTACGGGCAACTTGGACTGTTCTGCCCGGAGCTGTTTGAGCAGGTCAAGACCTCCCCGTCCAGGCAAATCTACATCGAGGATGACCACGTCCCAGCGCTCCAGGCTCACGAGATCAAGCGCCTCTTGGGAGTGGCGTGCCTCTCCGAATGTAGATCCTTCGAATTCGTCGTCAAGTATTCTGTGGAGGCCTTGGTGAATGACAGCGTGATCGTCAACGATCAAAATCTTCATAAGCATCCGGCTCCGTTATGCCAGCGTGTTCTAAGGGTATCCGCAATGTGATAGTGGTGCCATGACCCGGCACACTCTCCAAGCGAAATTTAGCGCCCAGAATAAGTGCGCGCTCGCGCATACCCAGGACACCAAGGGACTGTGTGTGTTCAAGTAGATTTACAGAAAAACCAACCCCATCATCTTCAATGGTGAGAATCAAATCGTTTCGTTCTCGCTTGAGAGCAATAAAAACAGTCTTTGCCTGGGCGTGACGAGCGATGTTCGTCAGGGCCTCCTGGAAGATGCGGAACACACCTATCTTCTGGTCACCTGAGAGGACGGAAGAATCTTCGGGCACACGAACCGCGCAAACGATCCCTGTACGACGCTGAAATTGTTCAGCGTCCCACTGAATTGCCGCACGCAATCCGAGCGAATCAAGCAATTCGGGCCTCAACTCGGTCGAGAGCCTCCGCACCAGAGCTATAGTGGAATCGATAACTTTCATGGAATCCTGCACCATCGGGACCCAAACGTCCCCGCCTGCCCCATGCTTCCTCACAATCCAGTCGAGATCCATCTTCATGCCGGTCAGTGCCTGGCCCAGTTGGTCATGCAACTCTCGTGCGATCCGAAGGCGTTCTCTCTCGGTGGCAGTTTGTAGTCGCGCAGCCAACGCCCTTAGTTGATCTTGCGACCGACGCAGCTTATCTTCAGCCTGCTTCCGCTCCGTAATGTCGTAAAAGACTCCAAGATAACGAATGGGCAATCCTGCATCGTCGAAGATAGCTGTACCGGAGCTTTCAACCCAGCGCACTGAACCGTTTGGGCGGATGATCCGGTATTGGATATGAATGTGCTTGCCGCTTCCGAAAAGAGCGAATTTCTCCGCGACCATCGAGCGATCATCCGGATGGACCATGCGCAGCACGTCTTCAGCCCTCGGCGGAGGACTGTCGAGGGCAAGGCCAAAAATCTCAAACATCCGCGGAGACCACGTCCGCTGGCCCGACGGCAATTCCACGTCAAAGGTGCCCATGCCTGCCGCATCTTGGGCCAGCCTGAGCCGTTCTTCACTGAGGCGCAGCGATTCTTCGGCAAGCTTGCGCTCCGTAATATCGTAAGCGACTCCAAGATAACGAATGGGCAATCCAGCATCGCCGAATATTCCTCTGCCGGACGTTTGAATCCAACGCACCTCACCGTCTGACCGAATGATCCGGTGTTCGATACGAGCGAACTTTCCGGCTGCCATAGAACCGATTTGCTCTGCGAACAACGAACGATCATCCGGATGGATGATCAGCATCACCTCTTCATCATTAGGCTGAGGACTGTCGGGAGCACGGCCATAAAGCTCAAACAACTGCGGAGACCACGTCCGCTTGCCCGACGGCAATTCCACGTCAAAGGTGCCCATGCCCGCCACATCTTGGGCCAGCCTGAGCCGTTCTTCGTTGAGACGCAGCGATTCTTCAACCCGCTTGCGCTCGGTGATCTCCACAACCACTCCGATAACGCGGAGATCTTCACCAGGACGTTGCAGCGGTTCGTAAGTGACTGCGTAGAACCGATCTTGTCCATAATCACTCGCGCCAGGCCTCGCCGGAATTGCTATTTCATAGCTAACGCGCTCGCCAGCAAAGGCTGTGTCGAGCCGTGGGCTGACCTGGTCGTAGGCGTGCTCCATTACGTCTGACCAGCGCTCGCCTGTAAGGTCTGCAGTGCCGAGGCTCAGCATTCTGGCATAGGCAACATTGGCGTAAAGGTAGCGACGATCGGAGCTAACCATTATCAGACCAACGTGCGCCTGCTCAGTAACCGTCCGTAACAGCATTTCGCGCTCCTGCAACTCTTCTCCGCGCTCTCTTATCTTCCGAGCGTCACTTTCGCGAGCTTCTATCTCTCGGAGTACGTGGTAAGCGAGCATGATCAGACCCAAGGCTGCAATAAAAGTAGTGAGATAAATACAAGCGATCGTCACCCGTATGCTCTTTTGGTATGCAGCGAACCGGACAGCTTGCAGAGAACGCTCTTCTTGCTCCATCTCACGGACCAGTTTCCGGATATCGTTCATCATAAAAAATCCAGAATCCGACAAAATTAGCGCCTTCGCATCCTCGGTCTTGCCCGATTGCTCAAGCGTGATCGTTCGGGCAAGTTCGCTCAGTTTTTCGTGTGTAAGGTTACGCAGTACCGGGATGCGCGCCTGTTGACGGGGATTGTCGGCCATTAACCGCGATAGATTTGCCAGGTGTGGCTCAATCTGAGAGATCGCTAAGTTGTAAGGTGCCAGGTATTTTGGATCACCTGTATAAAGAAAGCCGCGCTGACCTATTTCAGCGTCCTTCAGAAGAGATTCTGTCTGGAATAACTCGAAAAGAACCTGCTGCGTGTGTGTCACCTCAACTTGATTGCTGATCTGCAAACCGAGTTGGTGTCGCGTGATCAGAGCGTTCGCTATCAACGCAATCAGCAACAGCACAAACCCCGTGATCACGCTCGAAAGCCCGATTGCGCTAAAACGCCTGTAGGTTTGCATAAGGGAAGCCTACCTCATCGTAACCGACGGGGTGGACACGGCGATCTTCAAGACGCCTGCTCGGCATAATGCCTGCAATGTCAGCTGATTGGCAACTTGAGTGAAAATCGCCATCCCGCTGTCGCTGCGCTTGAGACGGATAACGCAACACCTAGCAGTACATGATTAGATAGGTGCAGCACTGATGACGCAGCGTGGGGCCCTTGCTTCCGGCAAGGATGCTGCGTCCGAGCCGTGAAGAGAGGTTCAGCTTGTCTATCGATTCGCCAGTATTTCAGATCATCAACTCGCCCGCCGTGAAGACCGGATTTGAACCCTATCCCAACGCAGCGGCGCTGGAGCATCGGCTACGCGCCAGGGTGCGCGGCGAAGTTCGCTTCGACGACGGCATGCGCGCGCTGTATGCGACGGATGCTTCGAACTATCGTCAGATCCCAATCGGCATTGTCAAACCCCTCGACGCAGCGGATGTCGAAGCTGCGATCGAGGTATGCCGCTCCTTCGCAGCGCCGGTGCTCTCGCGGGGCGCGGCTACGTCGCTCGCGGGCCAGTGTTGCAACACAGCTGTCATCCTCGACTTCTCTAAGTCCATGCGGAGCATCATCTCGATCGATGCAGAAGCGAAGAGCGCCATCGTCGAACCGGGCGTTGTGCTGGACCGCGTGCGCGAGGCCGCGGAGAAGTTTGCACTGACATTTGCTCCTGATCCCGCGACGCACAGCCGTTGCACTCTCGGCGGCATGATCGGCAACAACTCCTGTGGCACGCATAGTCTGCTCGGCGGTAAGACGGTAGACAATATCGAGTCGATGCAGGTGCTGCTGTACGACGGAACGCGCATGCACGTCGGACCAACGACCGAGGACGAGCTAGCGAATATCATTGCGGCGGGTGGACGCAAGGGTCAGATCTACGCGGGCCTGAAGACATTGCGCGATCAATACGCGGAGCTGATCCGTGAGCGTTTCCCGCGCATCCCCCGGCGTGTCTCCGGATTCAATCTTGACGAACTTCTTCCCGAGCATGGTTTCAACGTGGCGCGTGCCTTGGTGGGTAGCGAGGGCACCTGCGTGACGGTGCTCGAATCAACACTGCGGTTGGTGAAGAGTCCGCAGTATCGCACCGTGGTCGGGCTTGGTTTTAGTGACACATTTGTCGCTGCTGATGCCGTGCCGCTAATTCTCGAGCACAAGCCGATCGCACTTGAGGGTTTCGATAGTCTTCTGCTCGACTTCATGCAGCGTAAGGGACTCGCAACCGAAGAAGTAAAGCTATTGCCCGCAGGCAATGGCTTTCTGCTGGTCGAGTTGGGTGCCGACAGCGAGAGCGAATCACTGGCGATGGCTCATGCTCTCGCAGAAGCTGCAGGCACCTTGCCGGAACGGCCCAGCGTTCGCATCTTCAATAAGAAGGAGGCGCGTCAGGTGTGGTTTGTACGCGAGTCCGCGCTCGGAGCTGTCTCGTTCGTTCCCAACGAACCTGAGCATTGGGAGGGTTGGGAGGACGCAGCCGTCGCACCAGCTAAGCTAGGCGTTTACCTGCGATCGCTCAGCGCGCTCATGGCTGAGTACAAGTACACATCGCCGATGTACGGCCACTTCGGTCATGGTTGCGTGCATCTACGCATCAATTTTGACTTGCGCAGTGAAGATGGTATAGCGCGCTATCGGGCGTTCATCGATCGCGCAGCCGACTTGGTGGTATCGCTGGGCGGATCGATCTCGGGTGAACACGGCGACGGGCAGTCCCGCGGCGCGCTACTCGAGAAGATGTTCGGGCCCGGGTTGATGCAGGCCTTCCGCACATTCAAGGCGCTGTGGGACCCTTCGAACAAGATGAATCCTGGCAAGCTGATCGGAACCGACAGCCAACCGGTGAACCAGCCACAGGACCATCTGCGCGTGAATACTGCTCACCCGGTAATTCCAAGCTCAACCCACTTCGCCTTCGCGAGCGATCACGGCTCATTCGAGCACGCAGCGCTGCGTTGTGTTGGCGTCGGGGCGTGTCGCAAGGAGGAGTCCGGCACGATGTGCCCAAGTTACATGGCGACGCGCGAGGAGCAATACTCAACGCGCGGTCGTGCTCATCTACTCTGGGAGATGCTGCAGGGCGATGTTCTCAAAGGTGGATGGCGCAACAAGCAGGTGCTCGAAGCACTCGACCTCTGTCTCGCATGCAAGGCCTGCAAGACAGAGTGTCCGGTCAACGTTGATATGGCCACCTACAAAGCTGAGTTTCTCGCGCATCATTATGCTGGCCGGCTGCGACCGCTCAACGCGTACGCCTTCGGATACATCGACAAGTGGGCGCGGATAGCATCGCACGCACCGAGCCTGGTCAACTTTTTCGGCCAACTTCCGTTGACCGCTTCTCTCTCAAAAAGCCTGCTGCACGTACACCCTTCGCGCACTCTGCCTACATTCGCGGAGACAACGTATCGTGCGCAAGCGAAGAGCCTTCCCCAACCTGCATCGCCAGTCGGAGACGTGCTTTTATGGGCGGACACCTTCAACAACTACTTCCGGTCCGAGACCGCGCGCGCCGCGCACAAGGTCCTCGTTGAAGCAGGCTTCCGCGTCCACGTACTCGAACAACACCTATGCTGCGGACGACCTCTCTACGACTTTGGGCTGCTCGATTCAGCGCGCAAATACCTATTGCATGCCCTCTCAGTAATGGAGCCATTCCTCGCCGTAGAGATGCCGGTGGTGGTGCTCGAGCCAAGCTGTGCCTCCGTCTTCCGTGACGAGCTCACCAACCTTCTGCCGCACGACAGTCGTGGCCACAAGCTGAAGGCCAACACGTTTTTGCTGAGCGAGTTCCTGGTACGCAGAGCGCCTCATTACCGTCCGCCCGCACGGACCGGCAACTTTGTGGTGCAGGGGCACTGCCATCACCAGTCCGTGACGAAGATGACCGACGAGATGGAGTTGCTCGCCGCCACCGGAGCCAAGGTGCGGCTGCTGGACTCCGGCTGCTGCGGCATGGCGGGCCCGTTCGGCTTCGAGCGGGACAAGTTCGACGTCTCGCAGCGGTTAGCGGAGCGTGGATTGCTTCCTGCAGTACGCACCTTAGACGAAGAGACCGTGCTGGTCGCCGATGGCTTCAGCTGCCGCGAGCAAATCGCGCAGAACTCGGACCGACGCGGCCTGCACCTCGCCGAAGTTCTCGCTGGCAAGTAATTCTGTTCTGACCTTCAACTGCATCAGCCGATGCCCGCGAGAGCTCTTGTCCGAGGGCCTCTCATTGCGTCCACACTACTCGAACTTTGCAGCACTCTACGCTTACCGCGCCACACATGCGTTTATCGATGATGTCAGCGAAACTTTTCCCTGTCCGTTACAGTCTTATGAAGGGCATCTTTTGTCCATGGAGAGCGCTTCATGTGGATTGTCCGGCTCGCGCTAAACCGGCCCTATACATTTATTGTCCTTGCGATCCTCATTCTGATCGCCGCGCCGGTCCTCATTCTGCGTACGCCCACAGATATCTTCCCCAACATCGACATCCCTGTCGTCTCTGTCGCATGGCAGTACACCGGCCTCAATCCGGAAGAACTCGAAGGCCGCGTCACCGCTCCTTACGAAAGATCCCTCACTACCCTCGTCGACAACATCCAGCACATCGAATCGACAACCCTCAACGGCGAGGCCATCATCAAAATCTATCTGCAACCTGGCGCCTCGCTGGATACCGCCAACGCCCAGGTCTCCGCCGACGCCGAGGAGATGCTCAGACAGCTCCCACCTGGAATTCTTCCGCCGCAAATCATCAACTTCTCCGCCTCCAGCGTACCCATCCTTCAACTAGGTCTCTCCGGGACAGGCCTCTCCGAGCAGCAGCTAAACGACTACGGCTCCAACTTCATTCGACCACAGCTCGTCACCGTCCCCGGCGCTTCGGTACCCGCCGTCTACGGCGGTCGTCAGCGCTCGATCATGGTTTACCTCAATCCCAAGCGACTGCAGGCTGAGGGACTTTCCCCGGACGAGGTACTGAACGCACTGGGCCATCAGAATGTCGTCGAGCCCGGCGGAACTGCAAAGATTGGATCTGCGGAGTACGACGTCCGATTTAACAGCACGCCGACCACGCTGGCGGGTCTCGGCAATCTCCCGCTCGAACAGGTTAACGGTGCCACGGTCTACCTCAAAGACGTCGCAACTGTCACCGACGGCAGCATCCCGCAGACGAATATCGTCCGGCAGGACGGACATCGCGGAGTTCTGATTACCATCCTAAAGTCCGGCTCCGCCTCAACGCTGAGCGTTGTCAAAGGCATCTTTGATCTGCTGCCGCGCGTACAGGCCACCGTTCCGAAGCAACTCAGGATAACGCCTATTGGCGATCAGTCCATCTTTGTCCGTTCGTCCATCGACGGGGTGATTCGGGAGGGTGTTATCGCTGCTGCGCTCACCGGCCTGATGATTCTTCTCTTTCTTGGTTCATGGCGCTCGACGTTGATTATTGCGGTATCCATTCCGCTCTCGATCCTCACGTCGATCATCGTTCTCAGCCTGATCGGCGAGACCATCAACATCATGACACTCGGTGGCCTCGCGCTCGCCGTCGGCATTCTGGTAGATGATGCGACCGTCACCATCGAGAACATTGAACGCTATCTCGAAGAGGGCCACGAACTGCGGGAAGCCATTCTCGAAGGCGCCGCGCAGATCTCAGTGCCGGCCCTGGTGTCCACACTCTCTATCTGCATCGTCTTCCTGCCGATGTTCTTCCTTGCCGGCGTCTCGCGCTATCTCTTCGTGCCACTTGCCGAGGCCGTCATCTTCGCGATGATTGCCTCGTACATTTTGTCGAGAACTCTTGTGCCAACGATGGCGATGTATTTGCTGAAGCCGGCTGACCATCACGCACCACTCTCACAGAATCCCCTTGCCCGCTTCCAGCGCGGCTTCGAACGCGGCTTTGAAATTGTGCGTTCAACCTATGCAGCTCTTCTTACGCAACTGGTCACAGCGCGCAAGCTCTTCATTCCGCTTTTCCTTCTCGTCTGCCTGGTCTTGCTCCTGTTGATCCCTGTGCTTGGGCAGAACTTCTTTCCCTACACCGACAACGGTTCCTTCATCCTGCACGTCCGCGCCAAAACCGGAACACGTATTGAGGAGACCGCAAAGCTCTGCGATCTGATCGAGCAGTCCATCCGCTCGACCGTCCCGCAGAAGCAAATGGACAACATCCTCGATAACATCGGCCTTCCCTACTCCACAATGAATACGCAGCATGCGACCAGCGGACTCTTCGGTGCTGCTGACGCCGACATCCTCGTCTCACTCAAAAAGGATCACACCCCGACCGCAGATTTCATCCGAACTCTGCGCGAACGCTTACCCCGTGAATTCCCTGGTGTCACGTTCTACTTCCTGCCCTCCGACATCGTGACGCAGATCCTCAACTTTGGCCTGCCCGCGCCCATCGATATCCAGATCGAAGGCACCGACGACGCCGGCAATCGCAATGTCGCAGCGGCGATGATGCAGCAACTCCGCCAGGTTCCCGGTCTGGTTGATCTGCGCCTGGAGCAGCCGGACGACTCGCCCGTCCTCAATGTCACCGTCGACCGTACCAAGGCGCTGCAGGGTGGCTACACGCAAAGCGATGTTGGCGGCTCCGCACTGAATATTCTCTCCGGCTCAGCACAACTTACGCCGCAATACTTCCTCAACGACAAGAACGGCATCCTCTACAGCATCATTGCGGAGACTCCGCAATACCAGATTCAGTCTCTGCAGGATCTGGAGAACATCCCAATCGCCTCGCCCACCGCCAGGACGCCTGAGATTCTGGCCGACGTCGCCAGCATCTCGCCTTCCGCAGAGCCGCCGATCATCACGCACTACAACACGCGCCGTACACTCGACATCTACGCCAACGTGCAGGACCGCGACCTCGGCTCGGTCGCACGCGAGGTACAGCGCATCATCGACAAGAATCGCCCGGCGCTCTCACGCGGCAATTTCGTCAGCGTCCGTGGCCAGGTCGAGACCATGCAGAGTTCGTACACCAGCTTGCTCTTCGGCCTGGGGTTCTCGATTCTTCTCGTTTATCTCCTCATCGTTGTGAACTTTCAATCCTGGCTCGATCCGTTCATCATCATCACCGCACTGCCTGCCGCCATCGCCGGCATCGTGCTCTTTCTTTTCCTCACCCACACGACGCTATCGGTACCCGCACTGATGGGAGCGATCATGTGCATGGGCGTTGCGACGGCAAACTCGATCCTCGTCGTCTCCTTCGCCAAGGATCGGCTCCTCGATACCGGTGACGCACTGCTTGCGGCGATCGAAGCGGGCGCCACCCGCTTCCGTCCCGTCTGCATGACCGCGCTGGCCATGATCATCGGCATGATTCCAATGGCGCTGGGACTAGGCGATGGCGGCCAGCAGAATGCACCGCTTGGGCGCGCCGTCATCGGCGGCCTCACCTTCGCCACCATAGCGACACTCATCTTCGTACCTGCGGTCTTCGCTCTTCTTCATGGCGGGAAGAATCGCTGTGACACCATGCCAAAGCCATCCCCGCAGGAAGAACTTGCGCTCGGCTAGCCCACCAGCAACAGGGCACCACTGGAGATCAGGACAATGTCCACCGATAACACCGATATCAATACCGATATGACAAAACCTTCCAGCGAACACGCGGTATTGTCGCACCAACCGATCGCTCCACACCCCGACCCGTCCCATGCGCTGCCGCCGCCGCAACGTATGCCTGCCGGTGTGCGCATCGCTATGATCGTTATCGCTCTGGTAGTTCTCGCCGGAGTCGCCTATCGCCTCATCGGTCGCGCAGTTGACGAGCGTCACTTGGAGCATGCAACGAAGAGCAACGCCATTTCGACTGTCAGCGTCACCGCACCGACCATCTCTGGCCTGGGCTCGGAGATAGCATTACCGGGCAACACCCAGGCCTTCGACGACACTCCTATTTACGCGCGCACCAGCGGCTACCTGAAGCAGTGGTTCGTCAACATCGGCCAACATGTGACCGAGGGCCAGCTGATGGCCACCATCGAGACACCCGAACTTGATGAACAGCTCGAGGTAGCACGCGCCGATCTCAAGAGCGCCCAGGCTGACCTCAATTTGGCGAACACCACCTCCGAGCGCTATCAAAACCTTCTCAAGTTGAACTCAGTCTCCCAGCAGGAGACTGACGTCGCCGTCTCGGGCGCAGCCGCCAAGCGCGCCGTCGTCGAAGCCGCGCAGGCCAATGTTCGCCGCCTCGCGCAGTTGCAGTCCTTCGAGAAGATCTACGCGCCCTACAGCGGCATCGTCACGCAACGTAACACTGACATCGGCGACCTTATTAACTCAGGTTCCGCCACCACGAACAATACCGCCAAGGAACTCTTCCACATCGCGGCCGTCAACGAGCTGCGCGTCTTTGTTGCCGTGCCCGAGGTCTACGCACCCAACGTTCACAATGGCGATACCGCGACCCTCACCCTGGACGAGTACCCCGACCAGGTTTTCACTGGAACCGTGGCCCGCAACTCCGGCTCGATCGACTCTGGCTCGCGCACGCTCAACGTGGAAGTTGACGTAAACAACCGCGATGGCAAGCTGCTGCCCGGAGCCTACGTCTTCGTTCACTTCAAGATTCCGAAGCAGGAACGCCAGCTCTCAATTCCTTCCAACACCCTCATCTTCCGTGCGCAGGGCTTGCAGGTCGGCATTGTGCGTGACGGTCACGTCCACCTGCAGCCCATCACCATCGGCAAGGACAACGGAAGATCCGTCGAGATCGCCACGGGATTGTCTCCGGATGATCAGGTCATTCTCGATCCGTCCGACTCACTCTCCGAAGGCCAGGCAGTACAGATCGCCAATCAACCGGCGGTGAAGCAATGACGTTTCGCATTGCCGCTCAACTTGCACGCTTCAGCACAGAGCTGCTGTGCTGTCTTCTGCTCGCAGGTTGCATGGTTGGGCCAAAGTACAAAGCGCCTGAGGTGCCCACAGCGCCAGCGTTCAAAGAGATGAGTCCTGCCGCCGATGCAAGCGCGTTTAAGGGGAATGCCGACTGGCAGATTGCCAAGCCCGAGGACGCAATTCCGCGTGGCGACTGGTGGACGCTCTTCAATGACGCTGGGCTCAACACGCTTGAGCCGCAGGTGGCCATGGCCAACCAGACGCTGAAGGCCGCCGACGCCAACCTGCGCGCCGCACGCGCCAATGTTCGGGTGCAGAATGCAAACCGCTATCCAACGCTCGGCAGCAATCCCTTTCTTGGCGGCGAGCGCTACTCCGCCAATCAACCGTATTTCACCGCCAGTGGGGCCAACAACGGCGAAGGCGACCTTGCGTTACCGCTACAGTTGAACTACGAGGTCGACCTCTGGGGCGCAGTTCGCCGCAACATCGCCGCCGCACGCAAAGAGTCGCAGGCCACCGCAGCCGACCGCCAGAACATTCTGCTCTCGCTTCAGGCCGAGCTCGCGGTGGACTACTTCGAACTGCGCGCGGCCGACGCCCAGCAGAAGCTGCTCAATGACACCGTCGAGCAGTATGCGGAGGCTGTCCGCATTACCAACAACCGCTTCGTTGGCGGCGTAGCTGGGAAGTCCGATGTGACCCAGGCGCAGACCCAGCTTCAGGACGCCAAGGTGCAGGCCTCAGACGTCGCCATTGCGCGCGCGCAATACGAGCATGCCATTGCAATCCTCATCGGAAAGCCACCCGCATCGTTCGGCCTGCCACCCTCGCCATTGCCGCTGTCAGACACGCCACCGGCCCTTCCTCCGGGGCTTCCGTCGCAGCTCCTTGAGCGCCGTCCCGATATCGCTGCCGCCGAGCGCCGCACCGCCGAAGCCAACGAGCAGATCGGCATCGCGCGCGCCGCATATTTTCCTTCACTCAATCTGAGCGCGACCGCAGGCTTTGAAAGCACAGCGTTCGCCTCGCTCTTCGACAAGTCCAGCTTCATCTATGCACTTGGCCCGACCATCGGCGAGACGTTCTTCGACGGCGGTAGACGGCGCGGTCTCTCCGAGCAGGCGCGCGCCCGCTACGACAGCACCACCGCCAACTATCGGCAGACCGTGCTCACGGCCTACCAGCAGGTTGAGGACAACCTCGTCGCACTTCGCGTCCTGTCCAACGAGCAGGAGCAGCAGCGACAGGCCACGGCCTCCGCTCAGGAGTCTGAGCGCATCTTCAATAACCGCTACGTTGGTGGCGTCGACACCTATCTGCAGGTCATCACCGCACAGACCTCCGCGCTCAACAACGAGCGCAACGACATCGATCTTCTGCGACGCCGCATGGACGCCAGCGTGCTGCTGATCAAGGTACTCGGGGGCGGATGGGACCGCGCACAGCTTCCACCGCAGTAGTTGAAACTGCAGGCAGCGGCTCTGGCCTTCATCCTGAATGTTGTACTTTAGTCGATTGAGATCTTCCGCAGCAGGCGGAAGTCCGAGAGCATCTGGCCGGTGCCGAGCACAACGCTCGCCAGAGGATCATCAGCAATCGACACGGGAAGTCCCGTCTCCTCACGAATACGCTTGTCGAGATTCTTGATCAGCGCACCGCCGCCGGTCAGCACGATGCCACGATCGGAGATGTCCGCCGAGAGTTCCGGCGGCGTCCGCTCCAGCGCCACGCGGATCGCATTTATGATCGTGGCAATGCACTCACTAAGCGCCTCGCGAATCTCCGAGTCGTCGATGGTAATTGCCTTAGGCACGCCCTCGATCAGATTGCGGCCCTTGATCTCCATCGTTAGCGGCTTATCCAGCGGATATGCCGATCCGATATCGATCTTGATCTGCTCGGCCGTACGCTCGCCCACCAGCAGGTTGTACTTGCGCTTCAGATAGGTCATCACGGCTTCGTCCATCTGGTTGCCGGCCATGCGCACCGACCGCGCGTAAACAATACCCGCAAGCGAGATCACCGCAACATCTGTCGTTCCGCCACCAATATCGACGATCATGTTGCCACCGGGCTCCGTGATAGGCAAGCCCGCACCGATCGCAGCAACCATGGCCTGCTCGACGAGGTGCACCTCGCTGGCCTTCGCGCGATAGGCCGAATCCATAACTGCACGCTTCTCTACCTGCGTAATCTCACTCGGCACACCGATGACGATGCGTGGATGCACCATCATCTTGCGGTTATGCGCCTTTTGGATGAAGTAGTTCAGCATCTTCTCGGTCTGCTTGAAGTCCGCAATGACGCCGTCCTTCATCGGCTTGATGGCGATGATGTTGCCAGGCGTGCGGCCAAGCATCTCCTTCGCTTCCTTGCCGACAGCCTCGACCTCACCGGTGATACGATGCACCGCGATGATGGATGGCTCATTCACGATGATGCCCTTACCATGCGCGAAGACCAGCGTGTTGGCAGTCCCAAGGTCGATCGCGAGATCGCTTGAGAACAGCGAGAAGATAGACCGCATGTTGCTCACACGTGAAGTCCGCATCTGAAAATTTTTCGAGGACATGAGACCGATTAGTTTCCTAAGCTAGAGAAAAGTTGGGTTTTGGCTCAACCCGGCATGTCCATTGTACGGCCTGCGGGGGGCTATCTTCGCCAGAACGGGAGGATGGCTTTACTCTCAGGCGCTTCGGACATACGCTGAAAGAAGCATTCGGAGGAGAGATTAAAGCATGATCATCGGCGTTCCCAAGGAAGTGAAAGACCACGAAAGCCGTGTCGGCGTCACCCCGGCCGGCGTCAAAGCCCTCGTCGATGCGGGCAACAAGGTACTTGTCGAGCACAATGCGGGGGCTCTATCGTCCTTCCCTGACGAGGAATACAAGGCGGTCGGAGCTGAGATCGTCGGCGGCGCGCACGACGTCTGGAGCCCCGCCAACATGATCGTCAAGGTCAAGGAGCCGGTGGAGAAGGAATACCGCTACTTCCGCCCTGGACTGGTGCTGTTTACCTACCTGCACCTGGCGCCCCTCCGCGAGCTCACCGACGCGCTGATCGCCCAGAAGGTCACGGGTATCGCCTATGAGACGGTGCGTGACCGCGACCGCGCACTGCCGCTACTGACGCCCATGTCTGAAGTCGCCGGACGCCTTTCCGTGCAGATCGGCGCTGCCTATCTTGAGAAGGAGCGCGGCGGTCGCGGCGTTCTTCTGGGCGGCGTTCCCGGGGTTCCTCCAGGCAACGTCTGCATCATCGGCGGCGGCATCGTCGGCACCAACGCGGCCAGAATTGCGCTTGGCCTGGGCGCCAAGGTCACATTGGTTGACGTGAACCTCAACCGCCTTCGCGAACTGGACGACATCTTCTCCGGCCGCCTCCATACCCTCTACTCGAACTCCTACAACGTGGAGCGTGCTGTGTGCGCGGCTGACCTCGTCATCGGCGGCGTTCTGATCCCCGGCGCCGCCGCGCCCAAGATCGTCACAAAGGGCATGGTCGCAAAGATGAAGAAGGGCGCGGTCATCGTCGACGTCGCCATTGACCAGGGAGGCTGCATCGAGACCGCACGGCCCACAACGCACTCCGACCCCAGCTACCTCGTCGACGGGGTGGTCCACTACTGCGTCACCAACATGCCCGCCGCGGTTCCCAATACCAGCACCCAGGCACTCACCAATGCGACCTTGCCCTACGTGATGAAGCTCGCCAAACTCGGCGCGAATGTCGCAATCCACGAGGACGAAGGTATCGCCGAGGGCGTCAACACCTTCAACGGCTTCCTGACCTACAAGGCCGTAGCACAGGCGCAGAACCGCGACTCTACTTCCATCGGGCATCTGCATCCGTAAAACCGACTCCCATGCGAGTAAACTTGCTCGCATGGGAGTCGGAACAGGCCGGCGCGGTGTGCTCGTTATCACGCTTAGCGTGTGTCTGCTGCTGCTCTTCCTCTCGCTCGCGACGCTCAACGCCTTCAACCTGAACTTCCTGAACCCAGGATCGACGCTCCAGACGCTGGTTTTCATCGGCCTCTCGGTGATTGCGTTCCTGCTCTTCGTCGGCGTTCTCGTATTGCTCGTACGCAACGTGCTGAAGCTCTACGCCGATCAGCGCAGCCGCGTTATGGGCACCCGCCTGCGCACGCGCATGCTGTGGGGAGCTGTTCTCGTCTCGCTCGTTCCATTGGTCTTCATGTTCGCCTTCAGTTATCTGCTGATGAACCGCGCCGTCGATCGCTGGTTTTCACAGCCGGTGACGCAGATGCGCGACGATGCCAACAACATGGCGCTCGAGCTCTACCGCTATGCCGACGCGAACGCGCGCTCCGAGGCGGACTCCATCGCGATCGAACTTTCCAATTTGCCACTCGGAGAGAGTCAGCAACCAACTCCCGCCACTCTTGCCGCCGTCGACCGCGTGCTGCAGCGCCATGAGGTGACACTGCAGGGCGGCTTCGTCATCTTCTACCGTGACAGGCAAGCGATTGCCTCGCTGCACGTTCCCAAAAGTCTTTCGGGCAAGGCCGAGTTGCGCTCGATTCAGCCCGCCGAAACCTCTAGCGACGAAAGCCCCGACGAGACGCCGGCAGTCATCTCCACGCCCCTTGAAGGCCCCACCGAGCAGGCGATTCTCCAGGCGGCGCAGCGAACCGACGAGCCGTTCTACTCGCTCGCAGGCACCGACTACACGCTTGCGACCGCTGGTCTGCAGGGAGGCGGCGTGATCGTCGCCGGCCTGCCCATTCCTGCAGAAATCTCCGCGACCTCGCTGCGCCTGCGCAGGTCCGCCGACGCCTACTGGACGCTCTTCCGGGAACGCCGCCAGATCCGCAACCTCTACATGGGTCTGCTTCTGCTCACCACCAGTCTCGCGCTTTTCGCCTGCTGCTGGCTGGCGCTGCACCTCAGCAAGCAGGTCACGCGACCGATCGAGTCGCTAGCCGACGCCATGGAGGCCATCGCTGCCGGGGACTACGCGCATCGCGTCGGCCAGTCTGCCACCGAAGAACTCGGAGAACTGGTCGAGCGCTTCAACGCCATGGCCGCCGATCTCGAAAGCGCCCACGCCACAGCCGAGCGCTCCACCGCGCAACTCTCCCAGCTCAACGCCGCGCTTCAGGAGCGCCGCACTGAGCTGGAAACCATCATCGAGACCATCCCCTCCGGCGTCGTAACGCTCTCTGCCGATCGTCGCATCGTGCTCGCCAACCGTGCCTTCTCGGAGATGCTCGACCCCGGCGGCCAACGGCAGTTCATCGGCCTCGATCTTGCCGCTGTGCTCCCCGCGGACATCGTCGACGCGCTCGATCATCTATTGCGCCGCGCCCATCGCATGGGCTCAGCCTCGTCGGAGATGCAGATGCAGTCCAGCATCGGCATCCGCCATCTCGCCGCAACTGTCGCTATTCTCGAAGGCGGAGTCACTGCCGATCGCGAGCAGTTGGGTTCCGAACATTCCAGCCGCGAACATCTGGGCTACGTTCTCGTCCTCGAAGATGCCACTGAGCTGCTGCGCGCGCAGAAACAAAGTGCCTGGAAGGAAGTCGCGCGCAGGGTTGCCCACGAGATCAAAAACCCACTGACGCCGATCTCGCTTAACGCCGAGCTCATCCGCCGCCATATTGCTCGACTCAGCGCCTTACTCAGTGAACGCAGCCTCGAAACTCCCTCCCCGGCAGTCATTCAACGCTCTACCGAGGTCATTACAGCCTCCGTAGAGACCATGCGTTCTCTCGTCGACCAGTTCTCCGCTCTGGCCCAGTTCCCCAGTGCACAGCCCCACCCTTCCGACCTCAACACCATCGTTGAAAACTCTCTCGCGCTCTTCGCCGGCCGCCTGGGGACCATCCGCGTGCGCCGCAGCCTTGCACCGAGCCTGCCACTGGTGCTCGCCGACCCCGAAGCCCTCAAGCGCGCTCTCTCCAATCTGATCGACAACGCTGCCGAGGCCATGCAGGACAGCCTTCTCCGCGAGTTGCAGATCTCCACGCGGCTGCTACCCTCCGGCATGGTGGAACTCACCATCGCCGACACCGGCCCTGGCCTCACCGACGAGATGCGCGAGAGCCTCTTCCTCCCCTATTTTTCGACCAAGCAGCGTGGCACCGGTCTCGGCCTCTCCATCGCCGCAAAGATCCTGCAGGAGCACCACGGCTCCATCCGCGCCGAGAAGAACCTTCCCGCGGGTGCGCGCTTCATCCTCGAGCTGCGCCCCGCCAGCGAGCCGGCGGAGCCCTTTGACGCTTTATCTGCATCTGAAATCTCACGGGCACCTGAAGGAATCTCCACTTGAACCACGTTCTCATCGTCGACGACGAAGCCGACATCCGCGAATCGCTCGAGGCCATCCTCAGCGAAGAGGACTACGCCATCACCACCGCAGGCACCGCCAAGGAGGCGCTCGAACTCCTCCGCGACGCCGACTACCAGGCCGTGTTGCTCGACATCTGGCTGCCAGACGGAGATGGCCTCGACGTGCTCGCCGCCATTCGTGGAGATCAGGCCCTTGGCGGCTTAACTCGCAGCGACGCACGCACCTTCGCCCCGCGTCCCGGCGCCCCCGAAGTCATTATGATCTCCGGCCACGGCACCATAGAGGCTGCCGTGCGGGCCACCAAGCTCGGCGCCTATGACTTCCTCGAGAAGCCTCTCTCCATGGACCGCACTCTGCTTGTGCTCCGCAATGCCGTGCAGGCGCACCATCTGCGCGAGGACAACCAGGAGTTCTCCCGCCAGCTCACCAAGGGCTCGGTAACCGGCGAATCGATCTCCGCCAAGGCGCTCCGTCAGCAGATCAAGCTGATGGCCCCCACCAATGGCCGCGTGCTCATCTTCGGAGAATCCGGCACCGGCAAGGAGCTGATCGCACGCGCCATGCATGCCGAGTCGCTGCGCCGCGACCGCGTCTTCGTCGAGCTCAACTGCGCTGCCATCCCCGAGGATTTCATCGAGACCGAGCTCTTCGGCTATCGCCACGGTGCCGGCACCGGCGGCGTCAACCAGCCGACAGAAAAGCGCGGCACCTTCGAGCGCGCCGACGGCGGAACGCTCTTCCTCGACGAGGTTGGCGACATGAGCCTCAAGACCCAGGCCAAGGTCCTCCGCGCGCTCGACGAGCAGCGCTTTTACCCCGTCGGAGCTTCTACACCAGTGCATGTCGACACGCGAGTCATCGCCGCCACCAACAAGGACCTCGAAGAAGAAATCGCGCGTGGCAACTTCCGCGAAGACCTCTTCTATCGCCTCAACGTGATTCCCTTCTTCGTTCCGCCGCTGCGCGATCGCAAGGAGGATATCCCGCTGCTGGCGCGCGAGTTCCTCTCCGAGTTCGGCCAGCAGTACGGCCGTCCGCACGTCGAGATCACCGATGCCGCTCTCACCGCGCTCAAGCAATACCATTGGCCCGGAAACGTCCGCGAGCTGCGCAACATTATCGAGCGCGTGCTCATCCTCAATCCCAAGGCACAGCGCATCGAGGCCAAACACCTGCCCATGCTCGTGCAACGCACAGAAGGAATTACAGCCGGGCGCGTAGCCGGCGGCCCTCGCGAAGAGTTCTCCACGCTGCAGCAGGCCCGCGAGGCCTACGAGCGCGACTACATCCTCAAGGAGCTCGACCGCTGCCACGGCAATGTCTCGCGCGCGGCCGAGTCGCTCGGACTGGAGCGCTCGCACCTGTACCGCAAGATGAAAACGCTCGGCATCAGCATGCGCGAGAGCAACTGATGTGCATCCCCGGCGCGAAACAAATCTGCTGGAGCATTTTCCTGTGGATGTACACCGAAACCAAAGATCTCAACGCTGTTTTTCCCCCAGGAAAAACGGCACTCTCAGGCCTCGTCCAGCTCACAGTAACAGGAGAAATGCTCTAAGAGTTAGCGGGTCCGCCGGTAACGCACCGTTCCCGGATCGTCACCCTCACCCACGAAGCTCATCCCGCTACGCTCCATCACTTTGATCGACTCTGGCAACCGCGGATATGTCTGCGCACTCACCGACCGCACCCCATCCAGCGTTAGCAGCCATTCCACCAGTTTCGTCGCGGAGGCCGTCGCGTAACCACGCCGCTGAAATGCCGGCAGCGTAGAGTAGCCGATCTCCACATCGCCATGCGCGCGCGGAAACCCTCCGATCGCGCCCACCAGCGTTTTCGGCTTCCCAAGGCCGCCCTCCACGACCATGTAGCGATGCCACCCAAAGCTATCCGGCCACTCGTCGTACTGCTTCGAAATGATGCGATATACATACGGCTCCCAATCCACCGGCGGCCACTCATGAGTCAGCTTCGCTCTAAGTAGCCGCGCCAGCGCTACTGCATCGGAGTTGTGCTCTGCGGCCAACATATCCGGTGTGATCGCCACTAGGCGCAGGCGACCGGTCTTCAGATCGGCCGAACGCGTAGTCCGGGCTTGCGAGCCGTATGCGGCTCCCCATTGCAAAAAACCGATCACTTGGGATCCTCCACATTTTTCGTCCGGCTCTCCACCACGGCCTCAACGCGATCCGGCTGATTGCGATGCTGCGCCTCCGCCAGCTGCTCCAGCTGCCGCCGCCAATCGAGGTCCTCAACGAACCCGCGCGAGCTGCGCCACTCATCCTGCACCTTCACGAAGAGCTCCAGAAATACCCGTGTGCCCAGCAGTGCTTCGATGTCCTTGCGCGCGTATGTTCCAATCTGCTTCAACATCGAGCCCTGCTTGCCGATCAGAATCGCCTTCTGCCCGGTGCGCTCGCAGAAGATCGCCGCTGTAATTTTCGTCACCGGCAGCCTGCCATCGCGACCCTTCTTCATCGACTCAGGCTCCTCGAAACGCTCGATTACCACCGCCGTTGCGTAGGGAACCTCTTCACCGGTAAGCAGCAAAATCTTCTCACGAATGATCTCCGCAACCAGAAATCTCTCTGGCTGGTCCGTGAGCTGGTCCTTCGGGAAGTAACGTTGCCCCTCCGGTAAATGCCCAACCACTTTATCCAATAGCAGTTCCAGCCCCTCGTGCTTCTTCGCCGAGATCGGAATTACGTCAGCGAAATCATGCAGCGACGTCCAATGCGCGATCAGCGGCAGCAGCGCACTCTTGGGCAGCGCATCAATCTTGTTGAGCACCAGGATCACCGGACAATCGAGCTTCTTCACCAGTTGCAATGCGAAGTCGTCCTCGGCCTTCGAGAGCACCCTGCGATGCTGCCCCAGCGTGCGCACCTTGCGCGCTTCGGCAAACTCTTCACTCGTCTTCGGCTTCTCTGGTCCCGGCAAACGGTGTGTCACGTCGACAAGAAAGATCACCGCATCGCGCGTCTCCAGCGCATCATGCACCTCCTGCATCATGCGCTTATCGAGCTGCGTCTCCGGCTTGTGCACTCCCGGCGTATCGACTAACACGACCTGCGCCGCAGCTCTGCCCGCATCGCCCTTCGACTTCTTACGCACCGGCAGCTCCAACACTCCCTGGATGCGTGTGCGCGTGGTCTGCGGCTTGTGCGTCACGATCGCCAGCTTCTGACCGAGCAGTGCATTTAACAGCGTCGACTTGCCTGCATTGGGGCGGCCGACAATCGAGACGAAACCAGAGCGAAGTGCCATCTCTCTATCATGACACCGACTTCCGCTTGGCGTCCTACACCGGTTCGCCACCAGAAGGAAAGCCCGTCAGCCCGACCCGCACCCGCTCCACGCGCCGGTCGGTCGAAGCCATCACCTCCAGCCGCAACGGCCCATCCTCCACCACCTCACCGGGCAGCGGAATATGCCCCGCCATCTCGCTCACCAGGCCACCCACTGTCGTCGCCTCGTACTTCGTCAGCAACTGCGCCAGCGTCTGCTCGGGCTCATGGTCGTCCGCCTCGCCAATACCGCTTACTTCGTCCCCGACACTCTCACCCGCATCGTTGCTCTCGCTCGACTCCTCAAAAAGTTCGCGCAGCCGGTCAACCTCAAAGCTGCCCGGCACCACCCACGTCCCCTCCGACTCAGCCACCGGTACGTCCCCCGCGGTCTCCGTATCGTGCTCGTCCTCAATCTCCCCGACGATCGCCTCAATAAGGTCCTCGATCGTCACTAACCCCGCAACCCCACCGTACTCATCGATCACGATGCTCATGTGCTGCTTCTGCCGCTGCATCTCGCGCAGCAGCTCGTTTACCTTCTTGGTCTCGGGGATGAACAGTGCTGGGCGCTGCAACTGTGCCACCGTCCGACTCGCGGCGTCCGTGTCCTTTACGCCCAGCAGGTCCCGCGCAAATGCAATTCCCGTAATGTTATCCAGCGAGTCACCATAGACCGGCACACGCGAGAAGTTATGCGAGTTCACCTCCGCGGTAAATTTCTCGAGCGAAGTCTTTCCCGCGACAGCAAACATCTCCGGTCGCGGCGTCATCACCTCACGCACCACCTTGTCGCCAAATTCGACCACGCTGCGCACCAACTCGCGGTCCTCTTCATCGAGAACGCCTTCTTCTTCGCCTGCCTCCAGCAATGCATCCATCGCCTCGCCCTGGTCCACAGACTCCTCAGCTTCAGGCTCCGCAAGGCCCGCAATTGAGAGCAGCAGGCCGATGATCAACGTCAACGGCAGCACCAGGTAGAAGAGGATCCGGATCACCACCGCAATTCTCGCAATCCACTCACCCGCCGTCTTGGTGAAGAAGATCTGAGGCAGCAGCCGGTCGAATACCAGCAGCACCAGCAACAATTCGAAGACCGTGCGCACGATCGCAGCCGGGCTGTGGCTGATCTCGCCCTGCAGCCCAATGGCCAGCAAAAACACAAGCGCGCCTAGCGCAATCTGGCGCAACAGCGACGCCGACATCGCCGACGACTGGCGGCTGAGCCTGAGCTTCGGCTCCACCCAGCGCTCCCACGCATCAATATTCTCGGTGTACTCGCGTGATAGAAACTTACCCATCTCGAAGTAGATCCGGTCGATATACGCTGCCAGCGACAGCAGGCACAGCAGCAGAAACACCGCAATACTGAACCCGGAGATCATGACGCCACCTTCCGCCGCAACGCCACCCTGCGCCGCTCTTTCTGTTTCTGTGGCGCGGCCGCTCGTGCAATCAATCCATCCGGCAGCCTCAGCTTCGTGCGCAACACAACTTCGCGCGCCGCCATCTCGCCGCGATCGGTCTCATGATCCATACCCGAAAGATGGAGCAGCCCGTGGAGCAGCAGCACTCGAACCTCATCGCGCAACGTATGTCCATGCTCGATGGCCTGCTTCTTCGCAGTATCCAGCGAAATCGCAAGATCGCCCGCATACTGTCCCGCAAGCTCTTCTACCGCTGGAAAGCTCAACACATCCGTAGCCTTATCCTTGCCGCGAAACGTGCGATTGAGCCGTCGCAGCGTGCGGTCGCTGGCCAGCAACACATCCACCTCGCCGTCCAGGCCCACCGCCGCCTGTGCCGTCCGCAGGAATCGGCTCAACCCGGACCGCGACAACCCCAACGCGCGCCAAACCTCAGCGTCCGTACCCTGCTCGGTCTTCCTGGCGCTTGCAGCCAGCTTTCGTGGAGGTTCCAGCGTCATCATGCGTATATTGATGCTATCGCAACCATGCCTTGATGCCATGAAAACAAAAGGCCGTCGAGCAACTCCGCTCGGCGGCCTTTGAAATGTCCTGCCAGCGCTTACTGCGGATGCAGAACGCGTTTGGGTGCCTCTTCAACGGCTATCGCAAGCGGAACGCCATCGACGGCCAGTGGCAGTTGCTCCGCGCGTTGGTAGCTGTCGTAGGCCCGCACGATCCGCTGCACAAGCAGGTGGCGCACCACATCCACATCCTCAAAGTGGCAGAACTTGATGCCCTCCACGCCATCCAGCACGCGCAGTGCCTCATAAAGGCCGCTCTTCTTCGGTTGCGGCAGGTCGATCTGCGTTAGATCTCCTGTAATGACCGCCTTCGACGCATTACCGAGACGTGTCAGAAACATCTTCATCTGCTCATTGGTCGTATTCTGCGCCTCGTCCATGATGATGAACGCGTCGTTCAGCGTGCGCCCACGCATGAACGCCAGCGGCGCGACCTCAATCACATTCGTCTCCAGCATCTTGTCGACCTTTACCGGATCGAGCAGATCATAGAGCGCGTCATAGAGCGGCCGCAGATATGGATCGACCTTCTCCTGCAACGACCCAGGCAGGAAGCCCAGCCGCTCGCCGGCCTCAACCGCCGGTCGCACCAAGATGATCCGCGAAACCTTCTTCGCCAGCAGCGCGCTCACAGCCATCGCCACCGCCAGATACGTCTTGCCCGTACCTGCCGGCCCGAGCCCAAAGACCATATCGTGCGCCTCAATCGACTCGACATACTTGCGCTGATTAGGCGAACGCGGTTGCACCATGCGCTTTACGCCCGCCGAGCGCTGCTTGCCGCTCTCGACCAGACCACGCAATGTCACCGCCGGATCCGAGATAACCATCTTAAGCAGCGCATTCAGCTCGCCGTTGTGCGGATGTACGCCCAGCTTTCGAAGGTGCTCAAAGTCGGAGAATATTCCCTCCACCCGGGCCACCGCCGTGGCCTCGCCCATCAACTGGATGGAGTCCGATCGTAGATCGATCTGGACCGCCAACCCATCTTCCATCAGACGAAGATTCTCGTCGCGCGTGCCGTACAGCGGCTCGATTCCGGGAGTGAGATGTAGCGATTTTTTTACCAAGTGGGAGCCTGACCTCCGTCAGGAGATTGCCAAGGATTAGATGCTGCGGGGAACTCATCGACTCTACGCCGCCAGCTGCGGGACCGGTCGAACGCAGCAGCCACACGATCCGCCGTAAGCTGTACTGCCACCGGATTGGCCAGGGTTGCCAATAGAGTATCGATGTTGCCGAGAGACTAACCTCGCACCTCAGCGCGCGTCAAGGCTCGCTGTGTAAAATCTGAACCAAGATCGAGCCCCCGCAATAATTGAGACGGCTGGCGCGCCACAATCAGCCCTCACTGGTTTTCATTGACCCTGCCCCGCAAAACCCATAGAATCAAGACTGCAGAGGAGTCGCTGCACTGCGCAAGCACCAGCTTCCGGTCTGCATCCCATTTTCCCGCGTATCTAGCTTTGTACGAAGCCACCCGGCTTTTTGCGAAGCCAGCCAGCCCGGGCTAAAAGAAAAGAGTCTCGCACCATGGCAAATCATGTCTCATCCCTCAAGCGTGCCCGTCAAACCGTCACCAAGACGGCCATCAATCGCGCCAACAAGTCCAAGCTCCGCGGTACCCTGCGCCTGATGCGCGAGGCCCTCACCGGCGGCGACAAGAAAACCCTCACAGAGGTCTACCGCTCGACCGTCTCCGTCCTCGACAGGAGCGTCCAGAAGGGTATCCTCCACAAGAACACCGCGAGCCGCTACAAGAGCCGTCTCAACGCCCGCGTCAAGGCCGTCGTCACCAAGGCCGCCTAAGGCATTTTTCCTGTGCGGTGCGTCAATGCCGCAGATCTCAACGCCATTTTCCCCGGGAAAAGCGGCAGCCTCTGGTAGACAACCCATCCAACGGCGCACGCTCCGTCTTCCGGAGCGTGCGCTTCTTTTATCCATGCGAAAGTAGAGTGTGTCCTCAACCGCAAGACATCGCACCCTCGGCTTCCTCGCCGCCGCCCTGGCCAGCAGTTTTTGGGGCTGCGGCTTCTTCTTCGGCAAGATCGCTCTTGCCGAGATGAACGTCGGCGCGATGGTCCTCTATCGCTTCCTCTTCGCCACGCTAGGCCTCCTCCCACTGCTCATCACGCACCGCCCCGGCTTCAACGCAGCCGAGTGGCGTCTGTTGCTCTTCGGTTCCTTCCTCGGCGTTCCGCTTCAATTCCTTCTGCAGTTTAAAGGCCTCTCGCTCACCACCGTGTCGCACGCCGCGCTGATGGTCGGCACGATGCCCGTAATTCTCGCTGTTGGTGCAACTATCTTCGCCAAGGAGCGCCTGAACGCGCTCGGCTGGTCTGCTCTCGTGCTCTCGACTGCGGGAGCAGCCCTGATCGCCCTTGGTGGCCAACTCGCCCTCGGTGGCCGTCACAATGCCTCCGCCAACGGCCCATCTCTCACCGGCGATCTCCTTGTCGTCGTCTCTCTGTTCATCGCGCTCTTCTGGATCCTCTTCAACCAGCGCCTGATGAAGCTCCACAGCCACATCGTCGTCACCGCCTACGGCATCGCCGCCGGAACCCTGATGCTCGCGCTCTATGTTCCCTTCGCCTACGGCCTACCGCCCGTGCATGGCATCTCGCTGAAGGCCTGGGCAGCGCTCGCTGCCAGCGGCCTTCTCTGCACTGCGACGACAACGCTGCTCTGGAACTGGGGCATGACCCAGGTGCCAGCATCGCAGGCCGGTGTATTGCTCAACATGGAGCCGCTCATCGGCTCACTGCTCGGCGTCTTTCTGCTCAGCGAGCATCTCGGCGGGCTCGCATGGCTCGGCGGAGGAATGATTCTCACCGCAGCCATCTCACTCACCACGCGCTCCTCCCCTCCGCTCGAAGAGCCCGCAATGATCTAGCTGCCTGCTACCATCGCAGCGTCAGGCCACACGCCTGAACTTCCCTCAGGAGACATCCGAATGAAGCTTCGGCCTCTGTACACTGCGCTCGCCCTCGCTTGCTCTATTGCCTGCTGTTCCTCTCTCACCCCCCAAGCCCAAAGCCCCACGCCGCAAGCTGCCAGGCGGCAGCCGCCCAGGCCCGCCGCGCAACAGGCCTCTGGCGCTGCTCTCAACAAAGTCTGGGTCAACACCTCGACTCGGGTCTACCACTGCCCCGGCGACCGTTATTACGGCCGCACCAAGGACGGCAAGTACATGACCGAGTCCGAAGCCAAGGCCTCCGGCGCGCACGGACCTCGCGGCGAAACCTGTTTCAAATAGCCTTCCGCAAATCCTGACGCAACGCATCTACACTCAGCAGATGGCGATCCTCCGCATCATCGGTCTGCGGTCCGCACTGGCGGAGATGCAATGGCGTCGAGGCCTCCGCGCAGGCCTTGCCGTCGGCGTCGCCATGTTTGTCTGCTATCTGCTCAACCAGCCAATGGGGTGGGCCGCGCTCGGTGGTCTGGAAGTCATCATGGTCGATAACGGCGGTCCCTACCGCTCGCGCCTCGCCAATATTCTCACCGTGCTTGTTGGCGGATCGCTGGCCGTCGCGCTCGGCGTCGTCGCCGGCATCAACCTTCCCATCGCCATCGGCGTCACCTTCGTCTTCTGTTTCGCCGCCACGCTCGCACGCGTCATGTCGCAGCCCTTTGCCTCCTCGAGCGTCATCGTCCTGGTCTGCTACATCGTAGCCGTCGGCAGCCCGCCGCACACCCTCGCCTACGCCTCCGTCAGCACGCTCTACTTCTGTCTCGGAGGCATCTGGGCCGCCGCGCTCTGCCTCCTTCTCTGGCCCGCCGACCCCTTCCGTCCCGCGCGCCTCGCCATCGCCGACGTCTACGCCACACTCGCCCAGCTAATCCAACTGCTGCCTTCTACTCCTGAACCCGACAGCAAACGCGCCTTCAACGAGTTGCTCGCGCGCTTCCGCATCCGCATCGAAACCGCACACCAGGCGCTTGCCGCAACGCCCGCGCGCATGACCTCACGCACCGTCCGCGCTCGCAACCTCACCGTGCTCTCCGAAAGCGCCGATCTCCTGATCGCCCGCCTGCTGCGCCTCGCCGAACTAGGCGCTCACGATCCCCGCCAGCCGCTGCCCGAGATCGCTGGTTGGCTCACCGCATCGCTCGCGCCCATCGAGCCCGCATTGCGCCAGCGGCCCGTCGACAGCGGCGCAGCCTTCGCACCCGACGGCCCTGTCTATCTCAGCATTCACCGCACACTCCCACGCCTCGAGGCTGCACTCATAACGCCCGACGAACCTGCCACGCACATCATCGCAGCCCTGCGCGACGCGTTGCTCAGCTTCGAGACAGCCTATGAGGCCATCCGCGCCATCTGGACTGGCGCCGAGCCCCGCCGCACCCCCATCGCTGCTCTCGACCAGCCCCAACCCAGCGAGAGCCCCGCGCCCAGGCTCTGGCTCGAAACCCTTCAGGCTAATTTCACGCTGCGCTCGGTCATGTTCCGGCACGCACTCCGCCTCGGCGCCGTCGTTGCCGTCGACGTCCTCATCACCCACTTCCTGCGCTTCAACCACCAGCCCCTCACCCACGGCTACTGGATCGCCATGACCTCACTCATCGTGCTGCAGCCCTACACCGGCGAAACCGTCCGCCGCTCCAGCGAGCGGGTCGTGGGCACCGTCGCTGGCGCTGCCCTCGCATCGCTGCTTGCCGCCATGATCCACACGGAACTCAGCCTGCTCGTCGTCGTCAGCATCGGCGCACTCTTCACGGTCGCGGTCTACGCCGTCGACTACGCCTGGTATTGCTTCTTCCTAACCCCCACCATCGTCCTCATGACCATCCCCTACCTGCGCGACTGGCACTTCGCCGTCGTTCGCATAGGCATGACCGGCCTCGGCACGCTGACCGCCGTGCTCGCCATGCTCCTCCTCTGGCCCGAGTTCGAAAGCCTCCAACTACCGCGTCTTCTCGCCCGCGGAGCCGCAGCCGACGCCGCCTATCTCCGCGCCATGACCGCCTTCTGGCAGAGCGCCGGCCACGACCCGAGCAGACGCATCGACGCCGAGCGCATCCTGCTCGCCCCCGCGCGCCGCCTCTGCGGTCTAGCCGCCAACGACGCCGAGGAAACCCTCGACCGCGCACTCCTCGAGCATGACCTGCCACTCAATTCAAAACGCGCCCGTACAGCGCAGCTCAACCGCGCAGCCCTCATCTTCACAACCTACCTGCGCCGCCTCACCCAGACCATCACCACCGTCGCGGCCATCGGCAAGCCAACCGCAAACGCGGCCGAGCACATCGCCCAACTCGCCGCACGCCTGGAAGCCGTCTCGCACGCTCTCGAAGCTCATACAGTTCCCCATCCGGCAGAAGAAGCCGCCTACTCATCCGTTCCCGACGAGCAGCTCCGCCGCATCGAGCTCCAGGTCTCCGTGCTCGAGCACACTGCTATCGAGCTTGCCACCACTACACAGGCGTAATAATCCCGCCCACCGGCAGCGATGTCGGTAGCGAATCCGGCCTCCGCAGGTGCATCGCCTCCGCCGTCATGTCCGTGTACTTCAACCCTGCGCCCGTATTGAACAGCACCACCCGCTCGCCGCGCCGGATCTCTCCACTCGCCAGCAGCGTGTCATACGCCGCCGTCGCCGCCGCACCCTCGGGCGAAAGAAAGATCCCCTCATGCTTCGCCCAGTCGAGGATCGAGGCCAGAATCGCAGCATCGTCCGACGCCACAACGCTGCCGCCCGACGCCCGCACGATCTCCAGAATAATGCTGTCACCATACGGCTTTGGCACGCGTAGCCCCGCCGCGAATGTCGCCGCCTTGGTAAAGAACGCGCTCACCGCCTTGCCCTCGGCGAACGCTCGTTCGACAGGCGCGCATCCAGCCGCCTGCAGCGCATACATCCGTGGCCGCTTGCCCCTCACCCAACCCAGCTGCTCCATCTCCTCAAACGCCTTCCACATCCCGATCAGGCCCACGCCGCCGCCCGTCGGATAAAACACCGCATCCGGATACTCCCACCCTAGCTGCTCGACGAGTTCATACCCCATCGTCTTCTTGCCCTCGACGCGGAATGGCTCCTTCAATGTCGAAACGTCGAACCACACATCCTCCGCCGCAATCTCGCCGCGCTGCTGCCCCTCTCTCTGGAGCCAAATCTGCTCGCCCACCAGTCGCGCGCAATCCGAGATCAACCCATCCACCATCGTCACGTCCGCGCCATACACCACACCCTCGAGATAATTCGCAAACGGCACGTCCTTCGGCATAAACAGGTGCGCCGCAATCTGCCCCGCCGCCGCATACGCCGCCAGCGCGCCGGCGGCATTGCCCGCCGAAGGCACCGCCAGATGCCGCAACCCGTAATGCTTCGCCATCGACACGGCCATCCCCAGCCCGCGCGCCTTGAACGTTCCGGTAGGATTCGCACCCTCTTCTTTCACCAACAGCCCATCGTAGCGGCGGCTGCGCAGCATCGGCGTCCATCCCTCGCCGAGCGTAACCGGCGTCACATCCGGCAGCACATCCGCGTAGCGCCACATCCCCAGGCTCGCAGCCGAGGCCGCCGCCATCTCCGCCGCATGTTCTCGTCGGGCCGTCTTCTTCAGCTCCTCCATGTCATAGCGCACATACAGCGGTCCCCCATCGATCGGGCAAAGCGTCTGCGGCGTATCGGCAGAGATCTTGTGGTGGCAACGAGAGCATTCGAGATGTGTAATCGCGGGCATAGCCACCATCGTAACCAACCTCACCCCAGCCCGCTGAAGCATCTCACCTCAGTCCGATGAAAGATGCCTCCGAATCTGGGGCCAGCACAGACCCCGATTCTCCCAGCCGATACAAGTCGTATATCGACATAGCTGAACATCGCCTACTCTATAAAGACATGCCACCACGCCTCATCGCCATCGACATCGACGGAACCCTGCTCAACAGCGATGGCCATGTCAGCCCCCGCAACCTCGCTGCCCTTCGCCTCGCCGAAAGCTCCGGCGCGCAGGTTGTGGTTGCCACTGGACGCCGCCACAGCTTCGCCATGCGCGTTCTACGCGACCTGAACCTGCATCCGGCCAGCGTCGTCGTCAGCTCCAACGGCACCGTCATCCGTACGATCGGCTCCGAACTCCTTCGCCGTTCTCACATGTCGCTGGCAACCGCACTCTGGCTCTGCGACCACCTCACAGAGTTCCGCAGCACCCTCGTCCTTACCTTTGACCTCGCCGACTCCAGCGGCGAAGACAGCCGCGGCGCCCTCGTCGTCGAAGACCTCGACGAACTCCACACCAGCATTGGCCGCTGGATGCGCTCCAACGAGCCTTACATCGCGCACGTCGATCGTCTGGAAGACGCGCTCCAGGCTGACCCGCCCATCCAGATGATGCTCTGCGGTTCCGTTGCTCGCATGCATCAAGCCGAGGCCCGCCTTCTCGAGCACCCCCTCGTCACGGCCGTTGGCGAGCTCGGGGCAGCGAATGCTGAGATCACGCTCCATCGCACCACCTACCCGGAAAATGATCTCTCTATCGTCGATATCCTGCCCGCCGGCTGCTCCAAAGCCTCCGCACTCGAGCACCTCGCCCAACTGCGCGGCATCACTACCGACGACATCCTGGCCATCGGCGACAACTGGAATGACCTTTCCATGCTCCGCCTGGCGGGTCACTCCGTGCTGATGTCCAACGCGCCCGCGGACCTCAAGGCCCTGGCCAACACCAGTGGATGGACAATCGCCCCATCAAACGACGAAGACGGGGTTGCCGTGGCCATCGAAGCCGCGTTCGCCGAAGTTCCCGTCTAGCGCCCCTCCAACAGTTGCGGGCGCTCAAACAGTTGCAGCCAATCAAACTTAGCCCATCCAGCCGTGGTCGGGCTTGCGCTGCTGGTCCTCACGCACCCTGAGCATCTGCCGACTATTGCACGTGTTGCATCGCCAGGGATAGAGACCCATTCGGCTATACAACAATTTGTCGAAGAAACTTCGTTTGGACCTGAACAGCCGGCCCCTGTTGCATCTGGGACATTGCATCGCTTCACTCCAGGGTGTAACGAACGCCAAAAGCCCGAAAGACGTCTTATAACGGCACTTCTATCGGAAACATGAATGTTCCCGTCGATACCTTTGCTGCCCAAAACAACGCGATGATAGTCTCATACTCTGTGCAGAGTCGCAATCTAAGCCGCATCCGGACGCTCGCCGCGGGCCTTCTCGCAGCGACGCTCTGCCCAGCCTCGCATGCCTTTCAGCGCATCACCCTGCGCAACGGCTTTTCCTATGACTGCGCCCGCAGCGAGTCCATCGACGGCAGCCATGTCCGTCTCTTCCTCACCTCCAACACAGCACAGGCCCCCAATCAGGCCGCCAACTTCATCGACCTGCTGGCACAATCCATCGCCAGCATCGAGACCCTTCCCGATCCGCCGCAGCCCGTGCCCGCGCCTGGCACTGCGCTCTCCCTTGCCTCCACCGCCGAGGTCCACGACCTCCTCAGCAAAGCCGGCGCTCAGCACAACATCGACGTCGAGCTTCTAGCCAGCGTCGTAAAGGCCGAGAGCGGAGGCCGCTCCAACGCCGTCTCCCGCACCGGCGCCCGCGGCCTCATGCAGCTCATGCCAGGAACCGCCCAGCAGCTTGGCGTCGACGACGCCTTTCGTCCCGACCAGAACATCGCCGGCGGCTCCGCCTACCTCGACCAGCTGCTCACCCGCTACAAGGACAACCTTGCGCTCGCCCTCGCAGCCTACAACGCCGGCCCCGCAGCCGTCGACCGCTACCACGGTGTCCCACCCTTCCGCGAGACCCGCGCCTACGTTGTCCGCGTCATGAACGAGTTCAAGCGCCGCAAACTCGCGCTCGAACACCCCCAGAACATCGCATCTCTCGGCTCCCACTGATGCCCCCCTCGGCCATACCAACCGGCTCCGCGCAGACTCCCTCCCGGCAACGCCTCGTCACACCGCGCACGCTTCTTCCCGCCGCTCTCGTTCTGCTGATTCTGGCGTTCTGGCTGGCACGCAGCCATACCTCGTTTGATTGGGCGTCGCTCGCCCACCAGCTTCGTTCCGTTTCGCCTCTCCTGATCCTCACTGCCCTCGCCTGCAGCTATCTCGGCTACTGGCTGCGCGCCTGGCGCTGGTCCCTGCTGCTCTCTCCGCTGCGCAAAACCTCCACGCTCCAGATGCTGCCCTCGCAGCTCATCGGCTTCACCATCGTCGGCCTCTTTGGCCGCTTCGCCGACCTCGCACGCCCCTACCTGATCGCGCGCCGCCTCAAGACCTCGGTTGCAACGCAGCTCGCGGTCTACTCCATCGAGCGCGCCTTCGACCTCGCCGCCGCCGCCATACTCTTCTCCACCACGCTCGCTTTCGCTCCGCGCAACATGCCGCATCACCAGGCCTTCGTCCGCGCCGGTGCCGTCTCGCTTGCCGCAACCCTGTTCCTCGCGGCCTTCGCGCTCGCCCTGCGCTTTGCCGGACATCACGTCGCCGCCCTCACTACACGGCTTCTTCAGCCGCTTTCGGCAACCTTCGCCCGCGCCGCCTCCGAGCGCATCCACGAGTTCAGTCACGGCCTGCGCATCGTCTCCACGGTCAGCGAGTTCCTCTCCGCACTCGCCATCTCCATCGTCATGTGGCTGGTCGTCGCCCTCGTTTACGTCAACTCGACTCACGCCTTCCGAGCCGCCCCCTCGCTCGCAACCCTCAGCTTCGCCGCCACCATGCTTCTGCTCGCCACCAGCCTCGGAGGCTCGCTCCTGCAGCTTCCCATCCTCGGCTGGTTCACCCAGATCGCCGTTCTCGCCGCCGCACTGCACGGCTTCTTCAGCGTGCCGCTCGAGACCGCCTC
>Ga0224555_1000744_pt1 | contig 49636 bp, 46 predicted proteins | sample 714S23034metaG_FD_180687 | JGI IMG/M metagenome (GOLD analysis project Ga0224555, IMG submission 180687) | Peat soil microbial communities from Stordalen Mire, Sweden - 717 S2 30-34 | ecosystem: Environmental > Terrestrial > Soil > Wetlands > Peat | place: Sweden: Norrbotten County, Stordalen...
AACCAAACTGCTCCAGGGTTTCTTTGCGGGACATGAAATCCTCCTGCTAGAAACCTCAGGCTTCCCAATGGTCACTGGAAGTACCAACCGTGGTTCAACTGAATTTCAAATGCGATTGCCCTGACCCCTGTATGACATTGCCTCGTAAAATTCCCGCGGTCCAGTCGTGCTGATTAGCGGCTATGCTGAGAAATCCATGGCGACCACTTCATGAAGCCCGATCGGCGGCGTTTCAAGAAAGATGGTATCGCGCTCCGTGCGGTGCGGAACGTCTCTGGCGGCGACAAGCAGACGAACGCGACTGACGCGCTTGCCTGCCGGAATTCGCAACGAGATCTTTTGCCCCGCGATGGGAATGATTTCGCGCACTGGACCTTTCATCATCATGGGATTGGTGAGATTGACGAGGTGAAGAGTCATCGAGTTCTTCTGCTCCCATAGAGCCACATCGAGAATGCCTTTCCCCTCCACCGTTACCGAGGAAGCTTCGTTTGTGGCCCACTCGACCGCGTTGCGCAGAAGCTTCGCGTGATCCACGCTCAATACCTGCCAGAAGGTGCGATCGATGTCACCGGGGAAATAGACCACGCGGCCGCTACCGATCTGCTGCAGATAAACACCGGGGCGATGCGTGGCGCCGGGTCGCGTGAACACCGACTCCATGGGCAAGTCCGGGTAGGAAGGAACAATGCGCAGAGGCGTGAACTGCCCGGCATGGGCCGGAGTTACATCCACCTGGTTCACGGCATTGATGATGCGCCCGGAGTCGTCAATTCCGCGAAGGAGCGGATGCATTGAGTTGGTTGAGGGATCCTGTTCCAGGCTCAAGTAGGAATTGAGCATGTTGCTCTCGACCTTGCCTGTGTAAGAAGCTCCAAAAAGCGAGGTCAGGCCGAATTCCGTTCGCCGCACACCCCACTCGTCGTAGAGCGAAGTCTCGTAGGTGGCGACCAAGCCGCCCCCGCGCTCAACGAATCCGCGTATGCTGGCGCACTGATCGCCGGACAATGCTGCAATGTTTGGAAGGATCAGCGTGCGGAACGGCGCAAGATGCTCGGCATCGAGACAGCGATCGTGAACCATCTCGAACGGAATACGGGCCTCGACAAGCGCTTCGTAGAACCCCAATGCCGGTTCGTCGATTTTCTCACGCGCCTGTTCTCCGCCGTAGAACCACGCGCTCTGCTGCGAGTAAACGAGACCCACCCGCGCCAAAGGCCGAAGGTTCTTCAAGTATTTCTCGTTGGCGTAGTGCCATTCGAAGATCTCTTTCACCACCGGCATCCACCGTTTGTCGATCGGTTTCGCGTTGAATTTGACGAACCAAGGACGTAGGCCCTGCGCCATGCCGTCGGCAACCCACATGCGAATCTCGTCGCCATTCTGTACTGAGTCCTTCCATCGATGTTCATCGTCAATGCCCACGCTGAACATGCCGGCGATGGCTTTGTCGCCCATTGTTGAACGATATTCCTTTCCGTTCTTGCCGTTGGCCCACGGAGCCATGAGCCCTTTCCGGCTCTGACGGTCGGCAAACAGCGTGGGTGCAAGCTCGCCAATGGTCTTCATATCCAGTTCACTGAGCGCGCCGCCGCCTGCGTTGGCAATGTAGCTCGCGCCGGGATTGATGGCACGAATCTTTTCGTTCCACAAGCGCCAGAGATCGAAGAGCCGCTGCTGCCGCCAGACAATATACTGCTTTCTCGCCGGATCCTGCGGGTCGTTGGTCCGCGGCAGGTCTAGATCCGATGCGGCACGGAAATTCTGCTGACAGTGTTCGCAATAGCACATGCCGCTGCCCGCCCAGCGGTTGGTGAAGATGCCGTCCGGCTTGTATATGCGCATGATCTCTTCATGCACAGCGGTCATGAACTCGAAGTTGTAGGGACCGAGGGCGCAGGTCTCCCAGTAGCGCGGATCGGAGGGATGGCGAACGGGCTGGCCGCTCGCGTCCACCCTGATCCAGTCAAGGTGCGCGTCATACACCTTCTGCCAGCACGCGTGCGAGTCTGTACGCGCCACCACATTCATGCCCAGCGCCCGGCAGCCGCGCAGCAGATCGCCAAATATGTCGCGGTCCCCGAGCCACGCGCTGCGCTGCTGGAGCGGAATCTGAGTGGGATAAAACGCAACCACGCCCCCAGCGCTCAGGCAAGCCGCATCAGCATGAATGCTGCGAAAGTAGTCGAGCCAAAACTGTTGGTCGTAATTGCCGGGATCGTCCTCGACAAATGCAAGCTGCGCCCAACGCATGGGCCGGTTGTACCAGTCGCCTGCTTTGCCTTGAGGTTGCGCCGCTTCGGCCGCCTCGCCCATCACGAGGACGTCCTTTGCCATACCCGCCGGCAAGAAACATCCTGTTGCTGCAAGTGCCGATCCCTTCACGAATTCTCGCCGGCTGCTCATTCCACGGCCTCCAGTGACTCTGCCATTTCATCACGAGAGGCCGGTTGAGGGAAGCTCTCCAAAGTACTCGCGCTGCGAAGCAGTGAGTCGGAGGCGCGCGCCGACGATTTGTAGATTGCAAGATGCAAGTGAACTTCGTAGGATGCTTTTGTGGCTAGGATGTACAAGGCAAGACACCCCCCCGCGCTCATTCCCCGGTTTACTTCCAGCTCGAAGTCAAAATTGAATTCCCCGAAAGGAAGAACCAGACGATGAAAATTACGGCATATGTGAACTTTGCAGGCAACTGCAAAGAAGCTCTCGAGTTCTATGAAAAGCATCTTGGCGCGAAGATCGTGATGATGACCACCTTCGATACGATGCCCGACGCGAAGATGGTTCCTCCGAGAATGGAGAAGAAGATTCTTCATGCCCGCATCATGATCGGCGAGTCATTGCTGATGGCGAGCGATGGCCCGAAAGCCGAGCCCATGCGCAGCGCTTATCTCGCGCTGTCGGTGGAAAGCAACGAAGAAGCGGAGCGCATTTACGCGGTGCTCACCGAAGGTGGCGAGGTCCTTATGAAGATGGGTGAGACGTTTTTCGCGCACCGGTTTGGCCAGTTCCGCGACAAGTTCGGCGTGAATTGGATGGTCATTCACGAAAAGCCGATGCAGCGCCCCGCCTGAAACCCGATCCCGACTCACGTTGAAAAGAGGGCTATGGGCTGGTAGTCTCATCTGTCCCGGAGAACCGCCGAAACGGCAGGTATGACGATGGCCTTCAAATTCCAGGGTTTCGATTTTCTCCATCTCGATGCGAGCCTCACGGAAGAGGAACTTCTCGTCCGGCGCACGGCGCGCGATTTCGTCGACGCGAACGTGACGCCAATCATCGAAGGCTGCTTCCGCGAGGGGCGATTTCCGCGCGAGCTTGTTCCGGCGATGGGTGGGCTGGGGTTCTACGGCGCCAATCTCGAGGGCTATGGCTGTGCCGGCATGTCGAATGTCGAGTACGGCCTGGTGTTGCAGGAGCTGGAGCGCGGCGACTCGGGCCTGCGCAGTTTTGTCAGCGTGCAATCGGCTCTGGTGATGTATCCGATTTTCACTTTCGGGTCAGAGGAACAAAAGAACGCATGGTTGCCCGCGCTGGCTACCGGCGAAAAGCTGGGCTGTTTCGGGTTGACCGAGCCGGGATTCGGGTCGAATCCGGCCGGCATGACCACACGCGCACGAAAGTCGGGCGATGAGTACAGCCTGAACGGCGAGAAGATGTGGATCACGTCAGGATCGATTGCCGATGTGGCAGTGATTTGGGCGAAGATCGAGGGCACGGGCGACGAAGACGAAGGCGGGGCTGGCAGTGTTCGCGGCTTCCTAGTGGAAACCGATCGGCCCGGCTTCGCCGCGAGCGATATTCACGGCAAATGGTCGCTGCGCGCTTCGGTCACCAGCAGCCTTTCGCTTGAGGACGTGCATGTGCCTGCGGACCACCTGCTGCCGGGCGCCGATAGCCTGAAAGCCGCACTGATGTGCCTAAACCAGGCGCGCTACGGCATCAGTTGGGGCGCAATTGGCGCGGCCATGGACTGCTACAACGCCGCGTTGAATTACGCCAAGACGAGGAAACAGTTTCACGATCAGCCGATCGCCAGCCATCAGCTTGTGCAGGAAAAGCTGGTGTGGATGGCGAGCGAAATCTCCAAGGCGCAATTGCTCTCGCTGCATGTGGGCCGGCTGAAGGACGCCGGCAAGGCCGGGCACCAGCACATTTCGATGGCCAAAAGAAATAACGTGTGGATGGCGCTCGAGTGCGCCAGGCTGGCGCGCGACATTCTCGGCGCGAACGGGGTCACGGAAGACTATCCGATCATGCGGCACAGCATGAACCTGGAGTCGGTGAAGACCTACGAAGGCACGCACGACATTCACACGCTGATCCTGGGACAGAACTTAACGGGGATCGGAGCGTACTGAGAGCGGGCTTTCGGTCCTGCTGAAGTTCTTCATCGACAAGCCGGGGCCGACGGCGGCATAGTCGTATCCATGCGGAGATTTCTTGCGCAGTTTTGTCTGCCTCTTACGTTCGCAGCGATCGTCTTTGTTGTTGCTGCTGCCGATTCCCACGCCCAGCAATCGGCAACCACGCCCATCGTCCTGCACGCGGCGCGGCTGCTCGAGGTCGATACTGGAAACATCCTCCAGCCCGGCGAAGTTCTGGTCGAGGGCGAGCGCATCAAAGCAGTGGGCGTTTCGGTCGAACATCCACAGGATGCGAAGGTGATCGACCTTGGCGATACAACGTTACTGCCCGGCCTGATCGACGCGCACGTGCATCTGTTTCTCCATCCTGGCTCGGAAGACTTGCAAACGGTCGAGGAGTCCGTGCCCTGGCGCACGATTCTCGCCGAACAGGCCGCGAAGGCAGACCTGATGGCCGGTTTCACGGCCGAGCGCGACATGGGCACCGAAGGAGCTGGCTCGGCCGACACTGCAGTGCGCCATGCCATCAACCTCGGGATCATTCCCGGGCCGCGGCTACGCATCAGCGGGAACGCGATCGACATTCTGGGTGGGCACGAAGACGCCAACGACTTTAATCCAGCACAGCACGTACTCTCGAACGCGGACTACGCCAACACTGCCGACCAGATCATCGCTGTGATGCGCGAGCAGCACAAAGAAGGCTCGGACTTTGTGAAGATCTACGAGACCGGTCCGGACAGGATGATTGATGGCGTGCTGCACACGCCCTACCAGTACTCCGAAGCGCAACTGGCGGCTGCGGTTGAGGAGGCAAACCGGCTAGGCACGTTTGTTGGTGTTCACGCAATGGGCGAGCCGGGCACCCTCTACGCGGCCGAGGCCGGAGTTGCCTCCATCGACCACGCTACGCAGCTCAGCGACGAGACGATGCGGCTGATGAGGGAAAAAGGTATCTTCGCCGTGCCTACCTTCACCATCTTCGATTACTTCTCGCACCATCGTGATTCGCAGGACCAGGCCGCGACGGAATCGGCCATGCTTGACTACAAAATTGCCGAGTTCAGGAAGCAAATCGCCGCGGGCGTTCCTTTCGCAGTTGGCTCCGACGTGGGACCCTTTCCGCACGGCACGCAGGCGCACGAACTGACATTGATGGTCAGATTCGGCATGACGCCGCTGGCCGTTCTACAAGCCGACATGATCAACGGCGCGAAGCTGCTGCGCTGGGAGGGGCAGATCGGCAAGCTCAAGCCGGGATACTATGCGGACATCGTCGCCGTTCCCGGCAATCCGCTCGACGACATCAGCGTGGTGGAGCACGTCAGCTTTGTGATGAAAGACGGCGTGGTACAGAAGAAGTAGCACCACCGGAATTGTTTCTTGCCGTCAGCGCGCCTTGTCCGCCAACCCGCTCGCCACCGCCCACGGTCCGCCCCACAGCCCGATGGCGATGAAGAGACTTGACCACTCGTCGGGATCGGTGATGGCGCCGGGAATATGGTAGAAGCCGAGCGTGCGCGGCATGTGGAGGGTGATGACCCAGATCGCAAACATGAGGCCGATCGCGATCCAGCTCCAGCGCTCGAGAATTCCGAAGCCGATTCCCACGCCGCCGGCAATGAACACAACGCCGAAAAACGCGACCCAGAAGACGTGCCATGGGATCCAGCCGGGCAGCAACGAGGCAATGAAGCCGAGCCCTAGAAAGTGATCCACGCCGAATACGATCATGGCGAGCGCGATGACGGCGCGGCAGGCGATGGTGAGCCACTTTGGCATGGCTGCCGGACCGGGCAGCAGGAGCGCGATGCAAGCGAGCGACAGCGGCTCGAAGACCACGGTGCGAAGACCCATGTCGTCGGGCAACGCGATGTATTTCGGCAGGACGTGTACAAGTGTCCAGGCGATGTAGGTGGCGCCGAGGGTATAGGCGGACGCGCGAAGCCAGCGCTGCGTTAATAGGCCGGCGCCACAGGCGATCCAGAGGACGCCGAACAGAATCACCAGCCATGGAATCGCAGGCAAAAAAGGGAGAACGGGCATGGACTGGGAGTTCGCTCCGAGCGACGAAAACGAACCGCGGGCGCAAACGATGTTCTCTGCGCCGAGGGCGATGATGGCGAAGGCGAAGATCCAACGGCCGCAACGAAGCAAGGAATTCATCATGTGGGCAATAAAGCTCCCGGCTTGCCGGAGGCACGTGCGAAAGGCACGCAACGCCGGTCGATTTACTGGCTATCTTTCGGGGGATGCTGGAACGTTTCTAAATCAAAACCATGCTACACCGCGACGGTGAAGCTTTCCTCACTGCGAGTAACGGAGCGGTAGAGCGTGTCGCGCTCGAAGGGGATACGGCCGGCCTCGGTGATGAGGCGGCAAAGCTCCTTGCGCGTGAGGCCCTGGGGGGTGGTGGCACCGGCATCGTGGTAGATCTTCTCCTCGATCACCGTTCCGTCGAGGTCGTCAGCGCCGAAGCGCAATGCAATCTGCGCAATCTTCGGCGTCATCATCTGCCAGTAGGCCTTGATGTGCGGGAAGTTGTCGAGGAGCAGGCGGCTGACAGCGATCTGGCGAATGTCGGTGAGCCCGGTGGTCACGGGGAGGTGGTCGAGAGGCGTGTTCTCGGGATGAAAGGCCAGCGGAATGAAGGTCTGGAAGCCACCGGTCTCGTCCTGCAAGGCGCGTAGCTTGAGCAGATGATCCACGCGATCGGCGTCGTTCTCGATGTGGCCGTACAACATTGTTGCATTCGACTTGAAGCCCAGCCTGTGGGCGGTCCGCGCCGTTTCAAGCCATTCTTCACCGTCGATCTTGTGGTCGCAGATGATGGAGCGGACCCGGGCAGCAAAGATCTCCGCGCCGCCGCCGGGCATGGAGTCGACTCCTGCCTCGCGCAGCTTGAGCAAAGTCTCTTCCACGCTGAGCTTGGCGCGGCGCGCCAGGAAGGCGATCTCCACCATGGTGAAGGCCTTGATGTGCACCTTGGGGAAGCGCTTCTTTAACCCTTGGATCAGATCCAGGAAGAACTCAAGAGGAAGGTCAGGGTGGAGTCCGCCGACAATGTGGAACTCCGTCACCGCTTCGGAATAGCCTGACGCCGCTGTCTCCCAGGCCTCCTCGAGGGCCATAGTGTAGCCGGCGGGGTCGCCTTTCTTGCGGCCAAAGGCGCAGAGCTTGCAGGCCGCCACACAGACGTTGGTGGGGTTGATGTGGCGATTGACGTTGAAGTAGGTAAGGTCGCCGTGCAGCCGCTCGCGGACGTGGTTGGCAAGCCATCCTACTGCCAGCACGTCAGAAGAGGCGTAAAGCGCGAGCCCGTCGTTAGTGCTAAGGCGTTGCTGAGCCATCACCTTGGCGGCGATAGGCTCGAGACGCGGGTCGTAAGTCCGAAAGGGATGGGCCGGAGTGGCTGATTGATCCCGGGTTTTCAGCGTCTGGACGGCCATGCATTGATGATACCGAAGTCCGGGTGAGTTGGCTTACGCCGGTTCGGGCGGCCCTCTGGTGTGGTCTGGATCACTTGTTGGCGCCATTTCGGCGGCGTACACTGCCCCTTCATCGTTGAAACAAAGACAGAACCATGCCCGTTGATGAGCAGATCTCGACCGAGAGCTATGCGCGGGGGCCGGCAAGGCCGCTGCTGGAAATGACGATCGGCGACCTGCTGCAGCGAACAGCAGACCGTTTCCCGGATCGGCTGGCGGTGGCATCGTGGCACCAGGAGAAGTGGCTGACGTGGGCGGAGCTGAGCGCCGCGGCCGATCGCGTGGCCCGGGGGCTTTGGTCGCTGGGCATTCGGCGTGGCGACCGCGTGGGCCTGTGGTCAACCAACTGCATCGAGTGGGTGATGATGCACATGGGTTGCGCGCGGGCCGGGGCGGCGCTGGTGAATGTGAATCCGGCATACCGCTCGCACGAGCTGCAGTTCACGCTGACGCGTTCGCGGATGAAGGCGCTTTTCCTGTGGCACAAGGACAGGCACGCCGACTACGAGGAGATTCTGGGTCGTGCGCGGCACGGGCTCGACCTGGCGCTCGAGCACACGATCTATTTCGATTCGCCGGAGTGGCCGGCGCTGCTCGAAGCCGAAGGACGACTTCCGGATCACGTCGCCATCGACGATGTGGCCAACATCCAGTACACCAGCGGGACCACCGGCCTGCCCAAGGGCGTGATGTTGACTCATCACAACGTGGTGAACAACGGGCAGTTCCTGGCGCAGGGGTTTCATTACACCGAGCAGGACAAGATTGTCGTTCCGGTGCCGCTGTTCCACTGCTACGGATGCGTGATCGGGACGATGAGCGCAGTGAACTCCGGCCGGCGATTATCCTGCCCAACTGGACGTTCGACGCGCGGGCCACGCTGAAGGCTATCCGCGAGGAACGCGCGACGAGTGTCTACGGGGTTCCTGCGATGTACGTGGCGGAGTTCGGTTTGCCCGACTTTGCGAGCTACGACACCACGAGCCTGCGAACCGGCATGATGAGCGGCGCGCCGTGCCCGGTGGAGCTGATGAAGCGCGTGCTCGAGGAGATGCACATTCGCGAGTTGGTGATCGCCTACGGGCAAACTGAGACCTCTCCAGTTGTGACGATGAGCGATGCCGGCGATTCGCTGGAAATCCGCGTAAACACGGTGGGCCGCGCCATGCCGCAGACCGACATCAAGATCGCCTCGCTGGACACCCAAGAGACGCTACCTTACGGCCGGCAGGGTGAGGTATGCGTGCGCGGTTATGCGCTGATGAAGGGATACGACGGCGATCCGGAAGGCACGGCGCAGGTGATCCAGCCCGACGGCTGGCTGCGCACCGGAGACCTGGGAGTGATGCGCGAGGACGGTTGTATCCACATCACCGGCCGGTCGCGCGACGTGATCATTCGCGGCGGCGAGAACATCTATCCGCGAGAGGTGGAGGAGTTTCTCTACACCTGCCCGAAAGTCGGCGAGGTACAGGTGATCGGGATTCCCAATGCGCGGCTGGGCGAGATTGTGGTGGCGTGGATCCGCCTGCGGCCCGGCGTGGAAGCCACCGAGCGGGAGATCAGGGACTTCTGCCAGGGCCAGGTCGCCTACTATAAGATTCCCGAGCACGTCCGATTCGTTGAGGAGTTCCCGGCCACGCTCTCGGGGAAGATCCAGAAGTACAAGATGCGCGAGTTCGAGATTGAGGCGCGCGGCCTCGAGGACGAGGCGAAGACGGCGACGGCGTAAGGTTGATTCGGCGCGGTAGAGCCGGCGCGGAACTTTCAAATTGCGCTTGACAGGCGTGGAACGATTTAGCCTAATCATGCATATACCTCTCGCTGTGTCCCCCGAAGTGTTCTCTCCCCCGAGAAATTCCGGAGGTCGAATATGGAACGCCGCGCCTTTCTCCGCACCGCTTTGGCTGATGCAGGGTTTATTGCTGCGTCACGGACTCTGTTTGGGGCCAAGCAATGCGGAACGCCAGTTTCTACGATGACGCCGATGGGCGTTCATCCCGTTGAGTTGTGCACGACGGGCATTTCCTCGATCACATTCAAACAGGCGTTCCAGCAGCAGAACGAATGGTGCTGGGCCGCGTGCATCAGCATGGTCTTCGAGTATTACAAGCACGCTGTCGATCAGCAACGCATCGTGAAGGAGACTTGGGGAACCATTGCAGATATGCCCGGCCAACCGAGTGACATCTTTCGCGACCTCAACAAGAGATGGACGGACGACGCGGGACACGCTTTCCAGTGCCAGGGCGACGTGTTCTCAGTGAACGTGAACACGGCCGTGCAGGATCTGATCGACGATCATCCGCTCATCATTGGCGCGCTCGGTCACGCGACGGTTCTGACCGCAATCACTTCTGAAGTCGATACGGTCACCACGCAATTTGAGATTCAGCAGGTGATTGTCCGCGACCCGTGGCCTGACAGCGGCGGAAGACGGCTACTGACACCGATGGAATGGGCGAGCATCAACTTTGCCGCTCGAATCCGAGTTGTGGACGCGTAAAGAGATTCGTTGGCAATGCCAGCGAAATTCGTCCGCCGCAGCGGACGATTCAGCAAATCTGCGACAAAACCCCAAAAACGAAACTGTGAGACTGTGAAACTGTGAAACTGTGGCTGCAAGTTGTTGATTCTGAACGGTCCACAGTTTCACAGTTTCACAAAACGGTACGGGGGGGGTGGGGTCTGCGAAAGGGTGGGGGTGGGGTGCGGAAGGGCACGGGGTGGAGTAAAGGCAGTGATTAGGGAACAAGGGAGCGAGTGAGCAGGGGAGCAAGAAAGGCAGGGAGCGAGGAAACCGTGAGCCTGTAGCCAGTAGAGCGCGGCGCCGAGGGACGGAGGACCCTTTGATTCCGCTTGGGACAGGCTTCGGAACTCAGGCAACAATGCACCTCTGTGGATGAGACGGTCGCGGTGATCTTCATGTTCGTTCCCTCCGGTTGATGGTCCTTTCGAAATGGTTCCACTAGGCTGCGTTGGTTGCAGCGTTGGTTTTTGGGCGGCCTGTTGTGATTTCCGCCGGCGGCTTTGCGTTTGCGCGATTCGATTCCGCGTCCCTCGTCCAAAGGTCAAATTCTGCCTGGCGGCGGGCTTTGAGCCCCGCATTCACCGCGCCTCCGGCGTGGTCCCATGCGAACAACTGCTGCGCGGCAGCGTCGTGGTGACCGACGTTCAGTTCGCGAAGCATGGTTGAGCCAGCCAGCCGGCCCGCACCGAGGTTGAAGCAAAAGTCGACCAGCGCGTCGAACTGGCCCTGGGTCAGCGCGACCTTGACCAGCCGGGCGACCGCCTGTTCGGCCGCCTGAACGTCGGCCGCAAGAATCGCGGCAGCCTGCGGCTCGGCAATGCCCTCCGGGAAGGACTCGGTGGGTTTGATCAGGTGCCCATAGCCGATGGTGGGAAAGCCGGCCACGTCGCGATAGACGTGGTCGCGAAAGCCTTCAGATTTCTTGATCAGATCCAAACCCTCTGCACTTAATTGCATGGAAAGCTCCCCTCGATTTTTATTCTTTCGCCCGCTAAAGCGGGCTTTCTGGTTATGGTTTCTGACCCCAGGCTTACGCCTGGGGCTAGCGTCTTTTGCCCGCTAAAGCGGGCTTGGTTGCGTCGTCCCGACGGGACTCCGCGATCTTTATTGGTCCCTCTTCCCCGCCCTGAAGGGCGAAGCCAAGAACCACTGCGCCTATGGCGCGAATGCCCGGAAACGACAAAGGGCCTGCCTTGAACCCCCAATCGAAAGGGAGGGTTCAATGCAGACCCTAAGACCAAGCTAGCAAAACCGGCGAATTAATCGGCAAACTTCAAAAAGAAATTTTGCGGCCGAAATCGTCATGTAAGTGTATTTATATCAACAAGATGAATTGCCGACGCGCATTCATGATGCCAAGTTGCCTATTTGTGCTCGATTTTGCACCGAAATCTGTGCCCAAAATAGGAAAGCTTGCACTGATTTTGGTGCAATTTGTAACCCGAACGGGCTGAATACCTTATCCCCGGAGGGAGGGTCCGGCCGCGTTTTTTCAACAGAATTCCCATTATCAATCTTGACAACATTGGACGGCAGCCAGTGGCGATCTAGTAAAATCGTTGGATGGTTATAAAAAGGAAAACACGCAACTTAAGACGAAAGGCACCGCTATGGATTTGCCTCGTGGCTGGTGTCTCCGCCGTTGCAATGGTGGCGCTGGTTGTATTGTTCTCGGCGCGCACGGTGCAAGCGGATGCGAGTCTTCCCAGACCAGCCCTCACCGCGCCTGCGGCTTCCCCTCGAGCGAGTGCAACAACACCGTCAATGCGGGCATCGCTCACTGACCAGGAACCCCGGATTCCGCAGAGCGCCCCAACCCCCGCCGCCCAGACCTGGAACGACAGGATTCATGGAGTGGCCTCCTGGTACGGCGGCGTCTTTAACGGACGCAAAACGGCAAGTGGCGAGACCTACGATATGTACGCCATGACGGCCTGCCACCCATCGCTACCCTTCGGGTCAATTGTGCGGGTGGTGAACGTGCACAACCACCGGTCGGTTGTGGTCAAGATCACGGATCGCGGCGACCTGGTGGAGGAGGGGCGGATTATCGACCTTTCTTATGGCGCAGCCCAGAAGCTCGGGATGACATTGTCCGGCCTGGCGAAGGTGGATTTGCAGGTTTTGTCGTTGGGGAAACAGCAAAGACAGTGATTAGTGGTTAGTGATTAGTGGTTCGAGTCCGGGCCGAAAGGCCCGGAATGTTTTTTGGGGGGGCCCTCACCGGCACATCCGGCGGTCGCACGCCTGAAGTCGGCAGGCTCTAGGTCATACCAACCCTTGCTCAGGTCAACCCAGGCTGGATTCGTCTTCTCGATCAAGACGATCTTCTTGTCGCGTCCCCATCTCTTCAACTGCTTCTCGCGAGTAATCGCCTTTGCGATGTCCTGATAGCGTTCGAACCAGACGAGACGGTCGCAGCGATACCTCTCAGTAAACCCGCCACGCTCTTTCCATTTGTGCTCAAAGACCCTCTTTAGGAGGTTTCCGGTCACGCCGACATACAGCGTGCGGCTACGGCTGGCCACCATGTAGGTGAAGTAGCTGCCCTCGTGCATGGCGTGCATACTACCGAATGGTCAGAATGGTGCGCAGTGACAGGAGAGACAACTGCAGATCCCTCGACTCGTCGCTGCGGCGACCTCGCTCGGGATGACAGTGGGAAAAATGGGGTTGTGGGTTCCGCGGGATGACAACTCTAAGGACCAATTTGTGTGTCAAAGGCCAGCCTCGGGGCTGGCCTTTGATTTTTGGGCGCGGAACGCCGAGCGACTGTGCGTGCGGGCGGCCGGCTCAATGCATGCAGGTGCCTTCGGGTTGGGCGAAGGGTTTTTGCAGGTACTGACGAGCCTCGTTGACCGCGCCCTGGGTGTTGTCATTGGTCTGGACGGCGAGACGGTACTCGGCGACGGCGCGGTCGCGCTGGCCGGTGACGTCGAAGATTTTGCCGACGGCGATGTGGCTCCAAACCTCGGTCCAGGGCGGCTCATCGTCGCCGCGCAGGGCGTCGCGAAAGGCGTTGACGCTGGCCTGGTAGTTGCACTGGGTAAAGAGCACCTCGCCAATGCGATAGCTGGCCAGCGAGCTCTGCGAATTGGCTTCGAGAGCCTTCTTGTATTCGTTGATGGCGCCGAGAAGGTCGTTTTGCGCGACCAGTTGCTGGCCTTTGAGGATGGAGATGCGGACTTGGAGGTCGGGGCTGGCTTTCAGCACCCAGTCATTGGGATCGACGCTGATGCGGCGAGGACGGCCGAAGGTGTCGACGACGTATTGCGTATCGGTACCGACGACCTCGATGCTCTGGTTCACGGTTTTGCCGTCGGTCTCGATGCGCAGATCGACGGGCATGCGGAAGAGGTCGAGATCCTGGTTGATTTCGCCGATGGTGCGGAAGCCCTTGTTGTTGCCGAGGCGGTAGACGGAGTACTTGTTGCTGAAGGTTGGCGCGCCGGTGCCGTCGATCCATTGCGAGAAGAAGGGCACGAGCTCCTTCTGGCTCTCGGCCTCGGCAACCTTCTCGAAGTCGCCGGTGCTGATAGAGCCGCCTGAATACTGGCTGACCGCGGCTTTGAGGATGTCGGGAAAGGCCTTGTCGCCGACCTCCCAGCGCAACATGTGGAAGATCATGGCGCCTTTTTCGAGGGTCATGGACTGGAACTGGGGCGAGAAGGGATCGAGACGGCCGACGCTGGTGAGGGGAATGGTGTCATAGGCGAGCGCGCCCGCGGATACGTCTTCCATGGCCGCCTTCATGGCGTTGGCTCCGCTCTGGTCCTCGAGATACATGAGCTCGCCGTAGCGCGACATGCCGTTGGTGATCCAGGCATCGTCGAGGGTTTTGGGGCTGATTTCGAGTCCCCACCACTGGTGGGCAATGGTATTGGCGAGGAGGCGGACGCCGGATTTGTCGCCGGTGCGAGAGCCCATGATGGCTGCCAACTCGGGCGCGTAGACGGCGGGCAAGGTGTCGTCGGGCAGCTCAACGATGTTGATGCGGGGCGTGGGAGGGAGGCCGAAAGTGTCAGTGAAGAAGTTGTATTCGCTGGTGGCGGTTTGCGCCAACGCGTTGGCCGAGGCCTGATGGGTGATGGTGACGTAGACCTTGACGTTGCCGGCGCCCGCGGAAACCGGCGACAGATAGCGGCCGGCGATCACGGTTCCCGGGAATCCCGGCTTGGCCCAGTTGAAGTCGTACTCGTCGCCGGGCTTGCCACTCGAGAGCGTGACGGGCTTGGAGGCGCCTGCGGAGCCGCTCGCGAAGACGCGCATTCCCTGGGGGACGCGAATGTGCAGTTCGGCGGTGAAGCGGTCGGTCATGAAGCCGGTGGAGGGGAACCAGCGGGCGGGGTAGAGAAGGTAGCTGATGGGTTCCTGGATGGCCGCGAGCTTGAGGCCTTCGATGGGGCCGTCTTCGTTGCCGGTGATGATGCCGTCATAGACGAAGGTCCAGTGGACCGGCTGGCCGTCAACGAAGGGCGTGCCGGTGGTAACGCGGATGGAGCCGTCGGCGGTGCGCTCGGCTTCAAGCAGTTTGCCGGAATCGTCGGTGATTTTGGTGACTTTGAGCGCGGGATGGAAGCCGAAAGTGACCACGTCGAGGTTGGGGGGCGCCGTAAAGGTGACCTGGGCGGTGGCCGTGAGGTGGTGGGTGGCGGTATCGAGCTCGGCGTCAATGACGTAGCCGGTGATGTTGAGCGCGGGACGGGCGACTTGGGCGGCGGGGAGCGCGGCGGTTGCGGCGAGGACGGCGGTGAGGAGGGCGGGGGTGAGGGCGGCTCCGCAGCTGCGGAACGGCTGAAGCCGGTAGATGAAGTGGCTGACCGCGGAGTGCAAATCTTTCAGGTATCGGTTCATTCGTTCGCTCATTGTGCTGCCGCCGGTCGATTTATGGTTGCGGCGGGTTGGGGTTGATTCGTGGGACGCTGCCAATTGGCTTCAGCGGCTGGCCGTTTGAGCAGACTCGGCAGTTGCCGCTGGCGCCGGAGAAAGCGATTCGACCTCTTTAACTACGATAGCGGCTACCCGTTCGATGGCGGATTGGCCCGGCTGATTGGCCGCCGGTGCATGGAGCGCCTCCCGAATAAGCCCCAACTCCATCATCATGGACTCACGAGCGGGGCCGTCGGGTAGCAGCGGCTTGATTTGTTGGACGATATTTGCGGCGGTGAAATCGTGCTGAATGAGCTCTGGAACCACGCGTTTGCCGGCAATAAGGTTGGCCATGGCCACATGGGGAACTTTGACCATTCGCCTGGCGATAGCATATGTGAGCGGCGAGACGCGGTAGACCACGACAAAGGGATTGCCGATGAGGGCCGCCTCGACGGTGGCGGTGCCGCTGGCGACGACTGAGGCTCGGGCATGGAGGAGGGTGGCGCGGGCATCGTGGACGCCACCTGCGGTGGGGCTGACCGCGCCTTCGGCGCCTAGGTCTCTGATCAATCGAATTTCGAGGTTGGAGCCGTGATCCTTAACGAGACGTTCGACGGCTGCGCGCTGGGCTGCAGTGAGCGTGGGAGCGAGGGGAATGAGGAAGTCGTAGGGCTGCGGGGAGGAGGCGGAATTTGCGGCCGGTGAGGGAACTCCGGGCGAAGAGCTGGTCGGGTTAAGCGCGGGCGGGACGAGGGCTCGGGCCGCGGCGAGGGCGCGTGCGGCGGCGAGCATTTCAGGGAGGTTGTCTTCGATTTCGCGGAGGCGGCTACCGGGGAGAAGGCCGATCCATTCGTTGTTGGGGTCGAGGTTGTTTTCGGCGGCGAACTGCTCGCGGGTGATGGAGGGCTGGGGCAGATCGGCGAGGGGATGGCCGACGAACTCGGCATCGACGCCGCGGGCGCGGTAATACGATTCTTCGAAGGGAAAGATGACGAGCATGCGGCGAACATATTTGCGGACGAGGCGGATACGGTGCTGCTTCCAGGCCCAGAGCTGCGGGCTGACGAAGTAGATGACGGGAATGTCGAGGCGGTGAAATTCTTTGGCCAGGCGGAAGTGAATTTCGGGAAAGTCGATGAGGATGGCGACGGTGGGGCGGCGGGCGCGAATGGCGCGCTTGAGCTTGCGGAACTCGCGGTAGATGCGGGGGAGATGCAGGACGACTTCGGTCAAGCCCATGACGGCCATGTCTTCAGCGCGGACGATGCAGTTGACGCCGGCGGCTGCCATGCGCGGGCCGCCCATGCCGGTCAGGTTGACGGTCAGACCTGCGGCGGCGAATTGGCGGCGGAGCTCGGCGGCGAGGAGCGCACCGTAGTGCTCGCCGCTGGCTTCTCCCGCCGAGATGAAGATGACCGGGGTCATGGATCGTGCGCTCAAGCCGGTGCTCGCGCTGAGTTCATGATAGCGGCGAGAAGTGCGATCCCACCCTAGCGACAAGAACAGAAACGTCGCGAGGGTGGGGCACCCCGACCTACGGGAGGTGAAGAAGGGGGGCCGTGGTTTGTGTCATCCCATGTCCCATAATCGGGACATGGGGCACCCATCTTCTGAGGCGAGTAAAGGCCCGAAGGACAGAAGCAGGTCCTTCGGCTCCGCTGAAAAGCGCTTCGCTCAGGATGACACGACGCGTGTTTGCGGCCCGCGCGGCGCGGGAGATCCGCGAGCGGTGGTAGTCTTCCCGATGGAACAGGAATGGGGGCTACGGTGCGCGTGTCTTTCAGGATGCCGGTTTCGTTCAGGATGGTTGGCGTTTTCGGACTGGTGGCTGGATGCAGCCTTGTGGCGATGGCGCGAATTGCGGCAGGGCAGGCAGGGAGCGGCGCGGCGGGGCCGAATGGCGCAGGGGGCTCGGTGGGGGCGGGCGCGCGGGGCGGTGTGCTCTCCGAACCGGCGGAAGACAATCCTGTTGCCGATCCGAAAGCCGTGGTGACGATCGGGAACGCGCGGTTCACGGTGCTGACGCCGCAGTTGATTCGGATGGAGTGGTCGGCGGATGGGAAATTTGAGGATCACGCGTCGTTTGTGTTCATCAATCGAAGGCTGCCGGTGCCGAAGTTTTATTCGCGGATTGAGTATGCCGGCAAGGTTGGAATGTTCGAGATCAAGACCGACGCGCTGGAACTCTCCTACGCGGTTGACGGGACTCCGGACGCGAAAGGGATCTTTACCGCAGACAATCTTTCTATCACGCTCACCGTTGACGGCAAGCAAGTCATCTGGCATCCGGGCGACAGCGATCCAGAGAATCTGCAGGGGACGACGCGGACGCTGGATACGGCGCTGGGTTCGAAGACCGAGGAACCGATCGAGCAGGGTCTGGTGTCGCGCGCGGGATGGGCGCTGGTGGACGACTCGACGCGGCCGCTGTTCGACTCGGCGGATTTTCGCTTTCTTGACGGCGAGAAGAGCGAGTGGCCGTGGGTGATGGAGCGGCCGGCAAACGAGAAGCCCGGCGCGTACACGGACTGGTACTTTTTCGGCTATGGACACGACTACCGGCAGGCGCTGGGCGACTTTGTTCGCGTGGCGGGGCGGATTCCGCTGCCTCCGAGATTTGCGTTCGGCGTGTGGTGGTCGCGCTACTGGGCGTATTCCGACGAGCAATTCGACGAGTTGGAGAAGGACTTCAGGGAGAATGACACGCCGCTGGACGTGATGGTGATCGACATGGACTGGCACATGAGCGACGAGCAGCTGAGAGCCATGGGTGCGGTCGATCAGTCGGGGCAAATGCTGGGGTGGACAGGGTACACGTGGAACAAGGTGCTGTTTCCCGATCCAGATGCGTTCTTGGGTAAGCTGCACGAGGATGGGCTGAAGACGACGATGAATCTGCATCCGGCGTCGGGCATTCAACCGTGGGAACAGGCGTATCCGGCGATGGCGCGCGCGATGGGCATTGACCCGGCAACGAAGAAATACATTCCGTTTGATCCGACCGACAAAAAGTGGGCGACGAATTATTTGGATCTTGTGCTGCATCCGCTGGAGAAGCAGGGCGTGGACTTCTGGTGGCTCGACTGGCAGCAGCAGTCGTCGACGGACTTGCCCGGCGTGAACCCCACCTGGTGGCTGAACTACGTGCACTTTACCGATCAGCAACGCGAAGGCAAGCGGCCGCTGTTGTTTCATCGCTGGGGCGGGCTGGGGAATCATCGCTATGAGATTGGATTTTCGGGCGACACGATTTCGGTGTGGGACTCGCTCGCGTTCCAGCCTTGGTTCACGGCGACGGCGGCTAATGTGGGCTATGCCTTCTGGAGCCACGACATTGGCGGGCATATGCCGGGCGCAGTCGATCCGGAGCTTTACACGCGGTGGATTCAGTTCGGCACCTTCAGCCCGATTCTGAGGACGCATACGACGAAGAATCCGGATTCGGAGCGGCGGATCTGGGCCTATCCGGAACCGTATTCGGCGGTGATGCGATCGGCCTACCAGTTGCGCGAGGCGATGCAGCCGTATCTTTACACGGAGGCGCGGCGGACGTACGACACCGGGGTCGCGTTCTTTCGCCCGCTTTATTACGACTGGCCTGAAGACGATTCGGCTTACACGAGCAAGAACGAATATCTGTTCGGCGATCAATTGATTGTGAGCCCCGTGACTGCGCCCGCGGACAAGATCTCCGGGCTGTCGACGGAGCAGGTGTGGCTGCCGAAATCCGATTCGCAGGGGGGCGACTGGATCGAGTGGCCCACGGGAAAACACTTTTCGGGGCCGACGACCGTCGAGCGCAGTTTTACGATCGATCAGATTCCGGTGTATGTGCGGGCGGGCACGATTCTTCCGATGCAGCCGGCGATGCTGCACACGGGTGAGAAGCCAGTCGATCCGCTGATCGTAAATGTGTGGCCGCTCGCGCCCGGCGCAAACTCGAGCTATTCGGTCTATGAGGACTCGGGCGTGTCGGTCGAGTACCAGAAGGGCGTTTTTGCGCGGACGCCGATCAAGGCGGCGCAGGAAGGCGATACGTTGCGGGTCGAGATTGGGCCGGTTGAAGGAAGTTATCCCGGAATGCTGAAGGCGCGCGGATATGAAGTCCGGCTGCCGGTGGATTGGCCTCCGGTCTCCGTGACGGTCAACGGCAAGGCTGTGGAGTTTGCCAAGCAGGGCGAGGCGGGCGGGTGGACGTTCGAAGGAAACACGCTGACGACGGTGATTCCCGTGCCGAGCGGAAGTGTGAGCGAAAAGGTTGTTGTGGTGGTGGAGCGCGCGAATGGCCGGATTGCACAGCGCGGGGAGCTCGACGGATTTGCCGGGGAGATGACGAGGCTGCGCGGAACCGATGACGCGCTGCAGCAGACTGGGCCGGTTGCGGGACCTTCAAATGCGCTGGTTGACGCGATGCAGACAGGCGACCGGTTGAGCTACTATCCCGGGCGCATTGACGCCGAGCTCGAACATTTTCACGACGCGCTGAGGCAGGCGCAGGCGGACGTGGCCGGACTGGACAAGGAATTCGAGCAGCGGCTGAGCGACACATCGCGGCGGATTGGCGGATCGACGTGGGCTCCGGCGGACATTGAGAGCGAAAAGCAGAAACGGCGCGACGCGCTGCGTCGGGCGGAGGCGCTGCTGGCGGAGGCGGGGAAGTAGTCTCTGCGCTGAAGCGCAGAGCTGGCAGGCCGCCGTCCCTACGGGACTCCGGGAAATATTTGGGATGGCTTCCCCACGCTGAAGCGTGGGGCTATCAACCACTGCGCCTACGGCGCGAGAGCGTGGTATCCCATGTCCCAAAGTCGGGACATGGGGCACCCATTTTTGTAGCTGGGTTGAGGGTGAAGCACCCGGCTAGGCGGGTTTTGCCTTGGCTTTGAAGTACTTCTTCATTGGCTCGAAGTAGTGCGTGCGCCAGCCGGTGCGGTAGCCAGTGTGGCCGTTAGGGACGTTCGTGTGGCGCAAGGTGAGCTTTGTGCCGCGCGGCACCTTCTCGAGCAAAACCTCGATCTGCGAATCGGGATCGGCGGAGGTGAACTCCGTCGTTCGCCACGACTGGACGATTTGCTTTCCGGGCTTGAGCTTCAAGTTCTTGCCCGAGATGTAGCCGTCCCACGCGGTGAACGAGCCACCGACGCGCGCCGAAGTTTTGGCCATGGAGCCGGTCATCTGCGTGTGGCCTTTGCTCGAGAACCACGCGTCATAGACTTGATTCGGCGCGGCAGGGATTATTGCCGACCGTGTGAATCGGATGGACATTGCGCCTCTCGTTAATGGGCGTAGCGCCCAGCGACGGACGCTACGACCCTTGTACATTCGGTTACTTCATGAACGGCGGCGGCTCATCGGCGCTGGGGCCCCAGCTTGCGGGAACCGGAACGTTGAGCAGGCGCAGATAGACGCTGAACTGGCCGCGATGCTGATACCAGTGGCTGAGCATCACGTCGCGAAGGAACTCGCCGCGCGGCTGGGCCATGATTTCCTTATCGCCGGCCAACATGCGCCAGGTTTGCTTCATGGCCGCGTCGCTGAATTGCGGCAGAAGACTGCGGACCGTCACGACGCTCTCGTCAAAAGCCTTGAGGATCTCGGCGCGAGTTGCGGGTTGCGGAAATTCGAAGGACTTGGGCGCCTGGGCGGGATTGCTCTGCACAAAGCGGACGATGCCGCCGGGAACCGTGGCGAGGTGAAAGGCGAGCTGGCCGGCGGTCATGGATTTTTCGTGAGGCTTCCAAGTGAGCTTGTCTTCGGGCAGGCGCTCGAGGAAGCGGCGCGTGACGGGGGCCTGCGTTTCAAACTCGGCGAGCATGGACTGAGCGAGGGATGGAGCGGCAACTGCTTCTGCAACGGGCATGGGGTTTTCCTCCTTGGGAAATTGGCTTGGGGAATGCGTTACGCCGGGAGTCACAATCGTATTCAGTTCTTTCGCCCGCTGAAGCGGGCTCCTGCGTTCGGTTTGGATTGGTCACCCCAGGCTTACGCCTGTGGCTATTTTCTTGCGCCCGCTCACGCGGGCACTGTTTACGGCTTTGACTTCTCGGCGCGTTGGCGAGCCTGGTCGTTCATGTGGTTCCAGCCCGTGGTGACGCCCTTCTTGTGGTCGTCCGAGATGAGGCCGAAGCCGGAGTGGCAGAACTTGATGAGCGTCTCGCCACCCTGCTCGCTGAGGCGGTAGATGACGTTGTTGGACACGGGTTGCGACATGAAGAGCGGGCCGGTGAATTCAAGCAGCGTGGGCCGCTTGACGGATTGCACCGTGGCCCAGTAGTGGCCGTTGCCGTTGCCGAGGTCGCGGAACCAGCGCCCACCAGGCCAGGCTTCGAGCTTGAAGGGCATGGGCGTGCCATCGGGCATTTCGTTGGAGGGGCCTAGCTGCTCGAGCAGCGCAGCGAAGGTGACGTCGATGGGAGCCTTGACGCGGATCTCCTGAGTCACTTTGAGGGAGAGGGATTCGATGTCGGGAAGTGTCGAGGTTGTCATATGTTCTCCTTGGGAAATTTTTAGGGGATTTTTTTGATTCGCGGGACCGATTATTTCGCTGGGGGCTTCGGGGTCATCTCGGCTTCGGGTTTATCTGGGCTTCGGCGCGCTCCTTTACACGGTTCAACTGGTGCTGCCAGTATCGCTCGAAGGTCTCGGTCCAATCGTGGAGGGGACGGATGGCCGCGGCGTTGGTGCGGTAGAGGCGATGGCGGCCGTTGCGGCGGACGCGCACGAGATTGACGCGGCGCAAAACGCCCAAGTGCTTTGAGACCGACGGCTGGTCGAGGCCGATGGCCGTGACAATTTCGCCTACCTGGCGCTCATCGTGCGCGAGATAGAGGAGAATCTGGCGACGCCGAGGTTCGGCAACGGCATTGAAGGCGTCGGAGGTGGTTGCAGCCCTGCCCATGACTCAGGACTTTACATTCCTATATGGGAATATGTCAAGTGAAAGATTTGCGACTTTCGTTCCGGCGCCGGCCGGGGCGCATTTTGCCGCTGGTGGCCGCACCGTTTACTATCCGTCGCATGAAGCCAGCGCCGTTTTTGATTGCCGCACTGCTGCTGGGGGGCATTTGTGCCGGTGCATCACTCCTAACAGCTAAAAGCAGGCTCGCTAACTTGCTACCCTTGTTTCAATGTCCCTCGCAACCATTGCCCTCGGCGCAAACCTGCCTAGTCCCGCCGGTCCTCCCGACGCCGCGCTCGCCGCCGTCCTCCCGCTTCTCGCTTCTAACGGGCGCATCGCCGCCCGTTCCTCGCTCTACTCCACCGCGCCCGTCGGCTTCGCCGATCAGCCCCGCTTCCTCAACGCCGTCGTCGCCCTTTCAACCGATCTCCCTCCGCGCATCCTCCTCGACGCGCTCCTTTCCATCGAGCGCCACTTCGGCCGCGACCGCTCCGCCGCCCTCCCCAACGGCCCCCGTACTCTCGACCTTGATCTCCTCTTCTACGGAGATCTCGTCCTCTCGGAGTTCGACCTCGAACTCCCTCATCCCCGCCTCGCCCAGCGCGCCTTCGTCCTCGTCCCCCTTGTCGAAATCGCCCCCAATACCGTTGATCCACGCTCCGGCCTCACCGCCTCTCAACTCCTCGCCAATCTCGCTCCGGCCAATCCGGGCGCGGTCGTTCGTATCGCAAGCCCCTACTGGCCCACCGACTAGCTCTCATTCCCCGCAACCGCACCAAAGCCCCCACCACAGGTAACCGGATTGGTTCGAAGCCCATTAGTAGTTAGAAGATTCCAGATAAGATGAGTCCAACGATTTGCGTGCCCCACGAGCTTCCCGGCTCCGCGCACACGCAGGTGCTCGCTGCTCCGCCGCAGGTTGGAGGTTCTCATCATGCTGTTGAAGTACTTCGGATTCAAGGAAGAACCGTTCGGAGTTAACCCCGATCCGCGTTGCTTGTATCTCAGTCGCACGCACCAGGAGGCTCTGGAAGCGCTTCAGTTCGGCTTCTCCAGTAACCGTTGTTTCACAGCCATGATTGCGCCCCCCGGGATGGGCAAAACGACTCTCCTCTTCCGCTTCCTCGAGGACATCGGCGACTCTGCCCGCGTCGTCTTTCTCTTCGATCTCGATCCCCAGTGCGAGCCGCGCGAGTTTGTCGCCTACATCCTCCGCGACCTTGGCATCGTTCCCGCGCATGGCAGCGCCGAGATGCACGAGCAACTAAGCAACGCCGTCATCAGGGAAAATCGCGCCGGCCGCAAGTTCGTCATCGTTATCGACGAGGCGCAGAACCTCTCCGACGCCGTCCTTGAGCGCGTTCGCCTCCTCACCAACTTTGAAACCTCGCGCGGCAAGCTCATCCAGATCGTCCTCTCCGGCCAGTCGCAGCTCTCTGAGAAACTGCTCCACGCTTCTCTCGTCCAGCTTCGCCAGCGCATCTCCACGGTCTGCCACATCCAATCGCTCTCCGTCGAAGAGACCGTCGGCTACATCGACTACAGGGTCAAAATGGCGGGCTATCTTGGCCAGCCCCTGTTCACGGCAGGCGCAGTCAAGCTGATCGCCGAGGCTAGCCACGGCACTCCCCGCACCATCAACAACCTTTGCTTTAACGCGCTGGCTCTGTGTTGCAAACTGAGGCTCCGCCAGGTTGACGCTGCCATGGTCGCCAAAGTCATTGCCGGCCTGCAATTGATTCCGCAATCGAGTGCTCCCATCGCCGCCGCCCCCACCGTTCCCATTGCCGCCGCACCCGAACGGCCCAGGGAAAGCAACGCTTACATCGGCCTGCGACTGATTCATTCAACCTACGAGACGGCCGCACCCGCAGATGCTCCTGCCGCTGCCTCCTCCGGCGAATCGCCCGACCAGCCCACGGAGCGCAAATTCTGGGAGCGAACAAAACTGCGGCTCATGCACTTGCTTCCAGCCACCACCGGCAGCGTGATGCTCTGGGTTCCGTCAGCCGCGATCATCCTCGTCGTCGCCTTCCTCGGCGTGCTCCGCCTCACCGAGCTCTGGGCCCCTCAGACTCAATCGACGGGCGTCGACCAGTCAACGGTCATGGATGCTCCGCCTCCAGCTCCGGCGCCAGACACCGACGAACCCGCCGCCACTGAATCCACTTCCCCATCCGATCCCGGATCTCCTGTCGACAAAACCTCTTCCGCGCCCGCCGCTGCCCCCAGGCCTTTGCAGGCCAGCACCTCCATTCCCAAGCCCTCCCCGGCTACCACGTCGCCAGCCTCCACTTCCAGGCCGCTCCACGCCAATGCCTCCAACCCCAAACCCGCTGCAGCCGTCGCTCAACCCGGCGCCTCAACTGCGAAGGAGCCGTCGGCTTCAAAAGAGCCCTCAGCGCCAAATTCGCGGGGCAGCAGCGCCTCCATCCCCATGCCCTCTGCGGCCGCGCAGCCCGTAGTAACCCCGGCCGCGCCGGCGCCCTCGGCCGCCAATCCCGTCGCCGCGCAGCACAGCTCAACTCCGGCCGCGCCAATTGCCACTGCTCCAAAGCAGGTCCACGCCGCGCTCAGTGCCAACGCACCGGTCGCCGCGCAGCCGTCCGCCTCGCCCAGCGTCCGTCCTGCGCTGCCCCCGATCGCTCCCTGATTTTCGTCTCTTGATTTTTGCGTTCTCGCCCGCCGCGCCTGCCCGCGCGGCGTCGGCGTCTTGGCCAGCGCTTTGCGCCGTCGAGCAGTGAGCGAATTTGAAGGGTACGGGCTTCAGCCGGTACATAAAATCAGTAAAGAAATCGCGGGCTTTAGCCCCCGAGGGACGTTCTTCTCAAACCCACCTACACTCCGCTTTGGCCGCTACTCTTCGCTATCCGCGACCCAATACTTCAGAACTTCGTTCTCCTCGCTGTTGTAACTGCAAACCAACTCCACGCGCTTGAATGCTCCCGTCTTGTCTTCGAGCAGCAGCTTGTCCGACACGCTCGTTGTAATCCCCGGGGCCACGGTTACCGCCGCCTCCCCATTGAACCTTTCATCGGGCGTATCGGCGCCAACCCATATGAACCCCTTCCCTGCAATCGACCTTACATACGCATCCGCGCCTCTCGAGCATGCCTGCGCTGCCAGCGCTCCATCGCTGTCGTGCGACGTTCTCGCGTCCGCCCCCGCCCCCGCGCTCCTCTGTTGCCGCGTTGCAGCGTGGCCTCGGCTCGCCGCGATCGATTCCCACTCTCTCGCCGCGCAATAGAGCCCGATCCCCGCCATCACCGCCAAAGCGATGGCTCCTGCGCGCATTCTCCACTTCGCGCCGCTCGCTTCCGTCAACTCCCAGTCGCGCGCAAACTGTTCGGCGTTGTAGAGAAGTGTTCCCGTCCCGTCTTCGCCTCTCCAGCGCACCGCCACCAGGTCCGTCCTCGGGCTGCTTACAAAAACCTTTCCCGCCAACCCGTCTGCCTTTCGCTTTGCCTCCGCGCCCTTCGGGGGATATCCTCGCGAACTCATCTCGCATCCCTCCTCGCTTCGAACGCGCTATCCACGTCCTCGATCCTCATCTCGCCACTCGGCTGCAACGCAATATACCACTCCCGCCGTCGCCGTCGCTCAAGCCGGCCCGCTGTCGCACAATGGTTGAAGAGCCTTTTCCCCAATCCAGAGAGTGCAACCCATGCGGTGGTTTCATGACAAAGTGATCATTTGTGCGCTGGCGTTGCTCGTCGGCGTGTCGATCCCGTCGACCCTCGCCGCCCAATCCCCGCCGCAAGTCCCGCCCGCCTCCCCGGCAACGCCGCCGGCCCCAGTCGCCAAACCCGCCGCAATCGCCAAACCCGAGCAGGTCACCGTCACCGCCTATCGCGCTCCCCTCGGCGTTTTAGAGAGTCCGACCACCACGCGCCTGCTCACCAGCGAGTCGCTGCGCTCGACCGCTGCCATCACCTTCGATGATCAGTTACGCACGCTTCCCGGTGTCGAGCTCTTTCGCCGTTCCAGCTCGCTCGTCGCCAATCCCACCTCGCAGGGAATCAGCCTTCGCGCTCTCGGTTCCACCTCCGCCAGCCGCACTCTGGTCACCGAGGACGATGTCCCTCTCAACGACCCGCTCGGCGGTTGGATTCACTGGCAGGAGCAGCCCGAGCTCTCCATCCAATCCGTCGAGCTCGTCCGCGGCGGCGCCAGCGACCTCTACGGGTCGAGCGCCATCGGCGGCGTGGTCAACATCATTCCCGTCCGCCCTGCCTCCAACCAGGCCGAGCTCAGTTCCAGCTTTGGCGGCGAAGGCACCTACGACGACAGCCTGCTGGCCGCTGCTCATCACGGCCCATGGGATCTGGTCGCAGCCGGCGGCCTCATCGGCACTAACGGCTACATTCAGGAAGCTCCATCCCAGCGCGGCCCGGTCGATGTCTCGAGCAACGTCCATAGCCAGAACGCCCTGCTCACGGCCGGTCGCGACGTCGGCGAGCTCAAGCTCTTCGCGCGCGCCACCGGCTTCAACGAGTCGCGCCACAACGGAACCCTCTACCAGCGGAACGCCACGCGCCTCATTCGTTACAACACAGGCGCCGATTGGCAAAATGCTCGCAACACCGCGCTCGCCCTTCGCCTCTACGGATCGTCGGAGCGCTATCGTCAGACCTTCTCGAGCCTTTCCAATCTCCCCAACTTCGGCGACGCGGCGTGCACCTATCGCTGCGGCGAAATCCCCACGCGCTTCTCCTACGTCCCCGACAATGAGCTCGGCGCGGCCGCCCATTGGAGCCAGCCCTTCGGTCCAGGCCTCTTGTTTGTTGCGGGAGCCGACGCGCACGACGTCCGCGTCTGGGATCGCGAACAGACCTACGGCAGCTCAGCCGCGCTCACCAACCTCGCCGACCATCAGCGCGATTCTGCCGCCTACGCCGAGGCTATGTGGGTCCACAATGCGTGGACGCTCGTCGCCTCAGCCCGCATGGACTGGTTCCAAAATTACGATGCCCACGAAACGCAATGGAACGGCTCAACATGGACGCCCACCGCCGCCCAGCCGCCGCAGCGCGATGAACGCATTTTCGATCCACGGCTGGGTCTCTCGCGCAAGCTGTCGCCGCACTGGGCGCTCACTGCCTCGGGATTTCGTGCCTTCCGCGCTCCCACGCCCAGCGAGCTCTACCGTTCCACGCAGGTCGGCAGTCAGCTCACTCTTCCCAACGGCAATCTCCTCAGCGAGCGCGCCACTGGATGGGAAGCAGGGATCGCCGCCGAGCGTTCCTGGGGCAGCATCCGCTCCAGCTACTTCCTCACTCAGGTCAATCGTCCAATCGTCGCTCTTACGATTAATCCAAACTCTTCGCCCATCCTGCTCATGCGCGAGAATCTCGGCCAGATTGAGAGCCGCGGCGTCTCTCTTGACTACGAACTTGCGCCGCGCTCTTGGCTCGCTGTCGACGGCGGCTACCAGTACGCCGATGCTGTGGTCTCACGCGGCACTCAAGATCTCGGCAATTGGATTCCCGAAGTCGCGCGCAACATGGCCACGCTGAATCTGCGCGCATCCCGGCCATCTCTTGGAACCATCAGCCTCGAAAGCCGCCTCAGCGGCCGCCAGTTCGACGACGACGCCAACGCCAATCTCCTCCACGGCTACTTTCGCCTCGACGCCTACGCCTCGCACAACTTCGGTAAGCTTCCATTCGGCTCGCATATCGAGCTATTTGCCGCCGGCGAAAATCTTTTCAATCGCTCCATCGAAGTTTCCAAGACTCCGACGACCACGCTCGGCCAGCCGCGCACTGCTCGCGCCGGACTCCTTGTTCACCTCGGCGGCGCAGGCCAATAGCTCGGCCCGGCTCTACGCGTCGGCCTTCGTGTCCCCCGCACGCAACCCCCACCAACCCGCACACTTCCCCTCGCAGACACGAGTCGGGATTCCTCCCGGCTCTTACCAGCCATTCAGGGGGAGGGATTTAGTGCAGGGGGTCTTGAGGGGGCAGTTTGAATTGTCGCCGTGCGGATAGATTGCGGGAACTGGTGCTTGCAACAACGCTACAAAGGTCCGGCCATGAAAGATGGTCAATTTTGACCATCATCGCAGGCCGAAAAAGCAGTAAAAGAACCCAAATGGCTAATTATTCTTCGCTCGATCTCGATTGTCCTGTTTGCGGAGCCATGCCTAAAGAAAAGTGTCGCAACCTGGCCGGAAATTTCCGTTTTGAGTCTCACGTTGAGCGCAAGTGGATCGCCCAGGATCAGCGCCTGGAGCGTCCGCCCGCAATGGCAATCCCGGCAAGAAGCCGCGAATTCGATCACAAACAAGCGCCATGAACGCTCGAATATCCCCCTCGCTTCCGAGAGGATTCGCGCCAGATCGCCGAGGTCCAACCTTGGAATTCATCATCCGCAAGCTCAGAGTCCAAAACCTAACGGCGCAAGTAGCGCTACGCCGGTACGTATGTGAATTCCTGGCCAGGGAATTCCAGACCCCAACGTTGACTACCCATGAGAGGGCGGCGCTCGCTCATCGTTGGGATATCTCGCTGAAAGAAAGCTATGTCTTTCAGCTTATGTTGGACCTGATCGAGAGACAGGAGAAGGAAGAGCGCGGCGACGTCAGCCGGGGTACAGCCACAGCGCATCTGGGAATCTGTGAACTGACAGTTGACAACTGCAAACTACCTCGTTCCTTTGTTCCCTCGGTCCCTTAGTCCCTGCCTCTCATTCCCCGCTAGAATGACTGGGTGACTCCGCTCTACCAGCTCCTCGCCGCAACCGCCGCCGGCGGCCGCCGCGGCCGTCTCCTCCTGCCACATCAAACCGTCGAAACCCCCGTCTTCATGCCCGTCGGCACGCAGGGCACTGTCAAAGCCGTCCCGCAGGACACGCTCGAATCCCTCGGCGTCGAAATCATCCTCGGCAATACCTACCATCTCTATTTGCGCCCCGGCCACGAACCCATCCGCCGCATGGGCGGCCTGCATCGCTTCATCGGTTGGCCGCGCGCCATCCTCACTGACTCCGGCGGCTTCCAGGTCTTCTCCCTCAACTCGCTCCGCAAAGTCACGGCCGACGGCGTCCAATTCCGCTCTCACCTCGACGGGAGTTCACACTCGTTTACTCCTGAACATTCCGTGGAGGTTCAAATAGCTCTCGGCGCCGACATCGTCATGGCCTTCGACGAGTGCACCGAGTACCCCGCCAGTCGCACCCGCGCCGAAGAAAGCCTCCGCCTCACCATGGCCTGGGCGCGCCGCTCACTCGACCACTTCCGCGCCCACAGCGACGAGGTCCCCTGGCGCGGGCAACCCGAGCACGAACAATGGGTGTCCCAGGTCCCGAGTCTGGGACCTGGGATAGCACAAACCCCAACAGGCGGGGTGCCCCAGGTCCCTCGCATTTGGGGACCTGGGAACGATCCCACCCACTCCGAAAGCGGTCTTGGGATCCAATCACTTTTCGGAATCGTCCAGGGCGGCATGTACCGCGATCTCCGCCGCCAATGCGCCGAGCGCCTCGTCGAAATGGACTTCGACGGTTACGCCATCGGCGGCCTCAGCGTCGGCGAGCCGCGCGAGCTTACCCTCGAAATGATCTCTGAAGTGCTGCCGCTGCTGCCCAAAGACAAGCCGCGCTACGTCATGGGCGTCGGCTACCCCGACGAAATCGAGCAGTACGCTCGAATGGGCGTCGACATGATGGATTGCGTTCTTCCCACCCGCGCCGCCCGCCACGCCCTGCTCTTCACTAGCGAGGGCCGCCTCAACATCAAGAACAAACAATTTGCCGAAGACCAGTCCCCGCCCGACCCCGCCTGCCAGTGCCCCGTCTGTCGTCGCTACTCGCGCGCCTACCTGCGCCATCTAGTGAACGCCGGCGAACCGCTCTCAGCAACCTTCAACTCCATCCACAATCTCGCCTACTACCTCGCCATCATGCGCCGCGTGCGCGAATCGCTCCACGCCGAATCTCCCGCGCCTGCTTCCGATCGCTAACCACGGTCCGACGCCCAGGGCCCACGATTCACGACGCGCGAGTCACGGCCTCTGCCACTCGCATCGCACGCATCACCGGACGCCGTCCCTGGGAATCTGATCCAGATTCTTGCTAAGGGTCACGACCGCGGTGATCCATAGTGCGATGCCCGTTCCTCCCGCGGTTATGGCGGAGCGGACGGGGCTGGGAGAAATCAAGAGCGAACCAAAAGCAGCCAACGAAATGGCAGCGCCCGTCCCATAGTAAAGAGGTATTTTGAATAGTTTGCCGAGAGGGAAAAAGTGGAGTCCTACGACCGCGCCGACCCATTGCCCGTATAGGTCTGGCCGATGGAAGTGGCCCAGGATCGGCCCTCCAACAGATATCGCAGCGCCTTCTATCGCGACGATTAGCGCGTACCCGATTCTGTAAAACCTCACCAGTCCCTTATCCAAAGCAACTCGTGGCGCGTGACGGAGGGCAGCGAGGCTCACAATCGCCCAAACGACAAGAATTGCCGTAGCCACCGCGATGGCGCCAAACCACAGTCTTCGTTCGCCCTGGATCGCAGCCTGGGTCCACCAATACAGCGCATAGGCGCCGAACCCGGCGCAGACGATTGCGCCAACTGCTCTGCCTCGCATGCGAACCAGCAAATCCGGGCCGCCCACCGGACCAAGAATCCCACCCGCCTCGCTCATTTCATTCTCCGGTCCGATTCTTCGCCGTCACCTTTATTGCCCCGCATTGAAAATTCCCTCGCCCTTCATCCTGCCCCTCAAATCGCCGAGCCCAACAGCTCCTTCAGCGCCGATACGTACTCCGTCAGCGCCGCGCGCCCCTTCTCCGTCATCCGATAGAGCGTCTGCGGCTTCCGCAGCACAAACCGCTTCTGAACAGCCACGTATCCAGCCTCTTCCAGCTTCATCAGCTGCGCGCCCAGGTTTCCGTCCGTCGAGCCCGTCTTCTCCCGCAGCCACGTAAACTCCGCCTCTTCCACTCCCATCAGCAGCGAGAGCAGAGCCAGCCGCAGCTTCCCGTGAATCACAGGATTCAACTCCGGCAGCTCAGGCATGGACCACTCCGCTCCGCCGCCTCCGCGACTCGCAGATCATCGCATACACGCCAAAAACGATCTGGCAGAAAAATGTGGCCGCAAGAAACGCAATCCAGGCTTGGTCTTCTGTGCCAAAACACGCCGCCACTGCCGACCCTAGCCACACCGCCGCGGACGCAAACTGCATCTTCCATTTCAGGATGATCGCTGAAGCCGCATTGGCTGTCGCCAGCATCATCCCGATGATGGCCATGAAGACATGCGTGTCGTACCGCCCGGTCATCCCCAGCGAGATCAGAACGATAAACAGCGAGATACCCATCGATGCCCACACCGCTCCAATGGCCCGGCCCAGCATCGTTTCCGGTTGCCCGCGTGTCATGCGGGAAGCGATCACCGATGACAGCACGCCTGCCGAAATCATGGTCACCGGCCACGCCAGGTTACTATGGCCCCACATGGCCCACGCGGTAGCAATGTAGTAGGCAACGCCCCACAGCACAAACGTCCAGCCCCAGCTCTCAGAGCTTCGCCGCCCTGCGGCAATCATGCTTGAAATCAGTTCCAGCCGCTCCGTCAATTCAGTGTTTTTCGCATCTCTCTCCACGGTTCACCTCTCATCCTTTCGGACTCGTTTTACCGGTTGCGCAACTCAGGCATTGACCGCCCCCTGCCGCTGCTCACGCGATTCGAGGATCATCGCGTAGATCCCGAACACAATCTGGCAAAAGAAAACCGCTGCCAGAAACGCAATCATGCTTTGCGTAACGGTGCCAAACAATGAGGCCGCCGACGCCAGCCACCACACCACCGCGCACGCAAATTGCGCTTTCCACTTGATCAGGATGCTCGAGGCTGCGTTGGCTGTTCCCAGCAGCGTCGCCACCACGGCCACGCACACCTGCTGATCAGCTCTGCCGCTCAATCCCAGCGGCAGTAACAGCGCAAACATTGAAATGCCCATGGCGGTCCAGATCGACATGATCGCCCGCCCCACTGTAGTCCTGGGCGCCTTTGCACCTTTGTGCATTCGCCCGGCCAGTCTCCAGGTCAGCAACCATGTGCCGATCATCGTCACCGGCCATGCCATGTAGTGCTGGCCCCAGATGGGCCCGCCAAACATCCCCGATGACCACGCGATGGCCACGTAAAACGCCACCCCCCAAAGCACAATCGTCCATGCCCATCTCGTGGTGCTCCGCCGTCCCTCGGCCATCATGTTCTGAATCAGCTCCAGCCGCTCCGTCAATTCCAAATTCTCTGCACTCATACCATTCCTCCTAACTCCGCTAACACCGCTAACTCCGCTAGCTCCGCTAGCTCCGCTGCTTCACACGTACTCCCACCGCCGCGCCACTCTCCGCGCAATCACAAACAGCACTACTCCGACTCCCAACAGCACCGCCACCTGCGGCCACAGCGCCGTCACCGGCAAATCCCGCCAGAACACCTTCTCGAACCCGTCGATCGCCCACGCATTGATCGTCAGCAGTCCCGCCTTCTGCATCGCCTCCGGCATCAGGAACCGCGGAAACATGCTCCCGCCCACCGACGACATAATCAGAATCACCAGCGTCGACAGCGCTCCCAGTTGCGCTCGCGTCTGGCACGCGCTCGCCAGCAGCATCCCAAACGCCGCCACCGCAAACGCCGTGCATAATCCCATCACCGCAAACCCCGGCAGATGGCTGAAGAAGTCCAGCTTGAACACTGCCCATCCCCACAGGAACATGACCACCAGTTGCACAAACGCGAGCCCCGTATTGAACACCAGCTTCCCCGCCAGCAACTTCGTCATCGTCACCCGCGTGCTCAGCACCCGCTCCAGCGTTCCGCTCTCGGCCTCGTCCAGCAGCGCCCCCGCCGATCCGCTCGCCGTGAACATCAGAAACATCACCCCGATCGCCGCCGCATAAAACGAAATCATCGGGCTCTTTTTGTTCTCTCCCACCACCGCGCGTTCGTTTACCGCGACAATCCCCGCACTCGCGTCCCCCGAATCCGCCCCGCTCGACGTCCCCGTCTTGCCGCTCGCCTCTTCTTTGCGTAGCGCATCCAGCTCCTCGTCCACCTTCGCCTTCTGCGCCGGCGTAAATCCGCCCACGTACTTATCCGCGTACTTCATCCCTTCGTCCGCCATCGCCGACGGCATCGAGGTCATCGCCGCCTTCTGCAGCAGCCCCACCACAATCTGCGGAGCGATCGCGTCGCTCTGGTCGTTCAGTAGCTCCAGCGTGCTTCCCCCTGTTCCGGGCCCAAACGCAATCGGGTGCTGCCCGAACCCTTGCGGAATAATCAGCGCCACTGGCGCGTCCCCCGCCTTCACCGCAGCCTCCGCCGTCGCCGCCGTGTACTCAGGACCAGATGGCGCCCCTTTTTTTGTCACCGGACTGCGATGTACCCAGAGCGAGCCGTCCTGCTCCAGCCCACGGATCAGGTTTTCCGAGGCTTCGGTCTTATCCTGGTCAACAACGATTAAGGTGACGCGCGGCGTCGAATCGTGTTGTCCGCCGAAAATCACCGCGAAGATCGAGAAAAACGCCAGCGGCAACACGAAGCTCAACACCAGCGCCCCGCGATCCCGCTTGAGTGCAATCAATGCCGTCCTTGCAACGTTGAAAATCAATCTCGTAACTCCCTTCCTGTCAGGTGCAGAAATACCGACTCCAGATTCGGTCGCCTCAGCGAAACATCCACCAGCTCGAGGCCCGCCTTCGCCGCATCATCCAGCAGCGGAGCAATCTCCCCCGCCTGCTCGATCGTGAACTCCGCCGTTTCCTTCGTTACTCGTCCGCCGTGCCGCTTGGCCCACGCCTCAATCGCGTCCGTCTCTCCCGCAAACCGCGCCAGCACCTGGCTGAGTCTTCCAAACGTTCCCTCCACCAGCTCTTCCTTCGTGCCCTCCGCAATAATCCGTCCGTGATCGATAATTGCGATCCGGTCGCACAGCCGCTCCGCCTCTTCCATGTAATGCGTCGTGTACACAATCGCCGTCCCCGCATCGCGCAGCGCCTCAATCATCTCGAAGATCCGGTTCCTTGACTGCGGATCGACGCCCACCGTCGGCTCGTCGAACAGCACCACCTTCGGCCGGTGCAGCATTCCCGCCGCCATGTTCAGGCGGCGCTTCATTCCGCCGGACAAATTGCGTGCCACTTCGTCCTGCTTGTCCTCGAGCGCCGCCCAATGCAGGCACCACGCAATCGCGTCTTTCAGTTCCTGCCCCTTCAACCCGTAGTACCGTCCAAACGATCCCAGATTCTCCCTGCACGAGATCCGCGGGTAAATCGAGAGCTCCTGCGGAACCCATCCCAGCGCCATTCTTGCCTCTGTGGACCCCGCCGCCCGTCCCATCACCGTCACCCGCCCGCTGTCTTCGATCACCCGGCCCACCATGCTCCGGATCAGCGTGCTCTTTCCCGCCCCGTTCGGCCCCAGCAACCCGAGGCACTCGCCGGCGCGCACCGTCAGGCTCACCCCGTCCACAGCCGTCAGATCGCCGAACCGCTTCACCAGCCCGTCGACTTCCAGCGCCGTTTCCGTCGTAGTCTTTTGTCCACTCGCCGTCATCGTCCCTCTCTGTTCACTGCTTTCTCGTTCCCTCGGTCCCTTGTTCCCTTGTTCCCTGCCTTCATGTGAAGAGTACTCTATATTTTAGAGTACTCGATGTCAAGCAAATTCTTCCGCGTCCCCCGCAGACTTTCCCAACTTTCAGCTAACTCATTGGTTCAAAAGAGACTTCCAGCGCAGCTCCGCCTCGATCGCAGGGGCGCAACTCTTGCGGTCGCGCGCCGAACGCGGACGTGCTTCTCACTGTTTTATACCAGGGATTACTCCGTCACTGTCCCACAGGCTCAGCAAGCGGAGCCTGTGCCGGGAGCCCCGAGGCAGTTGGATCTGCCGGCGCTTCAAACAGGTCCTCCCAACCGGATAGAAGAGTTACGGGAAGCTCGATTGTCCGTTCGATTGGGTTGTTTCCGCTGATGGCACGGACGGCTACGCAGTCGCCCTCCTCAAATGGATCGGAGACCAGTTCAACGTGTTCGCCATACAGATCCACGTGTTTGCCCACGATGTAGCCAAGCTTCTTGATTCGTGCGCAGTTCTCGGCAGCCGACCGAACAGCGATCGGCTCGGCAGAGGAAGAGGACATGAGACACCTCGGCGGTAAGGAGACTCTGGTGCCAGGGAAAGAATGATCTCCTCGACCGGCTTCAGTTCTATTCTCTTCCAAAACATAGAGAGAAGTCTGAGCCCTCCGATACGCTGGGTGGCCGGATCTCCGCTCGCACCGCTGCCCATCCGTATATCGTCCGTCTATGTCGATACACCAGCAGCATCCTATCTCCGGTAAAGCGTATCCTAAGTGTTAGCAAGCGAAAATCAGGGACCCCATGAGCACCAAAGGGGAGAACCGGTTCGACTCCACCGAAGGGTCGCCGTGGATGCATCCCTTTGTGCCGCGGCGTTTCCTCAGCAACGGCCATCTGCAGACCATCGTCGGCAGCTTTCTGCCGCGCACTTATTCGTTGCCCGAGCCGGAGACGCAACTCATCGAGGTTGAAGCCGCTACCTCCGCTCGCCCAGCGAGTTTCGTGCTGTGTCACTGCCATTGGCAGCCCGCCGAGGTCCGCAGCGAACGGCTGACCATGGTCATCGTTCACGGGCTCGAGGGATCGTCCTCTTCTCCGTATGTGCTGGGGAACTCGGCTCGCGCCTGGAAAGCCGGCTGCAACGTCGTCCGCATGAATATGCGGAGCTGTGGCGCCGGCCAGGATTTGTCTCCCACCATCTATCACGCCGGCCGCTCTGAAGACGTCGCCATCGTGATGGCCGAATTGGCCCGCACGCACCTTATTCGCAGCTTCGCCCTGGTCGGCTATTCCATGGGAGGCAACCTGGTTCTCAAGCTGGCAGGCGAGTTAGGCGCCGCCCCGCCGCCCTATCTCAAGGCTGTCGTCGGCGTCTCGCCGCTCATGGATCTGGTTGCCTCCTCCGCCGCGCTGCACGAACCGCAGAACCTCCTCTACCAGAGCAGATTCCTCGCCGACCTGATCAAGCACATTCGCCACCAGGCCGAACTCTATCCGGATCTCTACTCCGCGGACGGCCTCAACAAAATTCGCACCCTGCGCCAATTCGACGAAGAGATCGTTGCGCGATACGGCGGCTTCGCCAGCGCGGACGACTACCATCGCAGGACTGCCAGTTCCAACTGGGCGCAGGACATTACTGTGCCCACGCTCATCCTGCAGGCTCTCGACGATCCCTTCATCCGCATGACTCCCGAGACCCGCGCCAAGCTCATCGCCAACCCCCGCATTAGGCTGGTCGAGACTCGCCACGGCGGCCACTGCGCCTTTCTCTCCCCCGATCACGGCGACGAAGGCTTCTGGGCAGAGAGAACTCTGCTCGAATTTCTCCTCGTAACGGTTGAAGGCTGATCGCGGCAGCCGCCCGCCCAACGTCCGCCATCCACGACCCACGTCTCACGATTCACGATCCACGACCTGCTTGCGCAGCTCGCCAATCACCCGCTCCAACACTTCCGCCCAATCGCCGGCCACGCGCTGCCGGAACAACCGCGCCGTCGGATACCACGGCGTTCGCTCCGACTCCTGCATCCAGCGCCAGTCCGCCAGGTGCGGCAGCAAAATCCAAACTGGTTTGCCCATCGCGCCGGCCAGGTGCGCGATGCACGTATCCGTCGTGATCACCAGATCGAGCGTTGCCATCAGCGCCGCCGTCTCTGCCAGATCGCGCTCGCCGCTCGATCCGTCCACAACAAAAACGTCATCAGGCAAACTCGCTAGTTGTTCCGCCGCCTCGCCCTTCTGCAGCGAAATCCATTTCGCATCCACCGCGCGCAACAACGGCAGCAACGTCTTCAGCCTCATCGATCGCGCAGCGTCTGCCTTGTACTTTGGATTTCCCGCCCACGCCAATCCCACTCGAATCCCGCTTCGCGCATCGGCCCGCATCGCAGCAAACTGCCTGCGCTTCTCGCGCACCAACTCCTCATCCGCGCCCAGATACGCTCCCGTCCACGGAACCGTCTCCACCGTTGTCCCAAACACCGCAGGCAAACTCATCATCGGACACTCGCAGTCGAACTCCGCAGCATTCGCGTCCATCACTGCTGTCTCCGCCAATCCCGCGCGTACCACAGCAAGCGACCGCATCAGCCGCTCCGCCGCAGGCTGCACTTCGAGCACCGGCACGCCGCCTCGCGCCGCCACCAGCGCTGCGTAGCGGCAAAACTGGATCGTGTCTCCGAGTCCCTGTTCCGCGTGCAGCAGCACCCGCTCTCCATCAAGCTCCTCGCCATTCCATCTCGGCTGCGTGAAGTTGCGCGGTCTCCGGTGCACCTCGCAGAACCGCCAGCGCGCCTCATATCCTTCCCAGCCGCGCTCCCAGTCGCCGAGCCGGAGCTCCGTCAGCGCCAGGTTGTACTCGGCGCCGGTGCTCGCCGGATCGCATTCGACCGCGCTTTCGTGCGCCCTGAGCGCCTCCTCCATTCGTCCCAGGTCGAGCAGCGAGTTCCCGCGGTTCGACGCCGCCGCGCGATTGCCCAGCGCCTCGGCCCGCTCGAACACTTCGATCGCTTCCGCGAACCGCCCTTCCAGATGCAGCACGATGCCGTGCATGTTCACGGCCTCGTCGAGCTCCGGATTCCGCTCCAGAGCCCATCGCATCCACTCCCTCGCGCCGGCCACGTCCCGCTCCGCCGCGCGGAACTGGCTCCATGCCACGAGCGTTTCCACCTGGTTCGGGTTCAGCGCGAACGCCCGCCGCAGATTTGCCTCCGCTGCTTCCGGCCTTCTCCGGTCCCGCTCCAGCAGCGCCAGGTTCACCCATCCAGAGATCAGGTCCGGCCGCAGCTCCACCGCTCTTCGCAACGCCGCTTCGGCCTCCGCTTCACGGCCCTCGTCGCGCAGCAAGCTCCCCAGGTTGATCCACGCCGCGGCAAAGTCCGGCCTCATCACCAGCGCGCCCCGGTAACGCGTCTCCGCTTCCTTCGTTCGTCCCAACCGCGCCAGAGCGAATCCCGCGGCCAACTCGCCCTCCGGCAGCCGCGGCCGCAACGCCAGCGCCCCCTCGTACCGCTCCAGAGCCTCCTCATTCCGTCCCGCGAGCACGAGCGCATTCCCCAATCCCAAATGCGCCGCCACGATCGCAGGCCGCCGCTCGAGCGCCAGCTCAAACTCCCGGATCGCCTCTGCGTACGCCCGCTCCGCCTCCTCCATCCGTTCAGCAGCCTTCAGCGCCTGCCCCAGCGCAACCCAAGCCGCGCCCATCGTTGGCGCAGCGGCCACGCCGGCAGAGGCCATCTTCACTGCGGCTTCGGTCTGCCGGCTGCTCAGCGCCACCAGGCTCATCCCCACCAAAGCCTCCGGCTGTTGCGGGTTTCGCTCCAGTGCGCGCTGGTAGCACAACGCGATCTCGGCCAATCGTCCCGTCCGCCTGCTCGTCGCGGCGCTCTCGATCGCTCCCCGCATATCTTCGAACCTAGCTCGCCGCAGATGCGCACTCAAGCGCAGAGTTCCTTCACCCGCGCCGAGCCGCAGCAAGGATTCCCATTCTCATGGCAGGTTCTAATTCGGGACGCGCAAAACGGTGGTGGGCCAGTTTGAACGGTACGGGCTTCAGCCCGTACATTAGTCAAGCAAATTGGACGCGGGCTTTAGCCCCTGAGGGACAGTTCTTTTAAGCTGACCCACTACCTGCAAAACTCTGGCCCGCTCCTTCACCTCGGCCCGGACTATCCCCGATCTATCATCGACTTGTGCCTCAGAGCACCAACTTGGGCGACATCCTCGCCAACGCCATCACACACGGCATCGGCCTCGGTTTCGCCGTCGTAGGAGCGGTTTATCTCATCGTCGCGTCCGCGCGCGGGCCGGCGCTCGTCATCGTCTGTTGCTCCGTATTCTCCGGCGCCCTGGTCCTCGTTTATCTCTGCTCAACGCTTTACCACTCGCTGGTGCATACCCGCGCTCGCCATGTCCTCCATGTCCTGGACCACTCGGCCATCTACGTGCTCATCGCAGGAACTTACACGCCCTTCACCCTTGTCTCTCTCCGCGGGCCGGTGGGATGGGCTCTCTTTACCGCGGTCTGGGCGCTGGCAGCGGCGGGCATCATCTTCAAAAGCATGGCGATCGGCCGGTTCCCCGTCGCATCCGCCCTGGTTTATCTGTTCCAGGGATGGCTCGCCATCTTCGTCGTGCGCTCGCTTCTCCATGCCATAGGCTGGCACGGACTACTCTGGCTCGGCGCCGGCGGCGTGGCCTATTCCCTGGGCGTCATCTTCTTCGCACTCGACCATCGCCGCTTCTTCCACGCGACATGGCACATCTTTGTCCTTGCCGGCAGCGTTGCCCACTACTTCGCAATCTTGTTCTACGTTGTGCCCGCGCGGATCTGACGTTGCTCTCGCCGCCTTTTGCCGAAGGCTCCATGAACGGCCCACGTCGGGGAGTGGGTCAGTTTGAAATTTGGGGAGGTTCTTAGGCTTGCCCAATGCGTTCAATTTCGCACGTAAGCATTGGATAGCAGAAGTTGACCAAAAAGTGATCGAAGAATCCGTTCATTCCGAGAAGTCCACCGATCGGCAACCCTTCTTTAAAGGCAGCGTGGATATCGATGGGACCGCCAGGAACATAGAGGCGCACCGGATGAATCCAGGCGTCTGATGAACCACCGATTCCCTGAGTCCTCTCGTAGTCGCCCTTCTGAATGTCTAACCCAAGGTATCGGCCTATGTCTGCGTGAAACATGCACCTTGACGCGCCGGAATCTATGATGGCTTCAAATCTCTTTGTTCTAGGAGCGTTTGGGGCAATCAAAGCGAGGTGCACAGTCAGCATTGCTGAATAGGCGGGAGTTCCGTATTTATCCTTCGGGAAAACTTTATACGGGATCTTCACTGTGCGCTAACGGAGATCGGCTCCCATGCTGGAGGAGTCCTCAGGATGATGGGATCATCCTCACCAGCCGCATCGCTCAGGTCCGAAACCTCGGAATAGGTTTCGCCAACCGCGATGATGCGTGATTCGTCTTCAGATATCGCTATCCACTTATCGAGCGGAGCAGACTGCAATGTAGTGAGACGAATTTTGTCTTGAGGAGACATGAATTTACCTCATCCTTTAGACGCTAAAGGTTAATCAAGGGATTCTAGGCTGTCAATAATATCTTTGTGGCAGCCCGCTAGTTCAGTAATTGTACCAATTCCTCGATGCTGCAAATGTGTTTCGCGATACCGGCTTCCATCGCAGGCGTAACCCTAATGGTTTGATGGATTCGGCGGAAATTGTAGAACATGAATTAATGTGCAATTGCATGGCCATGATCGTCGATTTTCTTTGAGGATGCATTAGTCAACCGAGTGAATCGGCGCATCGACATGCGCATGGTGAGATTTTGGCGTTCGACAAAGCTTGGTACTTACGTGGTCGCGGTCAGGTACGCCGCTGATAGTCTTCATATCGCAACCGATGCACTTGGCGGGGCTGTAGCGTGTATTTGGGTCGGTTGGGCCACGGTAGACCTCCCGAAGCTGCGCATAGTCCACATTCCCGCCAAACGCCTTTTCTACCGCTTTCACATACGGCTTGTGGGCGTCAGTCGCGGCGCGTTGACCCAACCTCGCTTTATCGGTAAAATCGAAGAGTTTGGCGATGCACCCGGTTGAAGGGTGCGCGGGATGTCGCCGGGTTCTCCGCGCTATTGTGGCTCGGGCCGCCTCCCGATGCAGTCACCCATCTGTATCCGCCCCATCGAGCACACGATTTGCGTTTTGCGCCCGGTCCTGGGATCCACGGCGCTGGAGGATTTGTTATGTACGCAGTCATTCGCACCGGAGGCAAGCAGTACCGAGTCGCGCCGGGCGACGTTCTTAAGATTGAGAGCGTTCCGTCGGGCAGTCCGACCGTCGAGTTCAGCGATGTGCTTGCAGTTTCCGGTGAACCCGGAACGCTTGCCAAACCAGCCTCGGCCACCGTCACAGCCGAAGTCATCGGCCAGGGGCGCGGCGACAAGATCCTGGTCTTCCACTTCAAGCGCAAGAAGCAGTACAAGAAGCTCCAGGGCCACCGGCAGAATTTTACCGAAGTGCGCATCAAGGCCATCGTGGCTGACGGCGTCACCTACGACGCGGACAAGAAATAGCGCGCTGATTCGCGCAGGTTTTTTGGGCAAACGCACCAACCCTGCTTCCTGCACGGAACAGGCTGAGAGCTAATAGCTAAAAGCTAATAGCTGCTCTAAAAAGGGGATTCGACAATGGCACATAAAAAGGGTGGAGGCAGTTCCACTAACGGACGCGACTCAAACGCGCAGCGGCTGGGCGTAAAGGCGTTTGCAGGTCAGTTGGTCACCGGCGGCTCCATTATCAGCCGCCAGCGCGGCACCCGCATCAAGCCCGGCGCGAACGTGGGCATCGGGTCCGACGACACGCTCTTCGCCAAGGTTTCAGGCCGCGTGAAATTCACTGACCGCGGAAATCGCGGGCGCTTCGCCTCCATTGAGCCCGCCACAGAGTAACCTGCGCGATTGCGCTCTCTCGCTTTCTCGTCCATACGCGCATTTCGCACCAAATCAAAAGGCCGCGGCGATCGCCGCGGCCTTCCGTCTTTCTAATCTCTGTTCCCTGATCCGTGGTCTCTGCTTTCTTGTTCCCTTGTTCCCTCGGTCCCTGCTTCTACGTCTCCGACTCCCGCCCCTTCATATTCCGCGCCAGAACCTTCTCCACTACACGCTCCACATCCGAGAGGAAGAAGCTGTTGGCGGGCTGCTGCACGGCCACCTGGGTGCCCGTATGACCCAGTGCCGACGCGATTTCGTTCCAACGGTAGATGGTCGAGCTAGCCGGCATCAAAACCGGCTTGCGAGGCGGTTCCGGAAGAATGCTGTAAACCATCCAGACAGCCAGTGTCCCGAGAACCAGCGACTCGTAAACGAATTGCACTGGATCATTCGGAGAAGTTAGGCGTGAACTCCACGCGGCAAGGACAAACTCGCCAGAGCACATTAATCCAAATCCCAAAGCAATACCAAAGGGCAGGTCGCGCACGGTCAGGCGCAACGCATTCATGCTCAAACAAAGAAAGGCGAGCAAGCACAACTCAAGAACGCTTACGGAGTGCATCAGCCCGTAAGAAACGTCCGCGATAATGTAGATCCCTCTGTGCGCATAGGAGATTGAGGTCAGGCTCACGATCACTGAAACCGCAGCAGCCCAGCGGAAGATCACGATCGTGAGCTTCGCGATTCCGGGAAACGCTGCCAGTGCCGAGCGGAAGACCTCGATGCAAATCAAAAACAGCAGCACCGCGCTCGCAATGTACGTCGCAAAGAAGTCGAAATAGTAAATCTGACCCAGGTGAAAATCCCGCCCCCAGGGTTGCGACCACTCGCGTAGCAGCAGCACCAGGATGGGAGTGGAGATGGCGCGCAAGCCAAGGTAAATACTCATCGCCGGGAAGCGGCGGTGCAGCCCCTTGCTCCGGAAAAGGATGGCGAGCGCGGCCCAAAGGACAAGTTCAGCCGCGTTCATCGCCGACATTGCAGAATTCATTGGCATAGAGGCCGGTTTGCGATCGTTCGAACGTCCTCAGGATATCGCCAATATGCCATATCGCTCAAACACAAAAGGGTAACGGTCCGCTGGCACTTTCGTGCTACCCAGTTCGCTTCCGAGCACCCTATGCCCAGGAGGACTACTCTGTGAGGCTTAGCGCGACGACGACGCTGGAGCATAACACGCGTTGACCGATTGGCAGGGAAGAGGGCCCGGAGTAAGGATCAGGGGGCCAGGATCGGTCGCGGCCACCGAATTGTGCGTTGAGCGAATCTGCGTGTTGGCTGGCGCAAGCGAGGCGGAAGCAAGGCCGGCGACGGCGACGAACAAAGCGAACAAGCGAATGACGGCTTTCATCGTTGGTAACCTCTCGAGTTTGGATTTGAAGGGAGATTTCTCTCTTCTTGAGATATAATCCTATCCGAATTATTGATGCAAGTCTAGTTTTTTCATATAGATACTAAACTACAACGGGCCTGGATTACCAACGTCATTTCATCTCGCTTGCCGAGTGCCGTTAGTAAGCGTTTTTGCGCCACCCGATCCCCTCCGCATCCAACCTTCCCGCATGGTAAAATCAACCTATGTGAACACGCTTGATAGCCCCTCTTTTCAAGCGCTTACTCCCGCTTAAGCGTTCGGATTCATCCCCGGCTGACCCACGACATGACGGAACACCTTGCGAACGGAATTTTATGGCGACTGAAGTTCTGAGTTCGACCTCCATGCACGGCGATAACGACAGCTACACCGGCGAAAACATCAAGGTCCTGGAAGGCCTTGAAGCCGTTCGCCTCCGTCCCGCAATGTACATCGGGTCCACGGGTGAGATGGGATTGCATCACCTCGTCTACGAGGTCGTAGACAATTCCGTCGACGAAGCTCTCGCCGGCTACGCCAAAAAGATCGAAGTCGTCATCCACGTCGACAATTCCATCACTGTCGTCGACGATGGCCGTGGTATTCCCGTGGACATGATGGATTTGCCCGGTGGCCAGCGCATGCCCGCGGTGCAGGTGGTGCTCACAAAGCTGCACGCGGGTGGCAAGTTCGACGCCTCCACCTATAAAGTCTCCGGCGGTCTTCATGGTGTCGGCGTCAGCTGCGTCAACGCGCTCTCGCAGGAATTCAATGTCGAAATCTGGCGCGACGGCCACACCTGGGAGATGGATTTCAGTTGCGGCATTCCAACCAGTGAGCTGCGCCAGGCCGGCACCAGCAAGCGTCGCGGCACAAAGGTTCATTTTCTGGCCGACAAATCCATCTTCACCACCACCGAGTTCAACTACGACACCCTCGCGCAGCGTTTGCGTGAGATGGCCTTCCTCAACAAGGGCCTCGAGATCACGCTCACCGATGAGCGCACCGCCGACCCCAAGACCGGGGAAGCGCGCCGCACCGAGTTCCGCTACGCCGGCGGCATCGCCGAGTTCGTCAAGCACCTCAACCGCGGCAAGAGCGTCCTGCACGACAAGCCCATCGTGATGGAGGCTCTTCGCGACGGCGTCGACATCGACATCGCGCTGCAGTACAACGACGCGTATTCCGAAACCGTCTTCAGCTTTGCCAACAACATCAACACCGTCGATGGCGGGTCGCATCTCTCCGGTTTTCGCGCGGCTCTCACGCGCACCATCAACTTCATCGGCCAGCAGATGGGCCTGTTCAAAGACATGAAGGAATCGCTCAGCGGCGACGACGTCCGCGAAGGACTGGTGGCCGTGGTCAGCGTCAAGCTTTCGCAGCCGCAGTTCGAGGGCCAGACCAAGGGCAAGCTCAACTCCGACATTGCCGGCACGGTGCAGGCCTTCGTCAATGAGCGTTTGGGCATGTATCTCGAGCAGAATCCCCCCGTCGCCCGGAAGATCATCAACAAGGCCATTGAAGCAGCCCGCGCGCGCGAGGCGGCCCGCAAGGCACGCGACCTCACGCGGCGCAAGGGCGCGCTCGATGGCGGCGGCCTCCCCGGCAAGCTCGCCGACTGCAGCGAACGCAACCCCGAGCGCTGCGAGCTCTACCTCGTCGAAGGCGAGAGCGCCGGCGGCACCGCCAAGCAGGGCCGCGATCGCAAATTCCAGGCCATCCTTCCCCTCAAGGGCAAAATCCTCAACGTCGAAAAGGCGCGCTACGACAAGATGCTCGGCCACGAGGAAATCCGCGCCATGATCACCGCGCTCGGCTGCGGCATCGGCAAAGACGACTTCGACGCCGCCAAGGTCCGCTACGGCAAAATCATCCTCATGACCGACGCCGACGTCGACGGCTCGCACATCCGCACGCTGCTGCTCACCTTCTTCTTCCGCCACATGACGGAACTCATCAAGCGCGATCACGTCTACATTGCGCAGCCGCCGCTCTACAAAATCAAGAAGGGCCGCTTCGAGCAATACATCAAAGACGACCGCGAGTTCGTCAAGGTCATGGTCAACCGCGCCGCCGAGGGAATGATTGTCCGCCACGGCGAGACCGCCGGACGCATCGAGGGCGCCGACCTCACCCGCTTCATGGCCACGCTCAACGAATATCTCGGCTTTGTCGAAAAGGTCGACAAGCGCATCCGCAACGAGAAGCTCACCGAGATGCTGGCTCGCGCGGAGCTCACCCACCGCGCCGACTTCGCCTCGAAGGACGGCAAAGAAGTTCCGGAAAAGATCGCCGCGCTGCATGGCCGCCTCATCGAGCTTGCCGATGAGTTCCAGTTCAAGGTGGCCAAGCCCGTCGAGGACGAGGAGCACCACACCTGGTCCGTCTGCTTCACCGATGCGCAGGGCGCCACGCGCTCGATCGACTGGACGCTGGCTTCGAGCCCCGAGTTCCGGCAGATGATGTCGAAATACTCGCTCATCAAGGAATTCCTTGAGCCGCCATTCCTCGTCGAATACGCTCCCAAAGCAGCCAAAGCCCCCGGGAGTGGCGGCGCGGCGAGTGGCGACCCGGACAGCAGCGACGACGACGAGCCGGATGCCGCGGGTGCACCCTCGCCGGGTAGCGTCGACACCAAGACTCGCAATCCGCGCGCGCTTCGCGAGCCGGTCGAGAAGCAGACCGCGCGCGATCTCTTCGCCTACATCGTGGAGCAGGGCAAAAAAGACTACCAGGTCCAGCGCTACAAGGGACTGGGCGAGATGACGGCCACGCAGCTCTGGGAGACGACCATGGATCCTGCGCGCCGCACGCTGCTGGTCGTGAAGCTCGAAGATTATGCGGAATCCGAGGCCATCTTCACCACGCTGATGGGCGAAGACGTCGAAGCCCGCCGCAAATTCATCGAAGACAACGCCCTCGACGTGAAGAACCTCGACATCTAAGTAGCGAGTCGACTTCCTAAGGCTGCAGCCGCATCCCGCCGCAGGAACTGCCCACAGAGACTGCCTGGACTAAAGGGCGGTTATGCCCACTTGCAGGATGAGGCGTTAAGGGCCGCGACAAGTCGCCTCAGCACGATCTATGCAGATACTCGGAAAACGGGAACGTAAGATCAGGAATGGTCGGACAAAGAGAACGGCAATGAAAAGTCGCCAATTAGCAAAGCTAACTCGCAGCGAGCATATCGTCCCACGAATGCTGCTCGCAAACTTCACCGACTCGGACGGGGCACTTTGGGTTTACGCAAAAGACAAACCTGTCCGTCCGAGCACCCCGGACAACGAATGCCGCGAGTGTGATTTCTACGAATACGAACTGAATGGTCGCAAGACCCAAAACAAGTTCGAGAATTGGCTCGCGGGAATCGAAGGAGAAGCCGCGAGAATTCTGCCGTCAGTTAGCAGGCGCGAAATGCTCGATCCGCAGGACTGCGTCAAATGGTCAACTTTCGTTGCCTCATTGTTCTATAGAACGCGAAAGGTCCGAGAGCAGATTTCGAATGCGATGCTCCCCAAGTTCCGGGAACAAGTTCAGAATCCAGACTACATTCGTGATTTGCAGTGTGAGTTACTCCAACGAGGCGAGCTCCGATACTTTGACGATCTAAAAAAGGAAGCGGAGGAGTTGTTGGCAAAGATGGAAGAGAGTCCATCCTTCTACCATGTGTCGGCGCTGCTCCAACAATCGACTTCGATTGCTCAGACGCTTTTGACGAGAAAATGGGATGTGGTGGACGCCCCGCCAGGAACGCGCTTCTTGATTTCGGATTGCCCCGTCACGACAATGGAAATGAATGGGCACCTGGGCACGCCGGGTCCTGGCTTCAACAAAGAGCGCACCATTGTCCTATTGCCCATAACTTCCCAAAAGTTGTTCGTGGCGTCGCCACACAACTGTGTCTGGCAGCCCGCAGCCACACCGAAAGCGATGGAATCGATTAATCTCTTGACCGTCCAATTTGGGCACAAAAACGTCTACGCGAATATCAGTTCGAGTGAAGTTCAAGCGTTAGTAGATCGTGAAATCAACAGGGTTGAATTTGGCAAGACCGCCTTCGTTCCGAGCGCAGAAACCTAGTCGTCGCGTTGTCAAGGCGGAACACTGATCGATAATCAGCTTGCAACAATCATCGATTTTCAGCCGAGGGAAACGGCATAGCCGTCATTGGAGGAAGTGTATGGACACAGATCAGGGAGTGTCGCTTGTTAGTCAAGGCGATCAGTTGGAACGGGAAACATGGACGAAGCTCCAACCGTATTTGTCGAAATACGAGGTGGTTTGGCGAATGCTAGTCGTTCCGCTTAGGATCCCCGACTCCATCTATCTGCGGTCTGGCATTAACGCAGACCTGGAAAGATTCGCCATGAATAACTACACAGCCTATCTAAACATCACACGCGCCCTAAGCAAGATCGAGAGCAATGCCGATGACCTGAAGTACGCCGAAGAGATTTGGGCGAACCTCCAGCGCGCGGTCGAAGTGGCAAAGAAGGCCGCTGACGCTTTTTCAAAGGTCTACGGCGAGTGCACCAGAAAGGATATCAAAATCAATACCCAACAACTCGACAGCGCTGAAGCAAGCGTCAAGGTTTATCGGAACCGTCTTCACGATCCTATCCCGGCAACGCTGAAGGATGAGCACGGCACTCGCCTTATTCCCAAGAGAGACAAGCTAGAGAAATACAGTCTCTGGACAAAAGTGATGTACGATTGCGATCTCTCAGATTTCGTGCCTGTCGAAAGTCAGTTGCGGGATGACTTCTTCCGAGTGTGTAGTTCGCTGCAGGACCTTTGGGCACAGATTGAAAGACTCTCCCAGGACCTTTTGCAAAATGCCGAGTATCAGAGGAGATCCGCAGCCCCGGCTTCCTTTGGCGGAGAGTTGAGATACCGAATAATCGATCAAGACTCTTCCTCAGTGGCGACCTCGTCGGTCCCAAACTCGGCCTCTGGATCATTCAACCTTTCGGATTCGCCCCCGGCCGCTTCGGATTCGCTCCCATTATGGTTCAAGTCCGGGATTTTGCCTAAATGAACTGAGACACTGATCGATAATCAGCGGGCCACAAGGCGCTGATCCGCGAAATTCGTCTGGAGCCAACGCTAACCTTCAACAGCGGAAAGTGCTTGGCGGTGCCTTGGATCGACGTTGACGGCGAGCCAACTTGCCCGCCGCCATGCGGAGCACGCCGGAGAGCGAAAGGCGAAGCCCCGCACCCAGCGTGATCTCGCTATGATCGAACAATGGGATGGACATCGCCTGAAGCGCGGGAAATATTTCAGTGGTTTGCGAAGCAAGAGGCGGAACGAAGAAGCCGCGACCGGCAAAAGGTCTCCGAGGCGTTACAGACCGTGCCGGCCTCTCAGGAAGCGCTCGACGAGCTAAGTGCGCTATCACCCGAGGACGCTGAACGCGCCTTGCGCACGCACCCTGGGTATCCTGCACACCGGAAGATCGAATCGGTGCGCACGATGTTGGAGTTGTTCCGTCGCTCTCTCGCCGATCTCGCTGCGGCCATTTCGGAATTCCCAGAACTGGGTGGGCCTAACGACCGAATCTCCCGTGAACGACTAGAAACAGGCATCTCGATTCGCGTCAACAAAGAGCTGTTCGCGGCTCTGGGCGCGGCGAAAACGCTAGTGGATTACAGCCGAAGACTCAAAGATTTGGTGGGTGCCGCCCTCTTTGATTCGAAGCTCAAGGACGCGTTCCATCCTGGCGAGCACGCATTGATCATGGGACTTCGAAACTCAGTACTGCATCAAGTCCACTCCAGGGCCAACTGGCAAAAGAGATGGCGTGCGGGAACGAAAACCACTCACTTTGTGATCCAACGTGAAGATCTACTAGCGGAAGGAGAGTTGAGCAGCGCAGCTCGGGAACACCTCGACCGTCTTGGGATGACCTGTGACGTCACGGAGTTGTTGCGGGGATACTCCGAAAAGGTAGATCAATTTTATGCATGGCTCTTGCCTGAAGTGGAATCGCACCTACCCTTGGAAGTGAGCGATTACAGAGCATGCAGTAGAGCGGTAAAGCGCCAGCATGGCAAATTGAGCTACGAGGTCATGATTGGCTTGTGGACGCAAGCGGGCGCTGATCCCTATCAGCATCTACCAAAGCATCTGACGTTGGAACAACTGAAACAAATGGAAGCTCTTCCGCATCGTTCACCGCAGCAGGTCGACTACATCATTTCTTGCTTGGACAAAGATGAGGTCTGCGACGATCAACTGCGCGCGATCGTCTACAAGTTCTTCACCGTGCGCTCTTGCGGCGAGGAGGCGGCGGATCAAGGAGAAGAGAAGCTTGGGGGCTAAACCAGGGTTTCGCCCATTGTCACTCCTGAGAAGTCGGCATCGCACACGGAATCCTGGCCCGGCATCGGGTGAGGATCGCAGTCGCAAAGGGCGTTTGGACTAAGTCGCTGGCGCGACGGACGCTGCGGCATGGGCTATCGGCGGGCATTGTTGGTTATGTAAGCCTCGGGTCACAGGAGGTTTACCGTGACCCATCTTCGGCAGCGCATGCTGGA
>Ga0224555_1000745_pt1 | contig 49533 bp, 42 predicted proteins | sample 714S23034metaG_FD_180687 | JGI IMG/M metagenome (GOLD analysis project Ga0224555, IMG submission 180687) | Peat soil microbial communities from Stordalen Mire, Sweden - 717 S2 30-34 | ecosystem: Environmental > Terrestrial > Soil > Wetlands > Peat | place: Sweden: Norrbotten County, Stordalen...
AGATGGTGTCCACCAACAACGGCAGCGCCTATGTGGGCGAATACACAAACAACTATGTCTATGACGGCTGGAACTGTATCGCACTTCTTAATTCATCCTTCAACCTTCTTAATTCCTTTTTGTGGGGTTCAGACCTGAGCGGGAGCCTGCAAGGCGCGGGAGGTGTTGGTGGATTGATCGAGGTATCCTATCACGGAGCGGCCACCACGAATTGTTTTGTGGCCTTTGACGGCAACGGCAATGTGAGCTCTCTCGTCAATGCCGCTGATGCCACAACCGCCGCTAATTACGAATACGGCCCCTTCGGTGAAGTCATCCGCGCCACCGGACCAATGGCCAAGCTCAATCCGTTCACGTTTGGAACTTACTTTTACGACTGGGAAACGGACAAATACTACGCCAAGAACCGCTATTACGACCCAAGTCCGGGGAGGTTTCTGAACAGAGACCCAATGGCTGAACCGGGCTTTGAGTTGATAGCGCAGAGCTTGCTCTCTGACAACGATCCATCGAAGGTAAACGACGTTGATGGCGATGGCCCCTTAGGTTTCGCACCCCAACAAATAGAAGGCACGACCGGAGGAACACAGATTGAGCCTAATGGAGGGGACTACGAATGGAACCGTTACGCATTCGTCCTGAATCGCCCCACGATGGCCGTGGATGCGCTTGGCCTCGATATTACGGTGGAAACAGGAAACGCTGGCGCAGGTCCGATCAACAATAGAGTTCATCAGCAGATATGCGTCATGAACTGCAACATGGAGAAGCAATGCTTTTCGTTTGGAATGACCGGTCCGCAGTGGCCTGAATTTTCAAAGAAGTGGCTCGGGTGGAACAGTTGGGTAACCGGCGCGATCCTTCAGGGCGAAATCTATCAAGCTGATCCTGTCCCTGGAGCGACGATATACAGCCGACACACAACAACTGCTGCGCAGGATGCCAAATGGTTGCAATACGAACTGACCACACGCTTGGGGCTGAAAGACGGCTACTCAGTGGCCCGGCACAATTGCCGAACGTACTCGCAGTGGGAATTCAGGGATGCGCCACTCCATTGGTAATTTGATGAATTGGAGGCACCATGAACAGGGGTATCTTACTCGTTCTCGCCGGGGTCATAATCGTCAGCGCGATACTTCTGTTTAGTTGCGTGGATGTCGTCTCGCCACACGACCTGACCAAAACGAGGGTTTTACTAACCGAGCAACGCATACGCCTTTTCTGGGAGAAGAACGCCAAGCTCCCGCCCGATTTGAACAATCTTCCGTTACTGCCAGACCGGGATAACGAAACGAAAGATGGCTGGGGCCGACAACTGGAATACAAGACTGAGGGAAGTAGAGTTACACTGTGGAGTAACGGAAAGCCTGATGCCGTTTCCGCACGAGAGAGGGGCGTTACTAACACATTCGATGTAACCAAGCCACTTGTCCCAAGCCCTTGATTTTCGGTTTATTCCGGGCTTTTCCAGCCTTTTTCAACCTTTTCCAGCATCGGCCTTGGCAATGGGCGTGATGCCGATGAAGGCGACGTGGCTATATTTGGAATGGCCAGTCAAACTTCAATTCCGGTTTGTTCGTGCCCACCAACCAATGGGTGTATGTTGCGCTGACCATCAGCCCCACCCAGGGATGCCTCTATATGTGGGATGGCACCAATTGGCTTGGCGTCACCAACGTCGCCGCTAATGCTGCGGTGAACTTCGGTTCCACCGTGCCAATGTTAATCGGTTGGGACAGCGGGACGGCCGGCACATACACCACCCGCTACTTGAAGGGTTCCATGGACGAGGTGGCGATCTACAACACGACTCTCACCGCCAACCAATTGCACGACCACCTGCTGGTGGCAATTGGCAGCACCAATGCGCCGGTGTTGACGATTGATCCGCCGGCCCTCACGCCTGCCAGTCCTGCCGTCATTTACGTCACGGAGTCCTTCACCTTGACGTCTTCTGCTTACGGCGCCCCGTCGCTCTCTTATCAATGGCGTCTGAACAGTACCAATATTTCCGGGGCCACCAATGCCACCTTCAGCAAATCGAACGTGACCAGCTAAAGAGGTTCGGTCACAACCTCGAGAAGTCCTGTCCCCGATGAAGAAACTGGCGCCGGCCGCGTTGGCTGTCAGCCTGTTGGCCACTTGTGCTTCCCATGCGACGCCGGTCTATTGGCGCGGCACCAACGGTGTCAGCCAGACGACAAACTGGTCTGACACGCTCAATTGGTCTCTGCAAGGCGCCATCACTACTTCCACCCCCGCCAACAATGCGGCCAATTTTAACGGCAACACGGCGGTGACAGCATCGGGACTCGTCACCGTCAATGTGGATGGCGCTTATGGCAGTCCGGGAAGCGGGCTGGCGCAGAGCTACGGCGCTTTTTTCACCACGACCAATGGTGATCACACCGTTTTTATCCAGCCAGGAATCACCTGGGCCATCCAGGCCACAACCGGGACGCAGGGCATTGGCATTTCGGTTGGCCCGCAGGCGACCAACAACAACAATATCAATAACGCCAATACCGTCAGCACCGGCGCGACTTATACGAATTATACAACCATTACCGGCGCTGGCGGCACCTTGTTTGCCAACCTGGGCGCCAATACGGGCGGGGTGCGGGTGGAAGCCGCGTCCACCTCGGTGAATAATCACTATTCCATATTGGATATGTCCGGCCTGGGCACGTACATCATGACCAACAACGGCGGTCTGGGCAACCATTGCAGCTTTTATGTCGTGAATGGCGGGCAAAACAGCCAGGGCCTGGCCTATCTGGCGCTGACCAACGTCATCACCCTCAACGACGCCTTCCAGGTGGGTAATCTTGGCAGTTCCAGCAACTCCTTGCCCATCGGCGTTTATTTGGGCCAGTCCAACTACATCACCACTGGCGCCAACAATAACAACTTCATCGTCGGCTACACGGGTTGCACCAATGCCTTTATGGTATTCAATCCCGCCCTCCTGGGCGGCGCCGCCATGCCCACCGCTTACATCTCCGGCACCAGCTCGAATCAGAATGTTCTTATAGGCAGCGCGGCCGGCGGAAAAGTCCCGGGCTACGCCGTATGCGACTTCACCGGCGGCGAGGTGACGTGGATTGGGAACAGCATGGCCTTGGGCGTTTCCGGCATCGCCTTATCCAACACCGCGGCCAACGGGGTGCTGACGTTTGTCAATGGAACCGTGGGCTTCAACACCATCCTGGTCGGGGACGAGTCCGTCGCCGCCGGCGCTCCCGGCGTGGGCACGATCAACATCGGCTCCAACGCGACCTTGCAGGCCAACACCAGCATCACCTTGGGCGCCTGCGCCGGCGCGGTTACCGCCGGGACGGCGGGCACGATCAATATTAGTTCCAACGGCACGCTGCTGGCGGGCATCGTCACCAATGGCGGGGGCGTCGGGACGGTCAACATGACCAACGGCAACTGGGGAGTTTCGCTGCTCAGCACGAACGTGACCAACATGATTCTGACCGCCTTCAACGGCGGCGGAACGACCAATATTATCAACATCACCTCCATCACGCCGGCCCTGGGCGGCTCGCCTCCGTTGCGATTCCATCTCCTGGCCGCCGCCAGCCTCAACGGCGTTTCCACTCTTGGGCTTGGCCCCTTGCCCGCCAGCGACAATCCCGGCCTCCCCTACGCGGGGTACCTCGATACCACCACCACTCCAGGGTTGGTTGATTTTGTGCTGACCGCCGCCCCGCCGTCGGTGCGTTCGCTGACGTGGACGGGGATGAACGCGGGCAGTCCTGATGGGAACTGGGATGTGGACAACTCCTACAACTGGCAGACCAACGGCGGCGCCACCTTCTTCAATCAATACGACGTGGTGACTTTTAAAGACATCGCGTCCCTCGCGCAAACCAACGTCAGCCTGACAACGACCATAACCCCCTTCAGCCTGACGGTGAGCAACAACGCCTCGCTCTATACCCTCGGCCTCGGCAGCGACTCCGGCAGCATCAGCGGAAGCACCGGTTTGCTCAAACAGGGCGCGGGCACGTTGATTCTCGACAATGGCGTGGCCAATACGTTTACGGGCGCAATCACCATTAGCGGGGGGATTTTGCAAGTGGGCAACAATGACACCAGCGGCAGCTTGCCGGCAGGCCCAATTACGGACAACGCCGTGTTGGCTTACGCCCGGGCAGACAACATTTCTGTTGGCAATATCATTTCGGGCAGCGGGTCCGTGGTTTCGGCTGGCGGCGGCACCTTGCAGCTTGCCATGGCCAATACGTTCACCGGCAGCGCCATCGCGACCAACAACAGCACGCTGCAAGGCGGCGTGGCCGGCGCGTTTGGCGCCACCAACGGCACGAACATCATTGCCAGCGGTTCGACGTTTGATCCCAACGGCTCTCCAACGCTCCGCGCCGTCACCGTTTCCGGCGCCGGCGTCAATGGCGTCGGAGCCATCGTCAACAGCGGCGGCCCCATCTATGACTCCTCCGCCAGCACGACTCCGGCCATTACCCTGACGGGCGACACGACCTTCAGTTACCCAATGCGCTGGGACTTAGGCTCGCCCAACGGGGCGCCCTTCCCTCTGAGCACGGGCGGTCACGCTTACAACCTGACGCTCAACGGAACGGGCAACAACAGCTACTTTGAATGGCGCGAAGTGCAAGCCGACGCGAAACTGGCCAACATCACCGTCACCGCCGGATATTTCGGCATCACCGGCGCCAGCACGCTGGGCAGCACCAACGCGTCGCTCAATATCCTGGCCTACGCCAGCACCAAGTTCTACGCCAACGATGGATTCAATGTGACGATCAACAAGCCCGTGGTGCTCAACGACGAAGGGACGATCTACAGCGAAACCGGAACCAACGTCATCGCGGGTGGCTTGGTGCTGACCAACAGCGGCGGCAATCAGAATTGTATTATTGACGTTTACTCGGCCTCGTTGACTGTTGCCGGGCCTTTGAGCGGCAACGGCATTCTCTTGATGCAGGCGGGCACAGGCCCGCTGATCATCAACGGCAACGCCTCCGCCTTTACCGGCGGTGTGCTGGCTTACACCGGCACCTTGACTCTCAACGGCACTATTGGCTCCGGCATCACCAATACGCCACCTGCCATCCTGGACGGCACTGGCGTCGCCAACGGTTACGTGGACGTGTCAGGCACATTCGTTCCCGGCGGCTCAAACGTCGTGGGGACTTTTACAGCCGCCGCCGGATTGGCGCTGGAATCCAGTTGCACGCCCGTCATCAATTTGACAGCCACCACCGCCGAGGGCGGCGCCCACAACTCGCTGATTGCCGTCACCGGCGATCTGACCGTCAACGGCAACACCGTCATGATTAACCCGATAGGAACTTTGGTGAATGGAACCTATACGCTGATGACTTACACAGGAAGTCTCCTCGGCTCCTTCGGCGGCGCGCAGACGGTGGCTTCGTCCACTTACACCCTGACGCTCAATACCAACACGCCGGGCCTGGTGCAACTGGTCGTGTCGGGCGCTCCCGCGCCGGCCGCTTTCGCCGGCCCGATCCCCGTCGCGGGCACGAATCTGACCCTGGCCGGGACAGGCGGAACCATTAGTGGAACTTATCGCGTCTATTCCTCCACCAACCTCGCCACCCCGCTGGCCAACTGGACCCTGGTGGGAACCGGCTCTTTTGACGGCGCCGGCAACTTCACTTTCCCCGCCGGCATCAACACCAACGACGCCGCCCAATTCTTCATCCTGGAGGAACCGTGAGCCTTGGCGGCGCCGCGGCTGCGCGCTCCTGGTCGCGGCGCTGGATTACAAGCGGCCAGGAATTACTCCGGCGCCGCTTCGTCGCCGACGTGGGCTTCTCCCTCGACGATGTCGGCCACGGTGTCAATGTCGCGCCGCGGGCCGGCGATGGTGACCCGGCCCACCGTCAGGCCGCGATGATTGATGCGCCAATGCTGTCCCGCCGGTGGAACGCGGCCCTGCGGAAAACTCAGCACCACAAAACGGCCCTCGCTGTTGACCATCTCCACCCGTCCGATGGCCCCAAGGGCGGGCGTGACGTAGGTTTGCGGAGGATTCTTCTTGTCAGGCGGCGGCGGACTCTTGGCCGCCGGTTTGAAGAAGGAACATCCCCCCAACAACAACGCCCCGCAAATCAATCCAATCTCAACTCGCATGGTTCAAGTAGAATCCGATTGCGGGAAATCGTCAAGCCGCGGCGGCGTGGGGAAGATTAAGATTAAGAAAGGACTTTGAACTACGGCGCGGACGGCAGCCGGACTTGAATGGCCTTCACGCGCGGATCCCAATCCTCCCATGCGCTCTGCCATGCCGGGCCGGAAAATTGTTTCCGCGCGGCGGGCAGCAGCGCGCGTAACTTCTCGAATTCCCCCGGCGCCGCCGACGGATTGCTTTTCAGGTGCGTTTCGATCAGGTTGATGTGGTTTTCCGGGTATTCGGGGTTCAATTCGACGGCGTGTTGCAGGCATCGCTCGGCCTTGGCGCGACTGCCCACGCTGATGGGAAAACCCGGCGCGTCACGATAGAGCAACCCCAGGTTGCGGTCCGCGCCCGCGTAATCGCAGTGCGGGTCCAACGCCAGCGCCGCCAGCCACTCCTTCTCCATTTCCCGGACGATCGGCAGAGCGCCCAGGCTTTTGGTGCGGGCCAATTGCGCGAGGTTCATGCCCAGATAGTAATGGGCCGCCGCCTGCTCCGGCGCCCGCCGCAGCCAAAGCCGGCAGACCTCGATGCCCTCGCGCGCCATGTCGGCGCGGACGGAATCCTTGGTGGTCAGGTCGGCGCAATCAAAGCACGCGCTGGCCAATTGCCGGGCCGCCACGCTGTCGTCGGCGTTGGTTTGGTAGCGGGCTTTGGCCGCCTCGTGGGCCTGTTGGGCCATGATCCACCCCGGCCTGGCCCCGCCGTCGGGCGCGCCCGAGACGCTCAGCGCGGCGCAAAGGCCCGCCAGCCACAGCCGCGTCACCCCGCGGTTATTCATGGGAAAGAGCCGCGTCCACGGCGGATTTGATGTTGCCTCCTTGCAGGCCGCCCGCAAAGACTCTCCCGGTCGGATCAATCAAGAGGACGAAAGGAAGATCCTTCACGCCATATTGCTCCGGCAAGGGGCTGCCGGACCAGGGTCCCAAAAAGCCCTGGGTCCAGTCCATGTTATTCTTGACGGCAAAGGCGCGCGCCGCGGCGGCGTCCGCGTCCAGGCTCAAGCCGATCATGGCAAAGCGCGGGTTGTTCTTGAAGGCCTCGTAAGTCTCCTTCAAGTCGGGCATGGCCGCGGCCGACGGCGCGTTGCCGGCCGCCCAAAAAACCAGCAGCGTGTATTTGCCGAGGCCATCCGAGAGCTTGACGGTTTTGTCCTCCAGGGTTTTGGCGGAGAAATCGGGGGCCAATTCGCCATTCATCAACTGCGCCACCATGTTGATGAGGCCCAGGTCCAGAGGCGTGTCGGAGCGCCCGCCGGGAGAGTCCGGCACGTCAATTTCCCGGCAGTAGGAATCAAGGACAGGCCACTTGCGCCGGCTCAAGTCGGCTTCCGGTTCCCGCGGATCGAGTGTCAACACGTATTTTCCGCCCGGCACGTCGTCCACGCGAAAGGAACCGTCCTGCGCGAATCGCAAAACATAACTGCGCCGGGAGAACCAATACCGGCGCCCTTCCGGGCTGGAATAGTAGGCGCGCAGTTGGCGCGCGATGCGGTCATACTCGGCCACGTAACGGGTTTCGGCCGCGTCCCTGTCTTCCTGGCTTTTGGCGGCGCGCCGGGCGGCATGATATTCCTTGCTGATCGCGTCGAAATTCGGACATTCCGCCGGCTCCGGCGCGAGCGATTCCATCCACAACATTTGCTCCCGCCAATCCAGGCTCTTGGGGTAATTCTTCAAGACGACGCGGCCCACCACCGGGCGGCCCTGGCCGCCCAAAGTCACGAAGCGCGTCTCCCCGGCTTTGAGCGCGCAATTGGTGATTTGGGTGATGGGCAGCCGGTCATCCCCGGCCTGGCCCACTTTCGGAAGATGGCAGAGTTTGACATCCACCGGCGGCACGCGCGGAAAAACAAACCGTCCTGCCGCGTCCGTGGTCGTGGCCACCTTGATCGCGTAAGGGGGCATCGGACGCGGATAATAGGCGAACATGGCGAAAGCACCGACCAGCCGGACCGTTTCGTTGGGGCCCGCTTTGGCGCCCATGTTCAACGTGCCTTCCACCCGCGCCCAAGGTTGCAACCGCACTCGCGGCGACGATGTCAACTCCAGTACCGGCACATCGGCAAAACCCGCGTCGTCCGCCACCACCACGCTAAAGGCGTCAAGGTCCGGCGCGAAGGAGAAACGGCCCGCCGGATCGGTGGTCGTGCTGCGCAGGCGGGCCGACGCCTTCCTGGGAGTCAAGTTTGTGCCTTCCAAATAAAGCAGGTCCTTCGTGCGCGAGAGGTAAACCGTCCGCCCGGCGGCGGGGTGGCCCTCCGGTGTCAGCACGACGCCTGCCGGGCCGCCGCCTTTTTTGAGTTGGAAGATGAGATTGGTTTCCAGCCCGCGAATGGGGCCGGAGCATTGCGGCAAATAACCTTCGGCTTCGATCAAGACCGCGGGGGGCATTCCTTCCTTGGCAAGAAGCACGGTGAACGCGCCCTTGGTAAAGAGCAGCGGGCCTTGTTCCGTCCAATCGAAGCTCCGGCGGTCCCGGTCCTGCGCCCCAGTGGTCACGTGGAACGCCGGCAACGGCCGGCCGGTCTCCGCGTCCAGGACATTCCCGGTGACTTTGACCTGGATTGTTGGGGCCTGGCTGCCAACCGCGTGGCCCGAGGCGTCCAAGAGCTTCATGGCCACCGGCGGCTCCTGGGCTGCTGCGACGGATAGAAGTCCGCCACCCCACAAACCAGCCAGGAAAAAACAAACCGCCGCGCGCGTCAATTTGGACACCATAACGAATCCTCGTGGCTCAAAATAATGCGCGCGGACCGCTATCACAACCATTTTCGCTCCTTGCCCGGCGATCGGACGGCACGATAGGATGGGCCAATATGAAAGCTCCGCGGAGAATTCCGATGTTCCCCAAACACCTGGCTTTGGTGGTGAAGTTCATCGGGCTGGCCGGTCTTTGGCTGGGGTGTTGGACGCCTGAATCCTTCGCCGCGCCCGAACAGCCCAACATCATTTTTCTGCTCACCGACGACATGGGCTACGGAGACACAGGTTGCTATGGCGGCAAGTTTGTGCCGACGCCCAACATTGACCACCTTGCGCGGGAAGGCACGAAGTTTACGCAGTTTTATGCCATGGCCCCCGTCTGCTCGCCGTCGCGCGCCGGATTTCTGACCGGCATGTATCCCGGCCGCTGGCGGATCACCAACTTTCTGCAAACCCGCGCGGGCAATCGCGCTTCCGAACAGGCGGATTTTCTGGATGCCAAAGCGCCCTCCATCGCGCGCACTCTCAAACAGGCCGGCTACGCCACGGCCCATTTCGGCAAATGGCACGTGGGCGGCGGACGCGACGTGACCAACGCCCCGCCCTTTGCCGCCTATGGCTTCGACGAGCACGCGGGCACTTATGAAAGTCCCGAACCCGATCCCGTCATCACCGCGACCAACTGGATTTTTTCGCCCGGCGACAAAGTCAAGCGATGGGATCGCAGCGCGTATTTCGTGGATCGAACGCTTGATTTTTTGCGCCGCCACAAAGGCCGGCCCTGCTATGTGAATCTTTGGCCCGATGACGTTCACACGCCCTGGATTCCCGAGGGCACGGACATCGCCCGCCGCCGCCGGGAAAACGACGAGAGCGAGCCGAATTTCAAAGCCGTCTTGCTTGAGTACGACAAACAAGTGGGCCGTTTGCTGGCCGGGTTGAAGGAACTCGGCCTGGAGACCAACACCATCCTCATTTTCTCCAGCGATAACGGGCCGCTGCCGACCTTTGGCGGCGCGCGCGCCGGCGGCCTGCGCGGCAGCAAAGACAGCCTTTACGAAGGCGGCACCCGCATGCCCTTGATTGTGCGCTGGCCGGGCCATTGCCCGGCTGGCCGCGTGGATGAAACGACTATCATGGGCGGCATTGATTTCTTTCCCATCTTTTGCAGGCTGGCCAGCGTGCCGCCGCCCAAAAACGAAACCTTGGACGGGGAGGACTTGAGCGACTCGTTTCTTGGCCAACCCATGACGCGCCAGCGTCCCCTGTTCTGGGAGTACGGACGCAATGCAAACGCGGTCTTCGGTTATCCCAAAGGCAGGAACCGCAGCCCCAACGTGGCCGTTCGCGACGGCCAGTGGAAACTGCTGGTTAACGCGGATGGCGCCGGGGTGGAACTTTACGACCTTGCTTCCGACCGGAATGAGAAGCAAAACGTCGCCGGGTCCTATCCCGAAATGACCAAACGCCTGACCGACGCCGCCCTGCAATGGAGAAAGTCCTTTCCCTGAAAACCGGGCGCCGCGCTTCAACAGCCATTGGCCAAGATTACAGATGACCTTTCCCACGGTTCAGTCTTTCCCCAGCGCTTTGCCCACCGCCTCTTTGATCGCTTCCCCGCGCAGGTCGCGCGCGACGATCTTGCCGTCCGGCCCAATCAGGAATATCGCCGGGATGCCGTCCACGCCATATAACGGCGTCACCTTCGAGTCCGCCCATTTGCCCAAAAACCCCTGCACCCATTTGATGTCGTTTTTGCGCGCGAAATCCATCGGAGCGGCGGGGTTGTCGTCCAGGCTCAGGCTGATCATGGCAAAACGATTGTTGGCGCCGAAGGCTTTGTAGGCCGCTTTCAGGAACGGGGTTTCCCCCACGCATGGCCCGCACCACGTCGCCCAAAAATCCAGCAGCACGTACTTCCCGCGGAAATCCGCCAGGCGCAAGGGCGCGCCGTCCACCGTCTTGACCTCGAATGGCGGCGCCTCGTCCCGCGCGCGCAGAACCTTCTTGCCCGTCAGGTCCAGGCTGCCCAAATCCATCACCGCGTTGGTGCCGCTGGCGCTGCCGGGGACATTGAAATTGGTGGATAACACGGCAATGGATTCCCCTCCTTCCGCCCGCGTTTGACGCACATTGATCTGGAGTTGGTAAGGCCCCTCCGGCACTTCCTCGATTTTAAACGCGCCCTCGTTGTCCATTTCCACCTCGTAGGAACGATGCGCCCGCTGCCAGACCCTGCCCTCCGGCGTTTCCAGAAACTTCTCGAACTCCGCGCGTTGTCCCTCCGGGTCCGTCGCCGCCAGTTCCGGCTGGGGCACAAGGGTGGAAAGGTAAAATTGCTGGTTGGTCCAGGAAATTTTCCCGTCGTAACCGCTGACGGCCAGGCGCCCCTCCAGGCGATACAGCAGTCCCGTCATGGCGAAGCCCCCTTCCAGCGCGAAATCCAGCCGCAAATCGCCGTCGCCCACCGCTTTCATGTTGGAGACCTCCGCTTTGTGCCTCGGCGCTCCGGCGCTGATGACGCAGGCGGTGGCGGCGGAATCCACCGACACCGCGTAATGGCCGTCGGCGTTGGTGAAAGTCTGCCGGGAATGCGCCATGGCCTGGCCGTTGTATTGCTTGACATACACCGTGAAGTTGGTCAGCGGCGCTTTCGAGTCCGCGTCGCTCACGCGGCCTTCGATCAAAGTGATATCGCCATCCACCACCGGGCGCAACGTGAAGACCCGGTCTTGTCCGTCGGCGGGCAGGCTCGGTTCGGTGCGCGGATGATACCCGGCGGCGGAAAAACAGTAAGGATGCTCTCCTTCCGGCGCGGAGTCCCAGGCAAAGCGCCCCTGGTTGTCGGTGGACGCGCTCCACTCGTATTCAATCGGCCCCAGGCCCATGTCGGCGCGGTCCATTTGCACGCTGGCCCCGGCGATGGGTTTGCCCGCCGGGTCCACCACCCTGCCTTGAAAGACCTTGCCGGGCGCCATTTGGATTTTGAGTTCGGGCATGGAATTGCCCAGGGTGAGCAACCGTGTCTGCCCCGCCAGGCCATTGGCCTGAATGGTCAAATACATTTCTCCGGGCTTGAGGTTGGTGATATTGAACGCGCCATTGGTATCCGTCGTCAGCGCCGCCGCCGGGTTGCGCCACTCGCGGTTGCGCGTCAGGGTGGCCCCGGCCACCGGTTTGCCCGCCGCATCCACCACCCGGCCCGCCAACTCGATGCCGTGCCCCAGCGACATGGCCACCTTGCCCGCCAGAAAATCCGCCTTGGGCAGGCAAACGACCGCCTCGTCCTCCGGCGCCGCCCCCTGGCAGGCATAAACCGCCGTGACGTACTCCGGCTGGCTGACGCGGAAGGTCAGGCTCTCCAAATCCCGCGGCGCCTCATTGAAATGCCACTGCCCCTCCGCATCCGTTCGCTCGGCGTGATAAGCGGGAGCCATGACCGTGCGCACCCGTTCGCCCACGTCGCCCGGCGGCGGCCCGGACAAAATAATCTTCGCTCCCGGCACCGGCTCCCCTTTCTCGTTCCTGACGATGCCGCCGATGGCAACTCCCTTCTCCAACTTCGCCGTGAAATTGGCCGGCATGGTCTCGACTTTATCCCCCTGCGCCTTCGACCAGGTAATGAATTGGCCGACGTACCCGTCCTTGCTCAACGTGATCTTATAAACAAAGTTGGACGAACCCGGTTTAGGCAGCGGGATCAAGCTGACGCCGGACGCGTCGGTCGGGTTGGCCCGCACCCAGGCCCGCACCTTGACATCGGGCGCCGGCTGGCCCGTTTCCGCATCCACGACTTGCAGGCGCATTTGCGGCCCATTGGTCTGGGCGGCCGCGGCCAGGGCCAGGAGACACCCGAGGCCGATGACTCCCGCCACAGAGTGCCAGCCCGCGCCGGCGGCGGAAAAGCATGTCGCCACGTCAGACATAGAAGAGAAAACCTGCTGGCAGCATAATTCCAAGCGGACGGGAAGGGAAGCCATTTCATCCCATCGAAGTCCAAATTCATCCTTTTTATTTTATCCTCACCCCCCGTCATACTTAAACCCTTTTGAGGCTCCGGCGGGACAATTGCGGTTGACGGGCGGAGGCGGCTTGGCTACCGTCCATTCCCGTGGCGTGGCAAATAAACACCTTTTATGAGTGAATCCGATTTTTTGCCGGAGGGCAGCGTCTGCCAAATTGGGGCGCAAAGACGGTTGAGCGAGCCGTGCAGCATTGTCATTTTCGGCGCCAGCGGCGATTTGACTTCCCGCAAACTCATCCCGGCGCTCTACCATCTTTGCAAAGACAAACTCATGCCCCCCAGTTTCCGCATCATCGGTTTCGCCCGGCGGGCCAAAACCGACGATGCCTGGCGGGCGGAATTGCGCGCGGCGCTGGATCAGTTCTCCCGCACCAAGCCGGTGGACGAGGAGGTTTGGAAGAGCTTTGCCGCCAATGTGCATTATTGCGAGGGCGACGTGACCGAGGCGGCGTCTTACGACAAGCTGGAACAATTGCTCAATTCCTTTGGTTCCGCGCCTTTGCGGAGCCATCTGCTGTTTTATCTGGCCACCCAGCCGAGTCAGTTTGGCATCGTGGTGGAGAGGCTGCAAGCGGCCAAACTGCTGCAACGCGGCCAAAACAACGAAAGCTGGCAGCGGCTGATCGTCGAAAAACCGTTTGGCCACGACCTGGCCTCCGCGCGCGCGTTGAATGAGGAATTGACGCGCTATGTCGAGGAGGGGCAGGTCTGCCGCATTGATCATTATCTGGGCAAGGAGACGGTGCAGAACATTTTGATGTTCCGCTTCTCCAACTCCATTTTCGAGCAGTTGTGGAATCGCAACTCGATTGATCACGTGCAGATCACCGTCAGCGAGGCGCAGGGCGTGGGCGCCCGCGGCGGCTACTACGAGGAGGCCGGGGCGGTGCGCGACATGGTGCAGAACCACATGCTCCAGGTCCTGGCCTTGACGGCCATGGAGCCGCCGGTCTCGCTGGAATCGGAGGCCATCCGCGACGAGAAGGTCAAATTGCTCAAATCCATCCGCCCGTTGACGCGCCGGGACGTGGGCCGGCAGGTGGTGCGGGGGCAGTACTTCGCCGGCCTGGTGCAGGGCCAGCCGGCGCCGGGCTACCGGCAGGAACCCAAGGTCAAACCCGATTCCAACGTGGAGACCTACGTGGCCTTGAAATTGTTTATTGACAATTGGCGCTGGTCGGGCATTCCCTTTTATCTGCGCACGGGCAAATATCTCCCGCAAAGCGTCAGCGAAACGCGCATCCAATTTCGTCCGACGCCCAATGTGCTGTTCGCCGCGCAATGCGGGGCCAGCCTGGAAGCCAACGCGCTGTCCCTGCGCTTGCAACCCCGCGAGGGCATATACCTCCGATTCAACGGCAAGGAGCCGGGCATGGACGTGCGCGTGCGCCCCGTTCGCATGAATTTCAGTTACGACGCCGAATACGGCGCCTACACGCCGGAAGCCTATGAACGGCTTTTGCTGGACGCGCTGGCGGGGGACGCCACGCTGTTCATCCGTCGCGATGAAGTGGAGGCCGCCTGGAACATTGTGGATTCCATCCGCGACGAATGGGGCGGCAAGCCCCTGAGCAACCGGGAATTCTATGCCGCCGGCACCTGGGGGCCGGTGGCTTCCGACGACATGCTGGCCCTGGACAACCGCGTCTGGCACGAACCGCGGCTGGATTTTCCTTGATTACTCGGCATCCTCGCCCAGTTCCACGTTCCAGTAAGCCAGGTCCAGGAAATGCCGCCAACTGTCATGCTGGACGCCCAGGTTGATCTGCACGAACGGACGCCACTTGGGCCGCTTGGGCTTGCGCACCAAATGCATGCCCGCTTCCTGCGGCGTGCAGTTGGCTTTCTGCGTGTTGCAACGGATGCACGAGCAGACGATGTTTTCCCACGTGGTCGGGCCTCCGCGGTCGCGCGGGATGACGTGATCCAGATTCAAATCCTTGCGCTCGTAAACCCGGCCGCAGTACTGGCAGGTGTTGCGGTCGCGCTCGAAAATGTTGTGCCGGGTGAATTTGACTTCCTTCTTCGGCAGCCGGTCGAACATGACCAGCAAAATGACGCGCGGGACGCGGATTTTGAACGAGACGGTGGCGATGGTTTCCGGGTGCGGCTGTTGCGCGGAAAAATCGCGCCATTGGCTGAAGCTGAAGATTTGAAAGTCGCCGTCCTCGTCATTCAAGACCACCTGGGCGTGTCCCTCAAACAAAAGCGTCAGGGCGCGACGGGCGGTGCAGACGTTGACCGCCTGCCACAAACGGTTGAGCACCAGCACGTGTTGGTTGAGAAAAGAGTTCATAATCTCTCAATTCGGACGCAACATAACATGCCGCCCAAGGCGGTGTCAACGCAGCGTTGCCGGCCCAAATTCTCGCTCAAAGCGCCTGTTTCCAATTTCGGGAGCACACGCGCCCTCGCCGACTGCTTCCCCTCGTGCCATAGGAAGTGGAGAGGATGCCAAGATGTGGTCGGCGAGGGCGCCGACCACGACACGCGAGGGCGCGTGTGCCCCCCAGACCGCGCCATTCCATCGTTAGGGGAGGATTTGGGCCGGCTTGCCCCCCGGCGCATTTCACTTTTGGATCGGGCTGCCGTCATTATACAGCAATGGAACCAGGATCTCGTAGCGGCGTAACAAGCTCTTACGGCACGGCGGGGCGCGGCGCGGCCGCTCCGGCAGTCAGGTTGAGCGTGCAGGGTTCCAGACCGGGGGAGCGCGCGGTCAAAGTCAGCGCGCCGGGCTGCCGGCCAGCTTGCACGATGACTTGGGCCAGTCCGTTGAACACGCTGCGCTGCCAGGTCACCGGCAGGGGCTTTTTGAGCAGCAGCAGCGAAACTCCCTTGTTGACTCCGCCCGCCCCCGCGTGGTTCTGCACCGAGACGGCGATGGAATTGACGCCCTGATGAAGGCACCGGCCCACCGAAAATGATGGTTCCGCCTTCCAATCATGGGACTCCCCGACCTTCTGTCCATTGACATAAACCCAGCCCTCGTCGTCAATCATCCCGAAATTGACCATGACCGCCTCCGCGTCCAGCATGGCTGGGGTGGCCTCGAACTCCGTGCGATAGACGGCCGTTTCCTCCGGCCGCAGCGGGCCTTCCTGGCTGCCAACGTCCGCCTTGTCCCATCCGCTGGCGTCGAATTTCTCCGCCGCCTCGGCCGGGCGCGGACAACTGGCGCCGCGTTTGATGCGCCAATCCTTCAGGTCCACCATCCGGCTGGGTTGGGCGGCGACATAGACGTCCGGCTCGTGACAACTCGGGTCGCCGTTGCCCACGCCAATAATGCCGCCGGGGCCGCTGAGTTCAAAGACGATGTGGTTGTCCGCCACCGGCACGACCCGCCCCGCCGCGTCGGTCACCGACACAGTGATGATGGAGACGTCCTCGCCGTTGGCGTCAATCGTGGCGCGATCCGGCGTGAGTTTGACAGCGGCCGCGACGCCGGTGGTTTCGAGCTGTTGCTCGGCGATAACCCGCCCGTCCTTATATCCCCTGGCCAGCAGGACGCCGGGCGCGTAGGGGACATTCCACTGGAGATGGGAATTGACCGGCATCGCCTTGCGGCCGAGGCTTTGGCCGTTGAGAAACAATTCGACCTCCTTGCAATTGCTGAAGCAGCGCACGTCCATGTCCCGCCCTTCCTTGCCGGGCCAGTTCCAATGCGGCAGCAGGTGCAGCACGACGCGGTCGCTCCACCAGGATTGGTAGTAGTAGAAATTGTCCTTGGCAAACCCGCAGGTGTCCATGATGCCGAAATGGGAATTGACGCACGGCCAGGCGTAAGGCGTCGGCTCGCCGCGATAATCAAAACCCGTCCAGACAAACCCGCCCGAAAGCCAGGGCCGGGCGGCAAAAATCTTCCACCAATACTCCGCCGTGTTGGCCCACGGCGGCGCGTTGGTGTCGTAGGCGCTGACGTACCCGCGCTCCTTGTCATTGGCGTAAATGCCGCGCGTGCCCACCGTGCTGGCCTGCTCGGTGCCGATTTCCGGTTGCGCGGGATGCTCCTTGTGGTAGGCATCCACCGCCTCGGGGTAATAATTCCATCCCCGCACGTCCAGCACGCTGTTGACGCCCTCAAACACATTGCCGACGTTGCCGGCCGCGGTGCAAAGGCGGGTCGGGTCCAATTCATGCGCCAGGCGCTGCATGGTGGCGGCCGCGCGCCGGGCGGCCGGCGTGGTTTGCTGATCCTCCTCGTTGAACAAAGACCAGATGATGACGCTGGGATGATTGCGGTCGCGCCGGATTTGTCCGGCCAGATATTCCAGATTTTGCGCGTCGCTGCCCAGCAGCCGGTTTTCATCCATGACCATCATGCCAAGGCGGTCGCAGGCCTGGAGCAGTTCCGGCGTGGGCGCGTTATGCGAAGTGCGGATGCCATTGCCGCCCATGTCCTTCAATCGTCTGACGCGGAAGTACTGCAGGCGGTCGGGCATGGCGGAGCCGACGCCGGCGTGGTCCTGGTGGTTGCAGGTGCCCTTGATTTCGCAAAACTTCCCGTTCAACAGGAAACCCTTGCCGGCATCGAAGGCCACGGTGCGGATGCCAAATTCCGTTTCCGTGCGATCCACCGCCTTGCCCTCCACCAGGAGCGTGGTGACGAGTTTGTACAGGTTGGGAGTTTCCGGCGACCACAGCGCCGGCTCGGAAACGGCGGCTTGTTGCCAAACCTCTTTGTTCGTCCACCCCTGCATCGTGATGGATTGCTGGAAATGGGCCGCCGATTTTCCCTGGGGATCGAAAATCTCGCAGGCGACGCGGGCCGGCACGCGGCTGTTTTGCTCGTTTTGCACCAGCGTCTGGACGTGAATGGTGGCGCGGCCTTCCGGGATGTTGCCGGCAAAACTGCTGTAAACGAAAGTGCCGTCCGGCGCGACGTGCAGCGCGCCGGTCTTGGAAAGCCAGACGTGGCGGTAGATGCCGGCGCCTTCGTAAAACCAGCCCTCGAATTGCGACGCGTCCACCCGCACCGCCAGCGTGTTATCGCCTCCGCAATTGGCCAGGTCGGTGATGTCGTAACGGAAACTGCTGTAACCGCTGGCATGGCGGCCGAGAAAGTAGCCGTTGAAAAAGACATTGGCCTCGCGGTACACGCCGTCGAACTCCAGCATCAACCGGCGGCCGCGGTCTTCTTCCGGCAAGGAAAAAGTCCGCCGATACCAGGCCACGCTGTTGGATGGATAGTGGGGGCCGAACGGCTTGAAACCGTGATCGGGATTGGCGTGGGAATCGAAGGGCAATTCCGGCAGCCAATCATGCGGCAGGTTGACCACGCGCCAGGTGGCGTCGGCGAACGTCCGCCCGGCCGGTCCCGGGTTGACGCCGGCTTTGTCCAGACGCTCGCTCAAGCCCCAGTCGTCGCCCAGGTGAAATTTCCAGCCAAAGTCCAGCAGCAGACGCTCGCGGGGAGATGAGTCCGCGGCCCGGACGGATGGAATGGACACGAGGGAAATCACCGCCGCGGCGGCCAGGACAAGGCAAGCTCTAAAAAAGTTCATACAATTGGCTGGCATAATTCCCGCGGCAAAGCCAGTTGAAATTCGCAGAAATTAGTGCCACGCTCTCCTTCCAATGAAAGCAGTCCGTCTGATGGAAGTTGGAAAACCGCTCAGGTTGGAGACCTTGCCGGCGCCGGACATCGGGCCGGAGGACGTGCTGGTCAGCGTCCAGGCGGCGGGGATTTGCCACTCCGACGCCCATTACCGCGCCGGCCTGTCCCAAGCCGGCCCGCTGCCCATGACGCTGGGGCACGAAATCGCGGGCGTGGCCGCGGAAATCGGGGCCAACGTCAAACATGTTGTCAAGGGAGCGCGCGTCTGCGTTCATTACATGGCCACTTGCGGCCTGTGCCCCGCCTGCTTCGCCGGTCATGAACAATTCTGCGCCACCGGCCGGATGATCGGCAAGCACCGGGACGGCGGCTATGCCGAATTCGCCCGCGTCCCGCAGCGCAGCCTTTTCGTGTTGCCGGATGAAATCCCGTTTGTCCAGGGCGCCGTCATGATGTGTTCCTCGGCGACTTCTCTGCACGCCCTGCGCAAAGCGCGTCTCCAGGCGGGGGAATCGGCGGCGATTTTTGGTTTCGGCGGCCTGGGCTTTTCGGCCGTGCAACTGGCCCGGGCGCTGGGCGCCGGGGACGTTTTTGCGGTGGACATCAACCCGGGCAAACTGGGCCTGGCGGCCCGCTTGGGCGCCATTCCCATAGACCCCGGGCAAGGCGATCCAGCGGAGCAAATTCGCCAAGCCACGCGCGGGCGGGGAGCCGATGTGGCGCTGGAACTCATCGGCAAGCCCGAGACGATGGACGCGGCGGTGCGTTGCCTGGGGCGGTTTGGGCGGGCGGCCCTGGCGGGGTTGACGCGCCGATCCTTCTCCGTGGCGCCCTACGAAAACGTGATCAACAAGGAAGTGGAAATCATCGGTGTATCCGACCACCTGGCGTCGGAAATTCCCCTGTTGTTGGAATGGGCCTGCGCGGGCAGGTTGCAGATTCCCGCCGAAGTCACCCGCATCATCCCTCTGGACGCCGGGTTGATCAACGAAACGCTGGACGGCCTGGAAACCGCGACCGATTACGTTCGCACGGTCATCAAGCCTGGCCGCTAGCGCGCCGATTCCTCGTCGGCAGTCTCCCGGCGCGCGCGGGCGATAATCAATTCCAAATCCAGTTTCAACACCGCACTAATTCGTAGCAGGGTGTCTAAATTAGGAATTCTCATTTCTCTCTCAATATAACTGATGCTCTGCTGCGAAAGGCCGGCTTGTTCGGAGACGGCTGTCATGGAAAGCCCTTGTTTCACCCGTTCAGATTTAAGAATACGAGCGACTCGCGAACAAACGGCTTTACGTACAGCATCAGCGGACACAGATCAGCAGTACGAAAAATGACCATTGACGACACATCTAATACCGGTTAGGTTGACGCTAACGCATAAGTAAAATCAAAGGATATTTATGAAAAGACCCCTCTTGTTCACCCCCGCGATGATCGCGCTTTTCCTTGCGCTTGCGATCAAATCGCACGCCATTGAAGGCCTTCAACTGTCCATTCAAGGAAGCAACGTCGTCTTATCCTGGCCAAGTGCGCCTGGGGAATCTTATATTGTGGAGTATCGGCCGGCACTCGACAGCAGCGTCTATTGGCAGCAACTCACAAACGAATATCCGGCTGACACCAGCGGCAGCAACATAACGCAGTTCGTTGACTCCAACGCCGTGATCCATGTTTATCCCGCCACACAGCCTGACCCGCAAAAACAGGTTCCGAGAAAAATGCAAAGGGCGAATAATTATCCGACCGAAGGGGGCTGGGTGATTGCCTAGCAGGATCTTTTCAGCTACATGGCCAACAGCAACAGTTTCTGGCAGGCGATTTATTCAATGGGAAGCATTGGCCAGCAGTATGGGGGAGCCTACGCGATTTTTCCGTCCGGCAGCGGTGGCCAAACATTTCCGATGCGCTATATTTCAAGCAATTCGATGCCGGCCACTTACGCCCAGGAGGGGCAGGATGAGAGCGCCCTTCTCTCGCTCTTAACGAACGCAACGATGCGAAATTTCTTTTATTTCGGGCACAGCACCGCCAATGGTTTTGCAACAGTCGAAGACACGGCGCTCAAATATCTGCTGCCCCAGTACTATCGGTTTGTTTTCATCGATGGATGCAGTTCGACGGAGGGCGATCTTCCGGGGGTTTTCGGAATGGGCTACAACACCTCTCTGTCTGGAAGCTATTTCCAGCAAACAGGAACGCGCCCTCGCACATTCCTCGGCTACAGTCGAATTGTGTTCTTTGCGAATGGCTCCGGCGGCCCCTTTCGTGACAGTTATACTGGGCAAATGTACACGTACGAAGTGCAGCCAGAGGTCACCGAGTTCCTTGGGAACTTTGAGTTTTACTGGTACTTTTACTATGATGTTTCGTCTGCCGTCGAGGCGGCATACGAAAACACGCCGACCACGCAATCAACTTGGGCCAATGGCACTTATCTAAAGATTCTCGGTTATGCCAGCTTGGGCGTCAATGACTACAATTACCAATCGGACTGGTCGAACTGACGGCTGAATGACTTGACGCCAACCCATGATGCAGTTTGTTCAAATAACGGCTCAGTACTCAAATGCCGTGCTGGTGGCGATTCTCCCGTACGTTTCCGACTTTTGCCACAAGCTTAACTTGCCGGTCTCAACCCCGGTTTCAACCAATGGAGTCCGGTTCTTTCGCTGCGACAACCGCCAGGATCACGTGGGGGGATTGGTCGTTTTGACCAATGGGTATCAATTCACTTTCATGGATGGGCGCGTGTGCGTCTATCGGTCGCCCTGGAGTTATTACTCACTGCAAAACTTTGATGTCCTGCCCAAGTTTTACGGGAAGGCCGAGATCAGCAAGGATGAAGCCCTGAGAGCAGCCCATCAGGCCATCGTCCAGCTTGGCTACACCGATCCAATGCTGTGCGCCGATGGGTTTCCCAAGGTGACGTTGCCGGAAAAGACAGGAAGCCATTTGATTCCCCGCTATCGCTTCCAATGGTTAAAGCCCAAGTCCGATTCTCGACTATCTCCGCCGGATATCTTGCCCGTTGCTCTGGACATGGAAATCAACGCCCAAAACGGCAGGGTTGAAATGTTCTGCATAATCGGCACAAACGGCAGCCGGGCGGGACCCAAAGTTGATGTGGTGCCACTTCTGCTAAATCCCCCATCCGCCGCTGGCGACAGGCCGCGGCAAACCCTCGACGGAGGGGGGATCAAGACGGATCTGGTTTCTCCGGCTTACGCGAAGGCTTTTCTCCAATGGGTTCTTCCCCGCTTTTCGGATTACGCTGCCAGGGCCTGTCTGCCTGTGCGGGTGCCAATAACCATCGAGGACGTGGACATCTCTCAATACCAGTGCTGGTCTGAGTCGGGCCGGCCAGCAGCGCAAGTAATATTGAAAAACGGAGATCGCTTCAATTTTGAAAATGGACATGTCGGCGGCTTTTATGCGCATGACGCCTACTTCAAATTTCCGTTTACTGGGGATCCCGAGAAGTTTACCGGCAAGATCAACATGACGACAAATGAAGTGTTCGCACTGGGCGAACGGACGATTCGGAGTATTGGCTACAAGGATAAACTGCCTGAGCCATTCCTGGAGTATCCCGAACTCAGAGGGCCAACGAATTTTTCCAGGAGAATATTTGCCTGCGGAAAAGACGGCATTATCTACTTGAATTGTGAAATTGACCTGGAAACCAAGACAGTCAAAGGCATCATGCTCGATCAACCCTCTCAATACGGACCCGACCCCGACCTGCACATCCCGATGATGGCTCCAACCAATGCGCCAAACCGGTGATCAAAAAGCGGACACGCTGCAAATCAACGCAAGTTCCTCTCCATCAAGGCAAAAGACCGCATTGGCCGCGCCCTAAAAAACGTACTGACAGAAAAAAGGAGCCTTTTTGGGGGCCGTTTGGCAGAAAAACGGGGGGGCCGCGTTTTAAAAACACCATTTTTTTTCGTGTTTTTTCGTTTTTTTGGGTTTGTGTGGCCCGCAAGAGGTTGAAGCTGAGGATGTTCCCCCGATTCGACCCCTCCTGAAAAAATCGTGCCGAAAAACCTACCGTAGGTTTTTGGATTCTTGCGGGTTCTGGTAATATCGCCGCATGAGTGTTAAAATGACTCTGGATTCGAAGGGGAGCATGGCGCGGGTTTCAAAGCCTGCCGGCTCCTTTTTGTTGGTCGGGCGGCGCTGCCGCGCCGCCCAAATATCAGGGCGAAGCGGCAGCTTCGCCCTACCGAACTATGAAATATTGGTGCTGGTCATTTCCAGCAAAGCTGACCTCAACTTCGCGCCCAATCCAACTTCAATCCGGCCTTGTTCCGACTCAATCCGGCCCAATCCGGGCTAATCCGACCTATGCCAAAAAAAATAAAAGTCCTCGGAATCGAGTGAGGCGGCTTTTGAAACAATATGACTAAATCACAGTAAATACGGCTAAATCATACCAAATCATACCAAATATGACCGGATTTTTTTTATTTTTAGGATGTGCGGCCCAGGGCGGCAAAGCGTAGGAAAATGCTAAATTCTAAATGCTGAATGCTAAAACACTGCGGGTGCGTGAATTTCACGCGGGCAACTCCTTGCCATGAATGTCGGCTGCAAAACATTCGCAAAGGTGAAATCAAGGCGTGTTGGAGTGGCAGGCCAACACGCTTTAACACAGCTAATCGAAGCTAAACACGCCTTAACACGCCTTGCGCTTTTTACGGAAATAGGCGGTATGACGGCAGCGCCGGGGTCTGAGTCCTTGTTGTCAGGCTTTGGAGCAGCCGTGGGCGGGAAGTTACATCACGCCGTCTGGTCTTGCGGTACGCGCGCGCCAGCGCCCTATTCGATTCGGGAATCTGATGCTCCTGCCGCAAATGGCTTGAGCGGCGTGGCTCAATGCCCATAAGCTGGCGGGACAACGACCCTATGGTAACCAGCCCGGAACAAAAGGCGGATGGACGCCCCGCCGCGAAGATATGGTCGGCGTGGCTGGCGGAAGCCGGCGGTGGCGCGCTCCTGGCCGGGTTGCTGGCCTTCTTTTTGAAGGTGTCGTGGCGGAAGTGGCCGGACCCCATTGTGGATTCCGGGCCGCAATGGTACGCCGCCTGGCGGATGGCGCGGGGCGGGATGCTCTTTCACGAGACGGCCTGGACTTACGGGCCGTTGTCCGCCTGCGCCAACGGGTTGCTCTTCAAGGTTTTCGGCGTCAGCCTGTCGGTCCTGTTCGCCGCCAACCTGCTGGTTTACGGCGCCATTCTGGCGCTGGCTTACATCATGTTCCGGCGGGCGTGGGGCTGGCTGGGCGCGTTCGCGGCCTGCGCGGTATTCATTTCCGTGTTCTCGTTTTCGCACCTGACGTCGGTGGGCAATTACAACTACGCCGCGCCTTATTCGCACGAAACCACGCACGGCATGTTGCTCATGCTCTTGACGCTGCCGGCGGCGGCGGCTTGGGGCCGCGCGCGCTCTGGGCCGCTGGCGTTTGGCCTGGGGACTTGCGGCGGCCTGGCGGCGGTGCTGAAACCGGAATTCATGCTGGCGGCCGGGGCCCTGGGTCTGGCCGCGCTGGGCTTGCGCGCCCTGCAACGCGAGCCGGTTTCCGGCCGGGAGTGGGCGTTGCTGGCGGCGGGCGCGCTCTGGCCGACGGTGGCCTTCACGCTCGGCTTTGCCGCCAGCGAACCGTTCGGCCCGGCCTTTGCCCACGCCTGCAATGCCTGGTGGCGGGTGCTGGTCCAACCCATCAATCTGCCAGGTTTCGCCGCCGGCCAAAGCCGGTTCGCCGGCTTCGATCATCCCTGGCGCAATGGCTGGCTGGAATTGCAGGCGGGAGCATGGGCGGTTCTGGTCATCGGCGCGGCGTGGGCGGCGGGCTGGATGGCCAACCGGCCCTCCGGCGCGCGGATTCTCTCGACTTTGATGTTGGTGGCGCTGGCGCTGTTCTTGCGTCAGGGAGTCAATTGGTTTCACGCCGGGCAATGTCTGCCGTTGTTGACAGCCGTTGGGCTGGTCTTTTATGGCGTCCGCCTGTGGGGCCAATGGCGGCAGACGGGCCGGATGGAGCCGGACGCCGTGATGCGCTGGTTGCTGGTGTTGCTGGCGGCGGCCATGCTGGCGCGGATGGCGCTCTTCGCGCGGGTGTATCATTTTGGTTTCTTTCAGGCGGCGCTGGCGGGAATGGTGGCCGCCGCCGTCATGGTGGGCGAGGTTCCGCGCTGGACAGGCCCCGGACGCGCCGGGCAAAGAATGGCCGCGGCCGGTGGTTTGCTGGTGTTGATAGTGGCCTGCGGGGCGATTGCTGCCAAGTCCAACGCCATTCGCGCCGGACAGACCCAGCCGGTGGGCGCGGGGGCGGACCGGTTTTACGCCTTCGACCGGGATATTGACACCACCGGCACGCTGGTGGATTGGCTGGTGAAGCGGTTGGCGGGAGCGCCGCCTGAGGCGACGCTGCTGGTGCTGCCAGACGGCCTGTCCATCAATTTTCTGACCCGGCATATCTCACCCTTGCCGGACACGTGGACGTCCGGGACGGAAGCGTCCATGGTGGAGCAGTTGCGGAGAGCGCCGCCCGATTATGTGGCGCTGATCTCGCTCGACCTGGGCGAGCACGGCATCGCCCAATACGGCGCGCCAGGCAGCCAGGGGCGGCTGCTTTTGCAATGGGTGCATGAGAATTACGCCGGGGAAATCTCCTGGGGCCAGCCGTTTTCCGGCACGCGGCTCAAAGGCGCGAGCGTGTTGCGCAGAACCAACAACGTGGCGCCGCCGAAATAGATTTTGGAATGGCATGAATCTTTCTTGTCTTAAAATCAGTCTCGGTTTTGAGAGCAAGGCCGTTGCGGACGTGGATATTTGTTGGCGGAGGTCGAACAAAGCCTCCGGCGGGGTTTACACCCTTGAAAACCATAGGACGCCTGCTGAAGAAATTTCAGCGGGCGTCCTTTTTTCGCGCTTGACGCCGCCCGTGTCGTTGGCTAAGTGAAAGGCTGAGGTTGAGCCGGTGAGAACCACGATTCCGATTATTCCATGTTGCCTCTGGTTGATGGCCGGGTTTTGTTGCGTCCCGGCCCGCGGGCAGACCGCGCCCGTTCGCAGCGTGACGGGGCAGTTCAGCGCCCGGCGGCTGGAGCGGAGGGCATTCCGGGCCGCCCCGGCGGCGCCGGCGCAAGCGCCGGTGGCCGGTGGATGGGCCTACCAGTTGCCGTCGCGCGCAACCCCGGCGTTGGGCCGCGGCGATGAAGTGAACCTGGATCCATCCATGCTGGTGGTTTCGTGCGAGCAAATCAAAAGCCTGCTATTGAACAGGCTCGGACTGCCCGATCAGTGGCGGGGCCGGATAGATTTGACGATTAACCCGGCCCTGGCTGAAGACCAAGGTCCCCAGTTGAGCGCGGAATTTGATCCACGAGGATGGAATTACAGGCTGGAACTGCCCCGGAGCGCGCAGGAGGAAATCCTGATGCGCTGGTTGATCCATGCCATGTTGCTGGAAATAGCCAACCGCCAGGCTGGCGCGCAATCGGCCGAAATCCCGCTCTGGCTGGTGGAAGGGATGAGCGCCGACTTGCAGGCCAACAATTTTCCCACCCTCATTCATCAACCCGGCCAGAACATGACCATGGAATTAAGATGGGACAAGAGGGGGCAACTGATGCCGCAGGAACTGCGCCGGCACGCGCCGTTAAGCTTCCAGCGATTGAGCTGGCCCGAGGCGTCGGACCTGACGGCGGAAGGGCTGCCATTGTATCGCGATTGCGCGCAGTTTTTCGTGGAGGAATTGCTGCGTTTGAACGATGGCCACGCCTGCCTGCGTTCGATGCTGGCGCAATTGCCGCGGTATTGGAATTGGCAGACGGCGTTCCTGCAAGCCTTTCATGCCCACTTCCCGCAACTCCTCAACGTGGAGAAATGGTGGAGCGTGAGCTATGTCGGGTTCGTCAGTGGATACAAGGTGCAAACATGGTCCGACGCGGATTGCCGGAACACGCTGCAAAGCAGCCTGGATGTTCCCGTGGAGGTGCATTTCGGGGCCGATCAGTTGCCGGTGGAAGCCAAGATCACGCTGCAGGAAGTCATCCGCCAATGGCAGCCGCCCCAGGCCCATGAGGCGTTGGAACGGGCCGTGGACGGGTTGAAGTTCCTGGAGCCGCGGGCCACGCCGCATTGGCGTCCGCTGGTGGAACTTTACCTCAAGACTCTGCTGGACTATCTCGGCGCCAGCCGGACCGCGGGGCGCGAGCGGCAACTGGGCAGGCACGCCCCCGAACTCCTCCCCGGAGTCAAGTCGGAGGCGATCCAACAACTGGACTTGCTGGACCGGCGGCGCGAGTCCATTTGGACCAGCGCCGATTCCACCAATCTGCCGCAACTCAGCGCCACAGGACAGCCGGACGTCAAGCCGCCAGCCGCTCGCTGACCATCAAGGCTGCGGAGGCGCGGCGGGCTGGGCCGGAGCCGCGGGCGGAGGGTTGGATACGGCGGGAGGCTGAGCGGGCCGTTGCGGCGGGGTCGGCTGGGGGATGGCCTTCATGACCGCTTCCAACTCTGCCAGCGCCTTGTCACAGGCTTCAATGGCGCTCTCCTTGTGCCCGGCGAAGTCCTCTTGAGAATTCTGCAACACCATTTTCACCTGCCGCAAATCGGCCACGGCGCGCTGGACAAAGATGCGCGGCTGGCGTGCCCTGGGCGGCAGCGGCCGCGGCCCGGGCATCGGCTGCTGGCCGGGGGCGGGAGCGGCGGACGGGGCAGTCGGGGCGGGCGCCGGGGCATCGTTTTGCGCCTGTGAGCTGTTCAGGAACAAGGCCAGAACCAACGCGGTCCCGGCTGTAAAAATAATGTTTCGTTTCATATTGATTGTTTTCGTATCACTAAGACTGGCATGAGGTTAACTCCCCGGTCAATCCTAGTAAAGCGGAAAAGATGGCTTCATCCGAACTTCAACTCGACGCCTTCGCGCGCGGCGGAGATGGCCATGCGCGAGCCGTGCCGGGTGGCGCGTTGCTGGCAGGCCAGCACTTTTTGGTCAACGTCGCGGTCGGTATCTTCGGGGTCGTGATGAAACAGGGCCAGGTGCTTCACATTGGCCCGGATGGCCAGATCGGTGGCGGAGAAACAGGAGGAGTGCCCCCACGATTTCCGAGCCGCATATCCCTTGTCGTCGTACTGCGAATCCATTATCAGCAAATCAGCCTCGCGCGCCACTTCGACCAACTCCTCCGGCATCTGGCGCAGCGGGCCCGAATCGTCCAGGTCGGGAAAAACGTCCCCCGGCTGAATTTCCAATTCATGGTCCGTCGCGTACACGATTTTCGTGCCGTCCTTGGAAAGGCAATAGCCGAGGCATCCGCCCGGATGGTTGAGCGCAAAGGCCCTGACCAACACTCCGTGGATGTCTTTGTTCCCGTCGTCCAGGTAATCGGCCACCACGCGGGAACCCACGTCGCGCAACGAGACCGGAAAATAGGCCGAACTCATCTGCCCCGAGAGCAGGTGGTAAGGGTTGTGGTCCTTGGCCTGCCGGCCATAGACGCGGATTTTCATGCCCGGCATGTAAAGCGGGGCAAAGAAGGGAAAGCCCTGGATGTGGTCCCAATGGGCGTGCGTGAGCAGGAGATGCAGGTCCTTGGGCGCCGGCTGGCGCGCCAGCAGGTCTTTGCCCAACTCCCGGATGCCCGAACCGGCGTCGCAGACAAAGAGCGTGTCGTCGAAGCGGACTTCCACGCAGGAGGTGTTGCCGCCATAAACCCGCGTCCAACTGGCGGGGGTGGGAATGGAACCCCGCGCGCCCCAGAATTTGACAAAGGCCGCCATCTCATCCCTCGCTGTAAATGAATTCGTTGTCTTCCACCTGGATGGCGTCGCCGTCGCGCAAGACGGCGGAATGCACTTTGACGCCGTTGAGAAAGACGCCGGAGCGGCTGTCATTATCCAGCAGCACGCAATCGGTGCCGTGCAGCCGCACAATGGCATGTTGGCGCGAGACGCTCTTGGAGGTCAGGCGAATCTGGGCCCCGGGGGCGCGGCCGATGACCATCTCATCCCCTTCCAGCAGAATGACCCGCGGGCTGCCGTCGCCTTCAATTTGTTCCAGAGAATGGCGCCGGGTGGTGCGTTGCCGTCGCCGGATGCCGGCCGTGCTGGAGATGGTTGGGTTAAACTCTGTCTCGCTCATTTGTTACTCAAGCCATGATGCCTCATGGGGAGGCGAAAGAAAAGCTCTTTCGCGCGGCGCGTTTCCCGGGGCGCAAATCAGCTCTTGGACAATGCCAGTTCCGCTTTGGCCCTGCAACAAGAGTGGCCGCATCAGTGGCAGGATTTTGTCTCATGCGTTGGTAATTTTTTTTGGCCATAGGCCGGAGCAGGCCGCATTAGCTTCGCCTGGTGTCCTGAGTCATTTTAAAGCTCCGTTCAGGAGCGGCATGGACGCAATGGGAAAGGCCGCACTCGGCAGGAATGGGGAAACGAACACAATGGGGCAATGCACGGAACTGACCCCCCATCCCCTACGCCTTGCGCTTTTTACGGAAAAGGCGTCGAGCTACCCGCCAAATTGCAGGCGCGGCTCGCTCTTCAACATCGCTTCCAGGTTGGGCCACTGGATTTCGTTCATGGTGTAGAAAGCGTGCAGATAGACGGCGATTTCCTCGGCTGGAAACTTGGCCAGCAATGTTTCCACCGCGGCCGTTAATTTGGCGTCCTCCACGGTGGCGGGCAGGTCGTCCACCGCGCCGTCTTTGTGGGGGATGCCCAGGGCGTCCAAAAAGGCCGCCAGCATGGGCGTTTGTTTTTTCATCAACCACTCCCGCAGGAGATTGGCCGAGACCAACTCCAGGCGCGGACGCGACAGCATGGCCGCCATGTCCTTGTGCCGCGAAGCGCGGGGCGAGCGCTCAAGAAAACTGGGGCGCAATTTCCTGGCTTCCGCCACCGCGTTGAGGGCCACGTGATAAAGCTCCTTGTTGTCGTCATGCGCGAATTCAATGATGCGCACCGCCAGGGCCGGAGACATAAAGCCGAACAATTCGTGAGATTTCAGCATACCTAATCCTGCCGCCACACTAAAAGGTCCGCGCCGCAACCGCAAGAGGTGCATTTCATTTTTTTGGGTTCCCCTCTTAATCTTACTCCTAATCTTAATCTCATATCCCCTCCAGCGTGCGGATTAGGAGCAAGATTAAGATTAAGATTAGGAAAGACAACCCAAAAAAGTGGAATGCCCCGCAACCGCAAGTCCCGGATTGCCGGAAGGAAGATTCGGATTTGCGCTTTGGCAGGCGAAGGCCGACCCTGAAGGCTTGCGCGACGATTACGCTGAACCTGTTTTTAAAGGCTGGGCCAAGCCTGGCCCGATTCCGCCCGGAGCCTTGGGCGGCGGCCCTGCCCTGGAACCGGGCGAAACCCTTGACGCCATCAGCGGCTACTTTCGGCTGTTTCAACTGGCCAAAGGACACCGCTTTTCGACCGATGACGTCCTGACCGCCTGGTATGGCACGATGTGTTGTCCGGCGGCGCGAAGCGTTCTGGACCTTGGCAGCGGGGTGGGCGCCGTGGGGATGATTGCCGCCTGGCGCCTGCCTGGGGCGCGCTTTGTCACGGTGGAAGCGCAGGCGGAAAGCGTCCGGCTCGCCCGCAAATCGGCGCGTTGGAACGGGCTGGAAGACCGCTACGAAATCCGTCACGGCGACTTCCGCGACCATGCCATTTTGCGGCCGGAGGAAAAATTTGATCTCATCCTGGCCAGCCCGCCGTATTTCCCGCCGGGCAGCGGTGTGGAAGGGGATCATCCGCAAAAAATCGCCTGCCGTTTTGAGATGCGGGGCGATATTGCCGATTACTGCGCCACGGCCGCGCTGCGGCTGAACCGGGGCGGGATTTTCGCGTGCGTCTTTCCCGTCACCCCCGCCGCGCAACGCGGCAGGCTCGAAGCCGCCGCAGCGGCGGCGGGATTGAGGATCCTCCGCTGGCGTCCGGTGACGCTGCGCGAACCCGCGCCGCCGTTGCTGGGGCTGTTCTGCATGATTGGGGCGGCCGACGCGCCTCCCAGCGCGTCAGGCGCTCCCTGGACGGAGCCGCCGCTGGTGATTCGAACCGCCGAGGGGCAGATTCATCCCGAGTACTCCGTGGTCAAAATGACCTTTGGCTTTCCGCCGTGAAAGGATGTGATAGATATTTAAAACCGCAGAACCTGGACGGCTTCGGTCGCGGCGGACAGGATGGCGTCGGGGCAGAGGCCCAGATACAACATGGCGGCGATGCAGACGCCGACGGAAAATTTCATCGGCGCGGACACTTTTATCGAGGACATTTCAGGCCCGTCATCTGTCCAATAGACGGCGCGAATGACGCCAAAATAATAGTAGAGGGAAATGACAACGCCGACGATGGCAACCAAGGCCAGCCACAAATAGGTCCGCTCGACGGCGACTTGCGCGAGGATGGCCTTGAATAAAAGAAGTTTTCCAAAGAATCCGGCCAGCGGCGGCACGCCTGCCAGCGACATCATGCCCAGAGTCATGGCCAGCGCCAGCAAGGGGGAACGGCGGCTCAACCCCGCCAGCGCGCCGATGTCGTCATTGTCGGGCGCGACGAGGCACAGGACCATGAAGACCACCGCCAGCGTGAAGGCGTATCCCGCCAGATAATAAAGGACCGCGACGGAGCCGGCGGTGTTGAGGGCCGAGACGCCCAATAAAAGGTAGCCGGCATTGGCAATGCTCGAATAACCCAGTAACCGTTTCAAGCTGCGTTGCGGGATGGCGCAGAGGTTGCCGTAAAGGATCGTCAGCGCCGCCGTCCAGATGAAGAGCTTGCTCCAATGCAGCGAGAGGGCGGGCATGGCCACGAACAGGACTCGCAGCACCAAAACGAATCCCGCCGCCTTGGAGCCGATGGCCAGGAAGGCCGTCACCGGCGTGGGCGCTCCCTGGTAAACGTCGGGCGCCCACATTTGCATGGGGAAGGCGGCGATTTTGAAGGCCAGCCCCAGAAGCACCAGCAGAGTGCCCAGCCAGAAGAGATTGTTTTGCGCGAAGTGCGCTCCTTCCGCGGCCACGGCGGCAAAACCAGTCTGGCCGCTGACCCCATAAACCAGGGCGATGCCAAAAATGAGCACGCCGGCCGAGAGCGCGCTCAAGATCAGATACTTGACACCCGCCTCCAGCGAGTTCGCGCGCGACCGCTGAAAGCTGACCAGGACGTAAAAACTGACGGACATCATTTCCATGGCGACATACAGCATGACGAAATCGTTGGCCGAGGCGGCGAACATCATCCCGGAAAGCGCGATCAGGACGATGACGAAAAATTCGCCCAGGCCCATGGCGATGCGGTCGCGAAACTCCACTCCCATCAGCACGACAAAAAAGCCGGTTGCCAGAAAAAGCCGTTTGAAGAACAGGGCCAGGCCGTCCTTGACGAACATGCCGTTGAAACCGGCCGCGGCGGGCGTGTCCGCGTAATGAGGACAGAAACTGGCGGCCAGGATGGCCAGCAGACCGGCGGCCGCCAGCCAGCCCAGCCGGTGCTTGAATGGGCGCGGCGTCCAAAGGTCCAGGAGCAGCACGGCCAGCGCCAGGCCGATGACGGCCAGTTCCAAGGAGAGCATGGCCAGGTTCATAGGCGCCCCCCTTTCAGGACCAGGGTGTCGCCGGCGATTGGCTCGCCCATCTGGCGCGCCACGGGGGTGAGGCTGGTGGCGATGTTGTCCGTCAAGAGCCGGGGAAAACAGCCAAAGAGAATCAAACCGGCCAGGAGCAATACATAAGGCAGTTTGCACAGGGCGCGCTCAAGGCGGGAGCCGGCAAATTCGGAAATGGCGGGCCACTCCTTGTCGCCATGCCAGATGGAGCGAATGGCGCGGAGCATATAGACGGCGGCGATGATCAACGCGCCCCAGATGGCCAGCACCGCCACCCCCTCGGAGCGGCTCCAAGTGCCAAAAAACACCAGGGATTCGCCAAAGAAGCCGGCAAAGCCAGGCAGGCCGCACCCGGCCAGCATGGCCATGATCATCACGGTGCCGATGAAAGGCAGCCGTTGCAGCAAGCCGCCCATTTGGTCCATGTCCAGCGTCTTGAGATTGTCCCGCAGATAGCCGCTGAGAGCAAAGGTCAGGGCCGCCAGGAAACCGTGGGCCACCATGACGACGACCGCGCCGGTGAAACCGATCAAACTCATGCTGGCAATGCCCAGGAACGCAAACCCAACGTGGGCCACGCTGGAGTTGCCGATGAGCATGTTCAAGTCGCGCTGGCGCATGGCCACCGCGCCGCACCAGATCACGTTGCCCAAGCCAAGGGCGGCGATGACATAAGCCCAGCGTTGCGCCTCATCGGGCATCAGCGGCAGGGCCACGCGGAGCAGGCCGTAGAGTCCGAATTTTTTAAGCACGCCGGCGTGAATCATGGCCGCGCCGGTCGGAGCGGAGCCGTAACCCAGCGGCGCCCAGGTGTGGAATGGAAAGAGCGAAACCAGGATGCCGAAGCCGATCAGGAGCAGCGGGAAAATCCAGTGTTCGGCCGCCGCCTGCATGGGATGCGCTTTGAACCAGTGTGTCAATTGCACGATGTCGAAGGTGCGCGCCGGGGCGGGCATTTGCAGATAAACGGCCAGCAGCCCGGCCAGAACCAGCAAAGCCCCCAGGCTCAGGTAGAGCGTGATTTGATAGGCCGCGTAGTTCTTGTCTTTGCCCTGTCCCCAGACGCCGATCAAAAGGAAGGCGGGCACCAGCGCCAGTTCGTGCAGGATGTAGAAGAAAAACAAATCCAGCGAGGCGAAGGCGCCCAGGATGCCGCCTCCCATCAACAGGAGCAATATGTAATACTCTTTGTCGCGGGTGTGGATGCGCCAGGAAACGCAGACGGCGGCAAAGAGCACCACCGCGCCCATCAGGATCAGGCCCAGGTTCAGGCCGTCGGCTCCGACGTGGTAACTGATGCCCGCCCCGGGCGCCCAGGCGTGCTGTTCCACAAACCGAAAGCCCTCCTGCGAAGGCTGGCCGTTGAAGGTGCAAAAGGCGATCACGGCGACAAGCATCGAGACAAAAGCGGCCAGCAGCGCCAGAAGGCGAATGCCAAAGCGGAAGTTGCGCGGGACCAGGGCCAGAACCAGCGCGGTCAGCAGCGGCACAAGGAAGATGAGCGTTAAGGGCGACATGGTTCAGGGTGTCAACATCAAATAAAGGGCCAGCGCCGCGCCAATGGCCGTCAGCAGGGTGTAGGTTTGGAGGTTGCCGGTTTGGATCAGGCGCAGGACCCGTCCGGTCCATTCCGTGGCGCCGTGGGCCAGTCGAACCGCGAGCTTGAGGCCCCGGTCGCCAAAGTTGGCGGCCCGGGCCGGGGTGTCATGGAAAAGGTCCACCACTTCCGCGTAGAATTCGTCAAAATAAAATTTATGGCGGAGGGCGCTGCTGATGGAGGGTAATTGTCCGGGCAACGGGTCCGCGTCCTTGCCAAAATAGCAGAGGTAGGCGGCGCCCAAGCCGAGGGCGAAGGCGGCCAATCCCAGCGCGGCCGCCCAGGGGGTGGCTTGAAACGGCTCAAAGGGAGCGAACATCGGCATCTGCGCCGCGCCAGGATAGAACTCCGGAGTGAGGAACTGCCTGATGCCCAAAAAGCCGCCTATGACGGAGGCCACCGCCAGGACCACCAGCGGATAGGCGATCAGGCGCGCCTTGGGCGGGTGCCCGCCTTGGGGTTGGTCGGACTTGCCGAAAAAGACGACAAAGACCAGACGAAACATGTAAAAGGTGGTCAGAAAAGCCGCCAGCACCCCAATGGCAAAGAGCGTTTTGTTGTGGTCCCAAGCCGCGGCCAGAATGGCGTCCTTGCTGTAAAAGCCGCTCAAAGGCCACAGGCCGCACAAGGCGAGCGTGCCTGCCATGAAAGTGCGATAGGTCACGGGTATCCTGCGCCGCAAGCCGCCCATCTTCCAGATGTCCTGCTCACGACTCATGGCGTGGATGACCGCGCCGGCGGCCAGGAACAACAGCGCCTTGAAGAAGGCGTGCGTGGTCAAATGATACATGGCCGTGACTGGCTCGCCGAACCCGGCCGCCATGACCATGTAACCCAATTGCGAGAGAGTCGAATAGGCCAGGATGCGTTTGATGTCGTCCTGCTGCACTGCGATCAGGGCCGCCAGCAGGGCGGTGATGGCGCCAATCCAGGAAATGACTTGCAGGGCGGAACCGGTGAAGAAGCTGCTGCTGACCAGGAAGATCCGACACAGCATATAAACGCCCGCCGCGACCATCGTGGCGGCGTGGATCAAGGCGCTGACGGGCGTGGGGCCTTCCATCGCGTCGGGCAGCCAGACATGCAGAGGGAACTGGGCCGATTTGCCCACCGCCCCGCAGAAGATCAGCAGTCCGGCAATGGTCGCCGTAGTGTCGAACAACTCCGGATTGCGCAGCAACTGCCCCTTGATCTCGTCGAAGCTGAGAGTTCCGGCGACGGCCCAGACCAAAACGATGCCGGTGAGAAAACCCACGTCGCCCAAACGGTTGGTCAGGAAGGCTTTCTTGGCCGCGTCGGCCGCGGCGGGCCTTCGATACCAGAAGCCAATGAGCAAATAGCTGCAAAGGCCAACCAACTCCCAAAAGACAAACATCTGGAAAAAATTGTTGCTCAACACGATGCCCAGCATGGAAAAAGTGAACAGGCTCATGGAGGCAAAATACCGGGAGAAGCCGGGATCGCCGCGCATGTACTCGATGGAATAAATGTGAATGAGCGAGCCAACCCCGGTGACGATCAGCAGCATGAGCAAGCTCAGGGTGTCAATGTGCAGGCCGAAGTCAATGCGGAGGGCGCCGACTTGCAGCCAGTTCAACGAAACATCGGGCGTGGTTCCGTACAGAAACGCGGCCAGCAAACTCACGCTTAACAGGAAGGACATCACCACCGCGCCCACGGAAAAGACGGCGCTCAGGCGCGGCCTGTGCTGAAGGAACAGCGTGATGACCACCGCCGAGAGCAGCGGCAGGAACAGGATGAGCCAGGGGAGGGGATTGTTCATGGTTCAGTCCTTCAGCGCGGCCACGTCCTCCACGTGCGTCGTGTGACGGCGGCGGTAAAGCGCGACAATCAGCGCCAACCCGACGGCGACCTCGGAGGCGGCCACCGTGATGACGAAAAAGACGATGATCTGGCCGTCCAGGCTGTTGTTGAAACGGGAGAAAGCGACCAGCGCCAGGTTGGCGGCGTTGAGCATCAGTTCCAGCGACATGTAAATGACCAGCAGGTTGCGCCGCACCATCACGCCCAGCAAGCCGAGGCAGAACAAGAGCACGCTGACCACCAGGTAATGTTGCAGTCCCACCGGAGTCATTTGAGGTCCTTTTTGCTCAGGAGCACCGCGCCGATCATGGCCACCAGCAGCACCAGGGAAATCAATTCAAACGGCAGCGCGTAATGGGTGAAGAGCCTCCCGCCCAACTCCAGGGTGGAGCCTTCGACTCTGGCGGGCCGAAGCCCGATCCCGACGTTGGAGCGCCGGATGACGGTGATGACGATCAGAGCGATGCCCCCGGCGGCCAGCACGCCCAGCGCGCCCATGACGGCGTTGATTTTGCGGCGCTCCTCCTCTTTGAGGTCCAGTAGCATGATGACAAACAGGAAGAGCACCATGACGGCGCCGGCATAGACCAGGATTTGCACCGCCGCCAGGAAAAAGGCGTGCAGCAGCACGAACAAGCCGGCCATCGAGACAATGGTCAAGACGAGAAACATGGCGCTGGTGACGGGATTGCGGGTGAACGGGTTGGCAATGACCAGCACCCCGCACAAGAGCGTCAAGGCCGCGAAAAGATAGAACAGGTACGCTTGCATCTATTTATGCTTCCACTTCCAAATCTGGTCGTTGTGGACACCGCCCAGCGCCAGCAACTTGGTTTTGTCATAAACCATCTCCTGCCGGTTCAAGCCGGTCAGGGAATAGTCTTTCATCAGAAAAATGGCCTCCTCCGGGCACACTTCCTGGCAGTAACCGCAAAAGATGCAGCGCAACATGTCAATCTTGAACTCGTGCGGCGCCTTTTCCACGTTGCCGGCGTCGGGCGAACCGGACGGGCCGGGCGGGGCGATGCGGATGGCCTTGGGCGGGCAGATGAATTCACAGAGCTGGCAGGAGACGCATTTGGTGCGGCCCTCGGGGTCTTTGACCAGGTAGGGCGCGCCGCGGTAGCCTTCTGGCACGGGCCATTTCTGCTCCGGATATTGCAGGGTCACTTTCTTTTGGAAGAAATGACGCACGGTCACGAGAAGGCCCGCCGCCACCGCCGGCAGGTAAAGCCGCTCCCAAAGATTCAATTTTGTTCGTTTGACAATCATGCCAGCAACAGTCTCAACCCCGCATCCACAGCCATGCGGCCGTGACGACGATATTGGCCAGCGCCAGCGGCAAAAACCGCCGCCAGCCCAAATCCATCAACTGATCATACCGGAAGCGCGGCCACATCCAGCGCACCCAGATGAACATGCCCATCAGCACCGCCACTTTGACCATGAAAATGACAATATGCGCCACTCCCAGGACGATCGAGCTGGCGGGCCGGTCCAGGCCGGCCAGCGGCAGCGTCCAGCCGCCCAGGAACAAAGTGACCATCATGGCCGAGGCCGCGATCATGTTGGCGTACTCCCCCATGAAGAAAAGCGCGAATTTCATCGAACTGTATTCGGTATGGTAGCCGCCCACCAGTTCCTGCTCCGATTCCGGCATGTCGAACGGCAGCCGGTTGGTTTCGGCGAAGGCGGAAATGAGGAAAATCACAAACGACAACGGGGCGTACAGGACCAACCAGCCATGTTCGGCCTGGTATTGGATGACCTGGCTCAGGTTCAAATCGCCCACAATCAGGAACACCGGGATAACCGACATGCCCATGGCGATTTCGTAGGAAATCATCTGCGCGCCAGAACGAATGCCGCCCAGGAAAGGATACTTCGAGTTGGAGGCGTAGCCCGCCAGGACGATGCCATACACGCCCAACGACACGATGCCGAAGGTGTAGAGGATGCCCACGTTCAGGTCCGCGATGACCATCTTCTCCGCGCCCAGTTTCGACCCGAACGGGATCACCGCCAGCACCAGCAAGGCCGGGGTCATCGAAACCATCGGCGCCAGCCAGAAATAAGCCCGCCGCACGTGCCCCGGCACGAAGTCCTCCTTGAGAAAGGCCTTGACGCCGTCGGCCACCGGCTGAAAGAGGCCGAAAGGTCCCACGCGATTGGGACCGTGGCGGTTCTGGATGCAGGCGGAAACCTTCCGCTCGGCCAGCACCGAGTATGCCACCGCCGCCATGACGACGCAGAAGACGCAGACGATCTTGATCACGCTCACGATCAGGAACTGCTGCGTCGGACTTAGATGTTGAAACCAGAGCATGGTGATTGTTTGCTAAATGTCAAATGGGCGCCGTCACTCCCAAATCGCCCAGCGCCGCCCACGTCAGCCCTCGGAAGGCGGGCACTTCCTCGGCCATTTGGTTGAACAGGCCCTCGATGCTGGAAAAGCCGTCCAACCCCGCGGCCTGGCGCGTCAGGTCGCGCAAAAATTCCCACTCCGGACGCGCGTCGCCCTTGGGCTGGATGTTCTGCATGAACCGCTGCACGCGCCCTTTGGCGTTGACAAAACTGCCGCGCTTTTCCGCGTGGGCGCAACCGGGCAAAAGATAGTGCGCCAACGCGGTCGTTTTATTGGGCAGGATGTCGCTTACGATGAGCGTGTCAAGCTTGGCCAGCAAGTTTTCGCCCAAACCCGCCTTGGTCACGTCCTCGCCAAAGACAATCAGCGTCTTGATGGTGTCGTTGGCGATGCCGGCGGCGATCTCGGGCAAATTGGAGCCGATGGGCTGGGCAGCCATGCCGATGAGCCTGGAGCCGGTGGCATTGGGATTGCGGTCGGCCTGCAACAGCAGCTTGTCGCCCTCCGCCATGCGCGGCACTGAATCGGTCAGCGCCCCGATTTTGGCCGCCAGTTTTTTCAGGAGATAAAGCTCCTCGTTGGTCTGCCGCGCGGAGGCGATGATGGCGGCGGACCCCGGGCGCAACTTGCTCAGAAGCTCGCCGACGGCGGCGAGGACGTCCTCCCAAGTGGCGTTCGGGCGCGCGCCCGCCAATTGGGAGCCTTGGAGGCGCGTCAAACGGTCTTCGCGGTTGATCCATTTGTAATTGAGCCGCCCGTAATCGCACATCCAGCAGGAATTGACGGCGTCGTTCTGGCGCGGTTCGTAACGATAGACCTTGTCCTCGCGCGAGCCGATGACGATGTTGCAGCCGGTGGCGCAACTGGCGCAGAGACTTTTGCTCTCCTTGAGGAACCAGACGCGCATCTGAAAGCGGAAGTCCTTCGAGGTCAGCGCGCCCACCGGGCAAATATCCACCGTGTTGAGCGTGTAATTATTATCGAAGGTCTTTCCCGGATAGCGGGTCAGGGTGCTGAGGCTGCCGCGTTGCGCGAAGCCCAGGGCGTCGTCGCCCGCGATCTCGCGCGAGAAGCGGATGCAGCGCGAACAAAGGATGCAGCGTTCGTCATCCAGCATCACGCGCGGCCCCAACTCCACCTGTTTGGGCTTGTGAACTTTCTCCTCGGCGAACCGGCTGGCCGCGTGCCCATAATCCACCGCGTACTCCTGCAGCTTGCATTCGCCCGCCTGGTCGCAGATCGGGCAATCCAACGGATGATTGATCAGCAGCGATTCCAGGACGGCCTCGCGCATTTGTTGGGTGGCGGGCGAACCGGGATAAAGTTCCATACCGGGGGAAATCGGCGTGGCGCAGGCGATGGCGCCGCGCGGGGTGCCGGGTTCGTAAGGCAGGACGGAGCGGGCGATTTTCGGGGCGCCATCCGGGTTGAGAATCGGTTTGCGATCCGGCCCCATCATGGGCGTGCCGAACTCCATCAGGCACATGCGGCAGTTGCCGGCCACCGGCAGCTTGGGATGATAACAATAATGGGGGACCTCGACGCCCGCCAGGGCGCACGCCTGCAACATGGTGGTGGCCTGCATTTTGCCCTGCCAATCGGGCATCATTTTCGGCACGTTGATCTCGCGCCCGTCCACTTTGACTTTGATGGTCTCCACCGGCGGCGGGGCGGCCTTTTGCTCTAATGTGGTTTCGCTGGGCATATTTAGTGACAAATTCGATCCTTCCAATAATCAGGTCGGCGACTCAAGTGCATGACAGCGACGATTTGAATACGATCAACCAGGACCCGATACAATAGACGATAGGGATACGGTTGCACGCGACATGCGCGAATTGGCTTGGCGTAGTAAGGCCACGTTTCTGGTTGTCGCTGGATGGCATCCGATGCTTCGCGCACGGCATCCAGAAACTGTCTTCCAAGATCATGTTGTTCCTTCTCATAATACTGTGCGGCTTCCGCCAGTTCCACATCCGCCACACTTAGAAACGTGATGCGTTTCACGTCGTTTTTCTATACGCCTCGCGTAGAACGTCCGCCGCGTCGCGTTCGGCCATCTGGCCGCCGTCGAACGCCGCGCAACGGTCCAGCGCCTCTTGTTTCCAGGCCGCCTCGATTTCCGGTGAATCCGCAGTCTCATCTAGGCTGGCCAGCAGCCGTTGCGCAAGGCTGGCTCGCTCTTTGGCGGGAAGAGAAAGGGCCTCGCTGAATACTTGTTCAATCGCGCTCATACATGTTATGACTTTCTCATAATCGTCGTTTCGCGGCAAATTTCATTGTGAACTCGCTGCGAGTTTCTTAACGAAAGCTCTATGTTCGGCGCTCTTCAATCCTCTTTCGACGACGCGGAACGCCTTCCTTTCATCGCCCGCCAGCAGCGCCGGGAGGTCCAGCCAAAGTCCGGGGAAAACACGGCTGCCCGTGATACCGTCGGACCGCGCTTTTATTCGCGCATACTCTCCGCCTTCCAACGCAAACCAGTGAATGCGGGCGTCCATCACTTCCCAAACGAGATATTCCGGGATATTATTTCGCTGATAAGCCGCCATTTTCTCATGCAAATCGTAAGCGGCGCTGCTTATTGCAATTTCCACAACCAGTTCCGGGCGGCCCTCGACCATTTTTTTGGCGCCGAGTCTTGTGCCGGCCATGGTCCCGGATTCTATCCGAAGCATGACGTCCGGTTGATACTCGTTTCTCCCGTCAAGGCGAACTGAGGTGTTAACCCGCACGGCCAAACCCGGCGTTGATGCCGCGTAATGTCCAAGCAGGCGATCAAGCAGGCTGTTGGCCTTGCCGTGGTCATCGCTAATAGGAGGAGCCATAAACACAATTCCTTCGATCAATTCCGCCTTGCCGTCGCTCTGCATTGCTTCGTAGCGCAGCTCGAACTCCGGCACGCTAAGGTGGTCGCCGTTGAGCAACATAGGCACTGCCAACTGTCGGGTCGTTTGCTCCTGGCTTCTATGGAGGGCGGAAGTTTTCATGGGCTGGCGGCGTTTTTCATTCCTTGCATCGGGCCGGCGGCGGCGTTTTTCGCCTCGTCCGCCGCGGCGCGGGCCTCGAATTCGTCCCGGAATTTGTTGACAAAGCTCAGGACCGGCCAGGCGCAGGCCTCGCCAAAGGCGCAAATGGTCCGGCCCTGGATGTTCTGCGCGATGCTCAGGACGTACTGGGCGTCCTCCTTGCGACCGCGCCCGTGGGCCATGCGATGGAGCGCCTTGGCCAGCCACAACGACCCCTCCCGGCACGGCGTGCATTGGCCGCAGCTTTCGTGCGCGTAAAAATCCGCCAGGTTCGCCAGCGCGGCCACGATGTCGGTCGTATCGTCCATGACGATGATCGCGCCCGAACCGGACATGCTGCCGGCTTGTTGCAACGAATCGAAATCATACGGCACGTCCAGCATGTCCACCTCGGCCACGGCGGTCTGGCCGTCCGGCCCTTTGCGCTTCATTTTGAACTTTTCGCCCGCCTTGAAAACCTTGGCCGACGAACCGCCGGGAATGACCGCCTTCAACCGCCGGCCTTCGCGCAATCCGCCGCCGAAATTTTCGTGAAAAATCAACTCGCCCAGGGTCGCCTTGCCCACCTCCACCTCGTAGTAACCCGGCTTGCGGACGTGGCCGCTGAGGCTGACGATGCGGGTGCCGGTGTTGTTGGGCGAGCCGAGCCTGGCGTAGGCCGAGCCGCCCATTTGCACGATATGTTTGACCGTGGCCAGCGTCTCCACGTTGTTGACAATGGTCGGGCATTGGTAAAGGCCCAGCACCGCCGGAAAATACGGCGGCTTGATGCGCGGATAGGCCCGCTTGCCCTCCAGCGACTCGATCAGCCCCGTTTCCTCGCCGCAGATATAGGCGCCGGCGCCGCGATGGACGTAAATTTCCAGGTCGTAACCGCTGCCCAGGATGTTCTTGCCCAGGAAATGGGCCGCCCGCGCCTCCGCCAGACAGCGGTTGAGCAGCCGCGCCGCGTCCGGCATTTCGCCGCGGATGTAAATGTAAGCCAAATGAACGTCGTTGGCGAAGCAGGAGATAATCATGCCTTCCAGCAACTGATGCGGGTCCTTGTAAAGAATCTGGCGGTCTTTGAACGTGCCCGGCTCCGATTCATCGGCGTTGCAAATCAGGTAGATCGGTTTGCCGCTTTTGCGGTCCACAAACGACCATTTCAGGCCGCAGGAAAAACCGGCGCCGCCGCGTCCGCGCAGGCCGGAGATTTTGACCTCCTCGCGGAGTTGTTCCTGCGGGGAGAGTTTTTTGCCGTCAGGCAGGTCTTTGGGGGGCAGGGCGAGGGCCTTTTTGAGGACCTCGTAGCCGCCATGGCGCAGGTAGCAGGCCATGTCCGGGGTGTAACCCGGCTGATCGGCGAATTTTAAAATGAGCCTGTATTCTTGCGGCATAGCTTGACTCCAACCAAAAAATCGCTATTTTTCATCCTGCGCTTTTTGCCCGATGGTGTAACGGTAGCACAACAGACTCTGGATCTGTTTGTCATGGTTCAAATCCATGTCGGGCAGCCAATTTTTTATCATGGTGAAACTCTTTTTGCACGTTTCATCCTCAAGGTGCTCTCGATTTGTTGCACATGCACCAAATCCTTGGGCCTTCCAATGGCCAGTTTGCTTTTGCGGATGTCTTCCAGAGGCAGCACCGCAATGGTCAATCCGTGGAAAGACAGCGTTATCGCCTTGCGATATTCGTTCGAGAATGAACCAAGGCCCGTTACCGAAAAAACAAAGTTTACCAATGTGTCGTCGCTTAATTGGACTACTGTATTCCGCAGCATCTCGCCGCCTTGCGCCAATGCGATTTTCATAGGACGCATATATTGCCGTGGCGGCAGGTTTATCCATAAATCAACGTCTATCGTCGAGCCGGGGACGCCTTGAACAATTGCGGCAGACATACCGATGAGGAGGAACTTGATTTTTTCCTGAGCGAGCGCCCCCATAAGCCGAGCGAGCGGAGAAAGGTCACATTCATTTGCCATCGCTCGTCGGGCGTCGCCGCCAGACTCCGCGCGTAAAGGACTTTTTCGTGTTCGTCGAATCCGCGTATATGTCGAATTCTGCGATAAACTTTTTTCCAGTCTTTTAGCATGGGCCGCCTTTTTTTTCGGTTTCATGGGCACTTGGCGCATATTTCATCCGCCTTTTGTGGGGTGACGCCCTCGTAAAAGTCCTCGTTGACCATCATCACCGGCGCGGTGCCGCAACTGGCCAGGCACTCGACATACTCGACCGTGTATTTGCCGTCCTTGGTGGTTTGCGGGCCGTGTTCCGCCTCGTTCAGCCCCAGCTTGCGGCACAAATGCGCCCGCAACTCCGCGCTGCCGCCTAGCGCGCAACTGAGCGTGCGGCAGACCTTGATCTGGTACTTGCCCAGTTTCTCCTGCCGGAACATCGGGTAAAAAGTCACCAATTCGTAAATGTGGATCGGCTCCAATCCCAGTTTCTTGGCCGTCCACTCCATCGCCGCCGGCGAAACGCAGCCGAACCGCTCCTGGATGGCGTGCAGAAACATCAGCGACGCGCTTCGCTTCTGCGGGTAGCGCGCGGCCAACTCGTCCAGTTCCGCCTCCCATTCCGGCGACATGGTGAAACTTGAATCATTCATCGGTCACACTCTCCCATGACAAAGTCCAGCGAGCCAAAAATGGAAACCGTGTCGCTCATCATGTGGCCGGGCAGCAGCAACGGCAGGATGCTCAGGTTGCAAAACGACGGCGAGCGGATTTTCAGCCGGTGCGGCGTCCCCCCGCCTTTGCTGTGGATGTAAAAGCCCAACTCGCCTTTGGGATTCTCCGCCCCAAAATACACGTCCCCAGGCGGCGCGTCGGGACCTTCGGTTACCAGGATGAACTGGTGAATCAATTCCTCCATGCTGGTCAACACCTTTGTCTTGGCCGGCAGGAAAATCTTGCCGTTGGCGATATCCACCGGCTCCTTGGACGGGTTGTCGGCCCCGCCGGGAATTTTGTCCAGGCACTGCCGCAACAGGCGCACGCTTTGCCGCATCTCCTCGATCCTCACCATGTAGCGATCATAACAATCCCCGGCCGAGCCGATGGGCACCTCGAATTCCAACTGGTCATAGACCAGGTACGGATGGGCCTTGCGCATGTCGAAATCCACCCCGCTGCCGCGCAGATTGGGGCCGCTCAGGCCGTAGTCAATGGCCGCTTCGCGCGAGATGCGGCCGATGTCCCGCGTGCGGTCCACGAAGATTCTGTTGCGCGAAAGCAAGGTCTCCGTTTCGTCAATGTTGGCGACGACTTCTTCCAGGAATTTCCGGCATTGGCCGGCCCAGCCCGGCGGCAGGTCCCGCGCCACCCCGCCCACGCGCGTGTAGGAAGTGGTGAAGCGCGCTCCCGTCAGCGCCTCGATCAAATTGTAAATGGTTTCCCGCTGGGTAAACGTGTAGAGGAAAACCGTCAGCGCCCCGACGTCCATGGCGAAGGACCCCAAACCCAGCAAATGCGCCGAAATCCGCGCCAATTCGCAGCACATCACGCGGATGTACTGGCAGCGCGGCGGCAGCGCCCGGTCTATGCCCAGCAACTTTTCCACCGCCAGGGTGTAGGCGACGTTGTTGGCCAGCGGCGCCAGATAATCCAGCCGGTCGGTGTACGGGATGAACTGGTTATAGGTCATGTTCTCGGCGATCTTTTCATCCCCGCGATGCAGGTAGCCGATGTCCGGCGTCGCCTTGGTGATGATTTCGCCGTCCAATTCCAGCACGATCCGCAGCACGCCATGAGTGGCGGGGTGGGATGGCCCCATGTTCAGGACCATTTTCTCGCCATGAATATCCTGCAACTCCTCCGCCGCTTCCGCCGCGCGGGCCGCCGGTTCCTTAATTTCAATATCCTGTACCGTGCTCATTTATTTCTTCCGTCTGATGCTTGAGGAGACAGCTACTTTCCCTCCTTGTTTCGGACAATGGCCGCTTCCTTGCTTTCCGTCTCCGGTGTTCGCGCCCGCGGTTCGCGCGCGGTGCTGCTCCCGCTGCTGGGAAGCGTGACAAACGGGCCGCCTTCCATCGGCGCCGCCTTGGTAAAAGCCACTCCGGGCACGTCCGACGGTTTGCCGGAAAGGGGGAAATCCTTGCGCAGCGGAAAATACGGGTAGCCGTCCCACATCAAAATCCTCCGCAAATCCGGGTGGCCGCGAAACCGCAGGCCCATCATGTCGAACACCTCCCGCTCGTGCCAATCGGCCGTCTTCCAAACCCCCGTCACCGTCGGCAATTCCGGGTTCTCCTCGCTCACCGCGGTCTTGATCCGCAAGGCACAATGATGCCCGTAACCGTAAAGATGATAAACGACGGTGAAGCGCGGGTCGCTCCCGTAATTGTCAATGCTGGTGACATCCACCAGAAAATCAAAACCGAGTTGTTTCTTGGCGAAATCGCAAATCTCCGCGATGCAGTCCGCGTCGGAGAGTTGCACGGTGATTTCGCCGCGAAACTCCGCCGGGTCGGAGATCAAGTCTCCAAACCGTGTTTTCAGTTGTTGCGCAAGTTCGCGTGCGGCCATGAAAATTCCAATTCATCCGGCGGGTGCTCACGCACTCCGCAGTTGCAGGGAAAGAAAAGGCTCCCGGCTCACCTTGCCTTGCAGTTTGATCAAGGCGTCCAGCAACGCCTCCGGGCGCGGCGGACATCCGGCGACATATACGTCCACCGGGATTATAGTATCAACCCCCTGGAGCACCGCGTAACTGCGGTACATTCCGCCCGTTGAAGCGCAGGCGCCCATGGCGATGACCCATTTAGGCTCGGCCATTTGCTGGTAAATCCGGCGCACGGCGGTGGCCATTTTGTAAGTGACCGTGCCGGCCACAATCATCACGTCCGATTGCCTGGGGGAAAAGCGCATCACCTCCGCGCCGAAGCGGGCGATGTCGAAGCGGCTGGCGCCGGCGGCCATCAACTCGATGGCGCAGCAGGCCAAGCCCATCGGCATGGGCCAAAGCGAGTTTTTGCGGAACCAATTGATGGCCGCGTCCAACCGCGTGTGGACCACGTCGCCCTCGATCTTGGAATTATAGCCAATCTCAGCTTTTGTTTGCATGGCACGCCGAATCCCGAACCATGACGTACTAAACCATCGGAACCCCCTTTGAGGCAAGAAATTTGTGCTTTTTTCAGAAAGCCGGGCCTGTTTTCACCCCAAAACCCCCTTTGGAGACGGGCTGGAGGAGCCGCTGGCGATTTTTGACCACCGCGTTGCCCTCAATCGCTCGCATGATTTGATATTGCGCGCCAATGGGTTACATAAAAAACACGATGGCAAATAGCGCCTGTGGAGGGTTTCAACGGAGAGTCCTTTTAGTCCCATCCATCCCATCCGTCCGTGAAAGGACGCCCCGTGCGATGCGTCCAGGCCGGAAACACGACGAAAACCCTTTGAAAAAAATGTAAAATAAAGTGAAAATAGTACTTGCAGAACGGCGGCGGATGTGGTGAAATAGCGCAAGAAAAGGTGTTAAAGCCTGAAATATAAACGAACGTAAGGAAACAAAGTTAAACAACATTGTCGAAAATCGAACACTCAAAATGAAAAAGTTCTTATTGTCAACCATAGTACCCGCCATTGCTCTGATGGCTCTTAACGCCAACGCGGCCTCGCTCGCCAACAGTGGGGCGCTGACCATCTCTTGGACGATTTCCCAGCAGGCGGAGTCTCTTACGAACACGTCAGTCAAAACAAACGCTGTCGGCAAGAAGGCGACCAATGTTGTCTCTGATTACAAAGCGGCTACCAAAAGTTCCAGCTTCAACAGCGCCTCCCTGCTTGGTCTCCTGAGCAATTCCTTCCCGACGAAAATTGTGGCTGGCGATAAATTGGCAACCGACGGGGAATATATTTACGTGGCGGACAAAACCGGGTCGAATTTGGTGTTGGCGGACCTTTCGCCGATTCTCACTGTGGCCTACTCGAACTCAATTGTTGCGGGCGCGGCAGCTATCACCACAAATACTGCGGAAAGCACACCGGTGACGAACATCACCACCCAGACGAATATCACCTCCGCCCTTGGGACGAACGTCACCACCACAACGAACATCATCGCCGTAACGAACATCGTCACCACCGCGACAAACCCCGTCGTTTCCGGCACGAATATCGACATAGTTTTAACCGGGACGACCTCCACCACGAATACGACCTTGGTTTACACGACAAACTACACCTACACGACGAACGTCTATCCCGAAACGAACATCGTCACCACCGCGACAAACATCGTTGTCAGCACGAATACTGACATAGTTTTCACTGGGACGACCTACACCACGAACACGACCGTCGTTTACGCGACAAACTATACCTACACCAACATCGTCGTCCCCGAAACGAACATCGTTTCCACGACGAACCTAGTTTACACGACGAACTTCGTTTATACGACGAACATCGTGGACACCAAATTGAGCGCCAGCGGCAACGCGGCCTATACGACAACCAGTTACTTTACGTTGACATACAAGGACACTAATACCGAGACCGAATTCACATTTAATGGCTTGGCCTCGACCGTGAATGACGTGAACCTTGCCAAGGATACTGGAAGCGAAAACTTTTCCGTGAAAAACGGCTCCGGCACAGGAACGATTAATGGCAAAACAACCGTTATTTTAGGAACTATCACTGGCTCGGCCAAAGGAGCGGCCAGTCCGCCGGCAGAGTAATCGCGCGCGATTAAGCGGCCCCGAATCGGGGGCGTAAAATCGCTGCAATGGATTCGACGTGTGCAACCGCCGTCACCCTATGGGTGACGGCGGTTTGCCTTTTGGCAATCACTCGTGAGGTCGTCTTTCCCGCCCGCAGAAAGGCCGCCAACGCGGAACCAGCGATGCTTCTTCGATTGTGCGATGTCCACCTGTGCCGCCCGTAAGTTTAGGCGGGTTTTGCAGAGGAGTTTGTTCCCCAGCCAGCCTATCCCGTGAAATACAGATAGGCGCCCAGGATGCAAGCCAGCACAAAGGCCGAGGCCAGGACTTCCCGCGCGCTCCAACTGGCCCGCGTCTTGGCGCGATCCTCGCCGGTTGCGGTGGCGAAGGTCAGGCCCGTGATTCTGCCGTAATCCGGCGCGGCGGTGGCGTAACTGACCGCCACCATGACCACGGCGGAAATAATCGTGATGAGCACGCTGAAATACTGGAATGGAATAGTAGTGACGATCCAAAGGAACGAGTTTTCCTGGAAAACCGTGCCGGTGGTCACCAGGGTGTCCGCTCCCATGCGGAAGAGGCCGATGACAAAGCCGATAATCATGGCCCATAAGCAGCCTTGCGCGTTGAGCCGCTTCCAGAAGACGCCGAAGAAAAAGACCACGAAAACCGGCGGCGCCAGATAGCCTTGCACCGATTGCAGGTATTCGTACAGCCCGGTTTTGCCCCGCACCACCGGAATCCACAGCATGGCGATGACGATCATGATGCCCGTGGCCAGCCGCCCCATGCGAACCAGTTCGTGCTGCGAGGCCTTGGGACGCAGTTTTTCGTAAATGTCCACCGTGAACAGGGTCGAGCAGGCGTTGAACACCCCCGCCAGCGATCCCATCAGCGCCGAAAGCAATCCCGCCACCACGATCCCCCGCAGTCCCGGCGGCAGGAGGTGGGCGACCATCAAGGGAAAAGCCCCTTGCGCGGCGGCGGGCGTGGCGTGGCCCGTGGCGGGATCATAGACGCCGGACAACTCCGGCACCTTGCCGCTTTTGGCCAGGGCGAAACAAATCAGGCCCGGAATGATGAACAGATAAACGGGAAACAGTTTCAGAAAAGCGGCGAAGATGCTGCCGCGCCGGGCCGTGCGCTGGTCGGGGGCGCCCAAGGCCCGTTGCACGATATATTGGTCGGTACACCAATACCACAATCCGATTACCGGCGCGCAGATGGCCATGCCCAGCCAGGGAAACTTGCCGTTGAAATACCACGCTTCCTTGATGATGTCCCCGCTGGCGTTTTTGACCAGCACCGGCGCCCAGGAGGATTCCACGCCCTTGGGGATGAGCGGTTTCCACAGATTGAACATGTCCGAACCGCACAGCCGCCTCAACTCCTCCCAGCCCCCCAATTTAACCAGGCCGTAGCCGGTCAGCAGCGCCGAGCCGCCAATCAACACAATCACCTGCACGGCATCGTTATAGGCCACGGCGCGCATCCCGCCCAGCATCGTGTAAAGGCCGGTCAGGATGACCACCAGAACCGAGCCGATCCAGAAGCTGTCAAAATCATGGCCCAGAATGGCGAGGTGAATTTCCGGCAGCAGCACTTTGAACACCACCCCGCCGGCGAAAATGCCCACGGCGATCTTGGTGACAATGAACGTGATGAGCGACACGATCGAAAGCATATAGCGCGAGGGCGGGGAAAACCGCCGCTCCAAAAATTCCGGCATGGTGAAAACGAGCGAACGCGCGTAGAAGGGCACGAAAACCCAGGCCAGCACCAGCAGGCACCAGGCGTGCAATTCATAATGCGCCATGGCCACGCCGTCCTTGGCCCCCGACCCGGCCAGGCCCACGATATGTTCGCTGCCGATGTTGGACGCGAAAATGGAAGCCCCGATGACCCACCAACTCAGGTTGCGCCCGGCCAGGAAATAATCCGTCGCGTTGTCCTTGCTT
>Ga0224555_1000750_pt1 | contig 49439 bp, 37 predicted proteins | sample 714S23034metaG_FD_180687 | JGI IMG/M metagenome (GOLD analysis project Ga0224555, IMG submission 180687) | Peat soil microbial communities from Stordalen Mire, Sweden - 717 S2 30-34 | ecosystem: Environmental > Terrestrial > Soil > Wetlands > Peat | place: Sweden: Norrbotten County, Stordalen...
GGGCGCGAGCTAAGGCTCGCAGCTCGCCCCCCTGCTTCTTTAACTTGCTAATGACGTCACAGGTTGACCAAGAATTGCACCATCTAACATCACCCAAAAAATTGTCTAGGCAATGGGGAGCACTTCACAGTTTGCCCCAGTACCTCATCCGGTCCCCGGCATTATAGTAGCCAACCACGTTTTCATCCGTGTGAAAGTCGCGTCCGACAATCGAGAGTTTCTTCATGTCAAAACCGGAGTGCTGCAGTTCCTTGACGGCAGCTTCAGCTTCGATGTGGGATTTGTAAATCGCCACGACTGCATTGTTCTTAATCATCATACTATTCTTTCATTCTTGCATAAGCATCCAACCATGGCACCTTACGCGCCGACGTGGGCGTTTGCCATAAGGTGTTTTACCCCCATGTCAATTCCGTACACAGGAGGAATGGCCCGTCATGCCAGTCCGGGAACCAGTGGAGGGACAGGGACAACTGGTCGCACTGCAACACACGCGCCCGGTTCTAACTTACATCGATTCCATTGCAGGAAGTTCCAAGACCAGCACTACCGCAGGAGGCTTGGCACTCGGTGGTTTTAGAAATATATGATCGAAAGGCGCGAATGCAGCGCCTGTGGCGACCCCGATCCGTCCCGTTACGGAACTTTGGCGCCACGGACGATTTCCACGGGAACCCACATGTGCTTCATCAGCGCGCTTTCGATTTTGAACCCCGCCTTTTCCAGCGCCACCCGCACATAGATGGGGCGGCAGTCAAGAAAGTTTGGGAAGTGTTCATGCGTCCATTCAAAAGCACCGACCAGCGGGTCATGTTTGGCGTCTTTGGACATGCCCACCACAACGATGCGCCCGCCCGGCCGCAGGACGCGCTTGCACTCGCGCAACACCGTCGGAATTTCCGGCGTATCGAACAATTCCAGCGTAAAGCTCATGAACACCGCGTCCATGCTGTTGGCCTCGTAAGGAAGTTGCGTCGCGTCAGCGCAGCGCAGCCGGGCGCGTGCGAGGAGGTTGAACTTGGCGAGGCTCGTTTTTGCCCGCTGAAGCATTTTATCGGACAAATCGAGGCCGAACACGGTGCCTTTAGGCCCGACGCCTCTCGCGAGCGCGACGAGGCTGTGTCCAGTGCCGAAACCGATTTCCAAAACGCTTTCTCCGGCGCGAGCGTGCAACAACTCCAATCCCGCCTTGCGCATGGGGGCTTCACTGCGCTCGGCCATCAAATCATAAAAGCGGCTGATTTTGTTGTAGAACGCCCTTGTCTGGTCTTTCGATTGGAAAACCCTGAGAACAGAGGCAGGACCGGTTTTGCGGGTCGAGTTCATATAAATCAGCGATAAGCATGCACGACGCATGAATATGCCAGGAATTTGTATAAAGGTGCAACACTGGCGCTGCCTCCGCGTTGGGTCACAGTTACCGGAAGAAGATCAACCAAACCATGATGAGCAAAGGCAACATAACCGGAATCGTCCATTTAAAAATATAACCCAAGAAGCTGGGCAGCGGCAAACGGTGCTGTTCGGCGATGGCTTTGACCATGAAATTCGGCCCGTTGCCGATATAAGTGCATCCGCCGAAAAAGACAGCCGCGACACTCAGTGCGGCCAATGAATGGTTGAGACGGCCTTGGGCAAGAATCCGGGCCATTTCCACCGGATGCCCAAGCGCCTGGCCCTGGGTGCCGAAAAGGGCGCTGAGGAAACTCAGATAGGTGGGCGCATTGTCCAACACGCTCGAAAGCGTGCCGGAAGCCCAATAAACAAGGGCGGGCGACGGATCAGCGCCCAGCACCGCCCGGGCGTTGGCCTGCAGCCAGTCCAGCGCGGGCATCATCGTGGCAAATATTCCCAGAAACAAAACGGCCACTTCCCGGATCGGATGAAAATCGAAGTGGTTGGCCTCATGCACCGATTGGCCGGCGGTGAAGTAGGATGCGACAGCGGCGGCGAACATCAGTCCTTCGCGCAAAAAGATTGGCCGCGAAATAAAAACGGCCGCCAGAATGATGGCCAAAAAGACCAGGTTCCAAAGCCCCTCCACGCGCCAAGCGCGGTGCGAGTCGGACGGGGACAGAGCGGGCACAAAGCGGCAACTGCGGCGGTCCACAAAATAAAATAGCGTAAGCAAAAACGCGACGCCGCACAGCCAGATCGGCCAGCACTTTTCCGCTACCCACCAAAGCGGAACACCCATCAGGCAGCCCAGAAAAAGCGGTGGATTGCCGAAGGCAGTCAGGCAGCCGCCAACATTCGAAACGATGAAGATGAAAAAGACCACATGATGGCTGCCAAGGCGACGGTTGTTGAAGCGCAGCCAAGGTCGGATCAACAGCAGGGACGCGCCAACGGTTCCCAGAAGGTTGGCTAGCAACGCGCCCACCAGCAGGAACAGGACATTGGTCAGCGGCGTGGCTTCGTCATTGGCACTGATGTGAATGCCGCCAGAGACGACAAAGAGCGAACCGACCAAGGCGATGAATCCCAGGTATTCATGGGCCGAGCGGGCGACGGTCAGGGTAGCCGCCGACGGGAGGAAAAGAAGATAGTAGCCCACGGTAACCGCGCCCAGGGCGAGAGCGGTCTTGCCGTAATGACGGCTCCACCATTGGCCAAAGAGCAACGGTCCCAAGGCTATGGCGGCGAGCAACAGCCCGAATGGCAGCATCATGCATGGATTGGGTTGGTAATCCACGCGTCAAAACTAGGCAGCTTGTTAGGGAGGTCAACCACATTCGCCGGGTGGAGGGGGCGGTCTCACGTCCGACTTCCTGCCCGTCATCGGCTATCTGGAAGGGCGGACTTTGGCTGCGTGGTTGCGCGAAACGCCGAGGCTGGCCTGCCACAATCGTCGGGCTGCACGATCAACTTGGGGCAGAGCAATGCCTTCATCGGCTTTGCATGGATTCAACTCTAAACAGGATCCTGCGGTTGGTCGCGCCGCACGACAATAAACCACGATTGCCCGTCCTGATAGTTGCCGCCGACAATGTAGAAGACCGCGTCCACCGCTTGTCGTCCTGTCTCTGTGAGCTTGCCGTCCGAGTAAATGGAAACGGTTATTTCGTTGGACCGCGCCATCTCAATCTCGACCTCGCGATGTGGACTGAGGCGCTGTCGCGTTTTGCCGCCGATATGGAGAACGACTATCTTGCGTTTGATTTCCCAGAAGTGCTTCCATTTGAACAATTGCAGCCGCTGGTTCAATTTGGGTCCTGCCGGCCGCGCGTCCAAAAATGGCGGCGACCCTTCGTCGGTGCCGCGAACCAACTGGAGATAAAACCTGATATCCTCGCTTTTGGCGTGCGGGACGAATGTCGCGCCAACGATCAACAATAACAACAGAAACCCAATTCGTTTCATAGCCGGCCATGCTGAGACACAAGTCTTGGACGCATGTGTGTGGTCGAAAAATTCAAATCAATTGGCTCACAACGATGTGTGCCAGCCGGGGCATCACCTTTGTAGCGGTGGAAAAGAAGATTTTGCAGAACGTGCAGCGGGGAGCATTAGCCGGACGACCTTGACGCGCTAGGTTGCGCTTCCGTTGTTGTCCTGGCGAGCCGTCCGGCGCGTTCTTCCTTGGCCGTTTCCAAAGCGCCCCAGAGTCCAGAGCGGGTAATCAGCCCGATGGGACAATCGGGTCTCTCACGCGCGACCACCGGCAAATTGCCGACATCCTTGGCGGCAAATCGCTTCAGAATAGTGAAAAGGTCTTCATCCGGATAAGCCGTGGACCCATCGCCAGACATGATGTCCTTGACCCGAACGTTTTGACGCTCCGTCTCGGCGACCCGATGGATGGCCAGGAGCGTAACCCGTCCGGACAACTTGCTCTGCTCCACCACTGGCAAGCTGGCCAAGCCATAATCTCCCATCAAACTCATGGCGTCGCTCGCGGAAGCATGCGCGTTAACATAGACCGGGAGGTGAATCATGACATCGGCGGTCTTGACATGATGGAGCACAATCGGCTCGAACTCGTCCGCATGGAAAGGGGAATCGAGACGGCTGTTGACCTGGGCGGGAAAGATCGTTCGTTTCCCTGAAAGAATGAACGCCGTGACCACGGCGAACATGGCCGGACCTAAAAGCCCATAACCACCGGTCATCTCGGAAATCATGATGATCGTGGAAATGGGCGCTTTGGCGGCGGCAGCAAAGAAAGCGATCATGCCGACGATCGCATAAGTGCCTGGATGCGTCACCGCGGACGGAAAGAGATAGGCTGCCCCATAACCGAAGGCTCCGCCAAACATGCCGCCGGTGACCACGCACGGACCGAAGATACCTCCCGAATTGCCTGAGCCTAACGTCAAGGATGCGCCCACGATTTCAGCCACCGCCGCCAGCAACAGCATGAGCGGCGGCAACAACTGCACGTCTTGGGATATGGCAAATTGCGCCCACCCATAGCCGGTTCCAATCACTGAAGGAACCAGGAGACCGATGATGCCGGTGCAAAAACCGCCAATGGCTGCGGCAACCCACAGAGGGAAACGCTTAAAGAACTTTTCGAGATGAAAATAGACCGTGAACAAGAACCGCGCCAACAGAGCGCAGCCGACCCCTAACAGCGCAAACAGAATCAAAGTCCACGGGTGGTCGAACTGGGTCGCCTGCGGCGGGGGGGTGAACACTGGCTGAAATCCCGTGGCGGCTCCGACAATGGTGTAGCCGACCACGGCAGCGATCAACGCGGGCACCAAGGCCTCCACTTCGAAATCCTCCTTATAAAAAATCTCCGCGGCGATGATGGCCCCGGCCAGCGGCGCCTTAAAGATCGCGGCGATGCCGGCGCCTAGCCCGGCAGCCAGGGCAATATTCCGTTCCCGCGCAGAAAGTTTCAGGAGGTTGGCAATGCTGGCTCCGGTGGAGGCACCGATCTGGGCAATCGGTCCTTCCCGTCCAGACGTGAGACCTCCGCCGATGGTGATGGCCGAAGTGATCAGCTTGAAGATCGACGTCTTGAAGTTGAGCTTCTCGCTGTTGTGGAATGCCCGAATCGCGGCATTCGTGCCAATTCCTGCGGTCTGCGGAGCGAATTTCCAGGTAAGGAAGCCACCCACCAAACCGGCCGCGGTTGTGACCAGTGGGAGCATCCAGGGACGGCTCATGTGAAATGAATACTGGCTCATACCCCCTTCTCCGCCCGGGAGCGGAGGAATGTATCCAACCAGAGTGCCAAGCACGAAATGTTTGACCAAGTTGATGCACCAGATCAGCGCCAACGCCCCCAGGCCGGCCCCGACGCCAATCAGGATACCGATGAGTCCCCATTTCCGAAGATAGGTGGCCCCTTCGCCGATTTCCGGGATCTGTCTTAAACCAGGCCGTTGAGCTATCCGTTTCCACATAATTGAATTCAATGAACAGCATTGTCATTGCAAAGTTCGGCCAACATCATAATGAAAGCGGTCTTCAAATAAACGGATTAAATCAAAATGTCCCTTGTTCCGTTTGCCAGGCGACGCTCCACCGCCAAGCTGTTTTCCATGGATGGACGGGACTGGGCTGAAAAGCGTCGCAGGGGGATGGATGGAAAACCCGGCTATGTCTGGTTCACCCAGCACGCTCAAGCAATGGCTTTGAGCGGCGTTTCGATCCTGCTGGCGAAGAAAAAGCGGTCCGCGCAAAACCGGAAAGAAACCCATTACCCAAGTCGTCAGTTTATTTCCCTTCCCACAAATCAGCGTGTAAAAGTCCCCACTCGAACAGATGCCGTTGTCGAAGGACAAAACCACGTCGCACCAGCGATGGGTCCGGCGAGGTGAGTCGGTCCGCAGGCAGGCCGGTGGTCCATCCGAAAAACAGATACATTGCCTCCAGAACAAGCCGCGCCCGCCATTTACCCAATCCCGCTGGCGGCTCGCAAAAGTCCGACAATAACCATCGCGCCTCCGGCTTTGCCGCCCCCGCCAAACGTCCCACCAACCTTTCCAGTTGCTCTGGCGGGAAGCAATCCAGGACGAAATGGCTGGCGACCAGATCAAATTCCCGCGCGGGAGGCGTCCATTCCAAAATATCGGCCTGGACGAATTGGATGCCTTCCACCCCCAACCCCGCCGCCTCCAAACTCGTCCGCGCCCGCTCCAACATCCGCGCGCTCGCATCCACGCAGACGCACTGAACTTGCGGATAGGCACGCCGCAATGCCGCCAAAAAACGCCCATTCCCCTCTCCAACCAGCAGCGCGCGCCTGGGCGGCGGAATCGAATTCAGAAAAGCCTCGCGGCATCGCTGCAATTTTCGTCCCGCCAGCACCCATTCCATCCAGCGATAATGCGCTGCCAGGAAATCGAAATTTGCCGGGCTTCTCGCCTGCCATCGCCACCAGCCTGCCGCCACCAACGCCCCGCCCGCGTAGGCCACCACATCCCAGGGATCTCCCGTGGTCCGCATGATGTGCGGCCCGATTACCTCAAACAGCACCGACCACCCCGCCCAATGCGCCGCAATTTCTCCGACCGTTGGCATGGCGCCCGCAGGTCGGATCCTCAGCCAGCGATGCACAAGCAAGAGAGGAGGCAGGGCGCAAGGAATAAGGAGGATGTCATTGAACCACGAGTAAAAAAATACAATGTGACAATGCGGCTTTATCAGCCAGCGATTAGCGGCATACAACCCGCAGCAGATGAGAAATAGCGGATCAAAAACGTATCCGAACCGCCTCACAACAACGCCAGGATAATGAGACCGAATCCCAAACCCAGCAAGACCTTCAACAGCAGAATCTTGGTCAAAATCACGCCCGCAAAATCGTCCAATCTCCGAGTCTGGTCAAGCAAGAATCACAATAGGTTTCGGGGTCTCCCGCATTGTTAATAATAGCGGATTCCGGGCCGCAGTCAGCCCATCAGGCTTGGGGTCACCCGGGACGGAATTCTGCAATTCGTGAAAGTCCATTTGAACGAGCAGGCCGCCGATATCATCTGGAGTGCCAATGCAGCTCACCATGCAGGACAATGGATTCCAAGCGCCTTCCGCCAAAACCCCGGATCACCTAGCCAGCACCCTCCAACGGCAAGTCCCGACGTCGTCCACCTCCTGCACCAGCCCGCACGTTTGACATGCCACCAATTTGTCCATTTACTCGTTCAGTCCCCAATGGCGGTAGGCATCGCAGCGATGGCTGTGGAGTTCCTGGAGCGATTGCGCGGCGGTGCTGGCTGGTTCCGTGATCAGATCCATGGAAGAAACGACGGATGCGGCTGGCCGCTCGCGCTGCTGTGGAATAAAATCCAATTGGGCCTTGCGCGCCAGGGCTTGCAGATATTCGAGCGTGCGGACAGATGGAGAATCCAGCGGTTGAGCGACGCCCACCAATGCGGCGAGGGCGCCTCGCCGCGAGAGCCGGCGTGGCAACCACGCATCAATCCAGACGTAAAGGTCAAGCGGCAGCTCATCCGCAGCATAGACTGAAATCACAATCACATCGGCTGCGACGGCGGCGCGAACGGCGTTCAGAAGAATCCCGGGATCGCTGAGGGAGTTGGTGTTGTACCATGTGTTCTGGACGCGTTCCCCTCCAGCCAGTTGCGTCGCCCGGTGACAAGACTGCATGGCCCAGTCTCGGGTCACGCTATCTTGATAAATCCCCGCGATGTTCAAAGTGTATTCCAATTCGTCCGGGGCGACGGCCACCTCGAACGCTTCGGTCGGATGTTCCAGAAGCTCAACCGTTTTCATAAGTTTCACATGCTGAGGGGCGATCGTCGCAAAAAAACAATGTGGGCGCTATGGGGTGTTCACCCCCGTATACAGATTGAAGCGATGATACGATTTTTGCTTTGGATTGGCAGCGCATCAGATTGAACAATCGTCTCATCGTTGCATTGAATCGGTGGCACGCCAGCATGCAACCGGCGCATGGATTGGAATGCCAGACTGAGAAAGACCGAGCACCATGACAGCCAGTTGCTGGGGCAATCGGGGCACATGCAGGAACAATTGCGACTGCTCTCCCGCGAGCTTCTGTCGGCGCGGGAGGTAGATTCCGCTTCTTAAAATCCGAAATGAAACGGGTTTTCAACCAAGAAAGGGGACGCAACTTCGCACGTTCAATATTCGGACCCATCAAAAGCTGAGTTGCATTGCGCGTAACACAATGCTCATCAATTAGTTGTGAATATGCAATCAAGTAGGCACACCTCCCGCTTAATTCTTCACCCGCAGGTTGCAAATTTGTAATCCCGCGGAAAGCCCGCAGCCATTTGCCTATGGTCTATTACCTACAGAACAAAGCGGTGTCGAGGTGATGCCGCTGGAATCAAACTTGAATGTCTAAGCAACGAATCACTGTGCTGCTGGCCGAAGACCACACAATCGTGCGTGAGGGTTTTCGCAAGATGCTGGAACTGGAAGACGACCTCGAAGTGGTCGGCGAAGCGGAAAATGGCCGCCAAGCGGTCGCCCTGGTCAAAAAACTTCGTCCTGCAGTGGTCGTGATGGACATCGCGATGCCATTGCTCAATGGTTTGGAAGCCACCCGTGAGATTCTCAAAGCCGTCCCCGGCACCAGAATACTCATCCTCTCGGCGCACAGCGATGACGCATATATCAAACACGCAACGAAATCCGGAGCGGTGGGATTTCTGCTCAAACAGGCCTCCTCTCACGATCTGTCCGAGGGGATTCGGGAAGTCAACAAGGGGAATGTCTTTTTCGGCCCGTTCATGGCGAAGCGTCTTCCCGAACGCGAGCGAAAGTCGTTGGATCGAGGCGGACGGACGAAGCCGCGCAAAGACCGCCTGACTTCGCGCGAAATGGAGGTGCTCCAACTGATTGCCGAAGGCCAAGCCAACAAACAAATCGCGGCGGAACTCGGCCTCGGCACGAAGACCGTCGAGAAGCATCGCGAGCGTCTCATGGCCAAGCTCAACATCCACGACACCGCTGGCCTTACCCGCTACGCCATCAACGCGGGCATTATCGAGAGCAGCGTCCAGGTGACCATCGTTTAGGGTTGCGGCTGGAACCGATGAGCAGGTTTTGTTCTCATATAGGGTAAAACACCCCATAGCACCCGCTCGCTGATCCTGATTATCTTTGTCTTATGAGCGTGCCAACGACTGGCCGTGCCGACACGAAATGAACAATCATAGGAGATATTTACTTGATGACCGGCGACTTGGCGTGGAGGCCTCGCATCCAAGCGCAGCCGCCGCTTTCAGGCACCGTCGGAAAACAACCGTGAACGCGCAATCGCTAATAGACACTGCGAGAGCGCTGGTCGCCGCCGACAAGGGCCTGCTGGCGATGGATGAAAGCAACCCAAACTGCAACAAATGATTTGCCAAATTGGGGATTCCCAGACTGAGGAGGTTCAGCGCGCCTATTGGGAGTTGATTGTGACCACGCCCCGTCTCGGTGAGTCCATCAGTGGCGCGATTCTCTGTGACGAGACGATCCGTAAGCAGAAGAAGGACGGCACTCCATTTGTTAAAGTCATCTTCCCAGGCTTCTAATTGACTTCTCCAATCCCTGACACCGTCAAAACCTCGGATTCTTTGTTATCGGCAGTGTGTGCTTTCTGCTGATTTCCGCCCTCGGGAGCTACCAAACTTACGAATACACCGAGTCGGTTCAGTTCTGCGGGGAAGCCCGCCACACGGTGATGAAGCCTGAATTTACCGCGTACCTGCACGGTCCGCATGCGCGCGTAGCTTGCGCGCAATGTCACATCGGTTCTGGGGCGACTTGGTTCGTGCGCTCGAAGCTTTCCGGCACTTGTCAGGTGTATGCCACGTTGTTCAAAAATTACCCCCGCCCAATACCGACGCCGCTCAGGAATCTCCGTCCAGCCCAGGAAACGTGCAATCAGTGTACTGGCCCAAGGAATTCGTCGGGGATTTGGACCGGACTTACCACTATTTCCTCGGCGACGCCACCGCCTATTCGGCTCGGAATTCACTCAAACCGTTCAACTTCTGTTGCAACGCGGGGGAGGCAAAATCGGTCCAACTCACGGGTGATTTCAACCAGTGAATGCTGATTGCGATGGAGCGAGGCCCGGATGGTTAGTGAGATCTCCAATTAGAGTTGACCCACGGACATCACCTGTATCGCGCGTGTGGTTGACATAAGATGATCCCTTGATCCGCATTCCACGGGCGTCGGCCGGAATGAGGCAAACGAAGCCGTTTCAATCATACTGGAGTCATGATTTATGCACTGTTTGGTTCTTCCCCAACCAGCCAAAGAAAAACTGCTCACTCTTCCTTGAGCCTGTGCAGTCTCTCGTTGTGCTGTCCTGATGTAGGGCCTACCTCCGGTCGTCGTTTTTCTCTTGCTTCCGCACCGGTGCTCTCCCGCGCGCGTTCCGTCCAACATTGCGAACGGCGGTTCTGCGCCAATCTGGATGGCCCCGTTCCCACCCGTGAAAGCGCTCGAGCATGAAGGGTTCGCAAACCAGCCAACCACCGCCAGGCCCCAAGTACATGTACTGGCCACCCACCACGCCGACAAATTCGACGCCATCCCAGACATAAGAGTCGGGCACGCCGACCGTCACGACCGCCTGGGGCGGGGCTACGTAGGCCACGGGGGGCGCGAAGGATACCGCGCAGCCAGTGGCCAGCGCGGCGATGACTGGGAACAAACACACGACTCTGCCATTTTTTATTTTCATTTTCAGAGGATGGCCGAAAGGCGCTACGGGCGCTATGGGGTGTTTCCCCCTATTTCCGGCGATTTTTCAAGGAGGAAAACGGTGGAGGATTTTCTGCCTAAAGTTGACTCGACATTCAAAAGGGCTCCATAGTCCTGCGGACTTATAATGGCGGACGAGATTTCAAAATTATCCGTCATGACGTATTTGCCGGCGCTTTCCGTGGAGGTGATGCGGGCGGTTCCTCCCCCGTCAGGTTCGTAGAGATTCTCACTTTTGGGCGCGATGACAACATGCCGGAATCCTGGCGGCAGTTCGATCTCCGTGCGGACGGTGTTTTCGCTATGCCAGGAGATATACATCGGCAAAGCCCGCCGGTCGGCTCCCGCCGCGAAAAGCGAAGGCATGAAGGGCAAATCGAAGTAAAGATATTTGCCGTCCACCACGCTGTAGTTGTCTATCTCCACCATGTATTGCTCGAGGCCGGGATAGGTGTCAAACTGGGTCACCAAATCGCCGACGGGCCGCGCCCCCTGGGCCATGCCGGAAACAGTTTCCTGATGGTAACGCCGCCTTTCCTCCGGCGGCAGTTCCGAGAAGTAGCGATGCTTCGCGCCGTAATTCCCGCCGTAATAATGCCGCGTCACGCCGATCCGCGTCTTCCCGTTGTTCGAGACGGAGATGGTGTAAACGGTTTCCGTTTTGTCTCCGCAGCCGTTGGCCGCTTTGATGACTTCGCAGGCTTGGTTGGAAAGAACGAACCCCAGCCGGCCATCGTAGGAAGTGGAACCGAGTCTGGCGTATTGGTCCGTATCGTTCAGATAGTACGTTGCGCCGTCCAAGTGGATCCTGACCAAAGGCGCCGCATAAGAATCCGGCATCGGAAAAGAGAGCGCGACATTGGTAATCCCCGCGATGGGCGGATAGGAGGATGCCTCCACAAACTCAGGCTGAAATCCCGCCGCCGCCAACATGGCATGCAACAAAATGGCCCGATCCGCCGCGTGGCCGTAACCCTCCGCCAGCGTGGTGTCGGCGTCGGAAAGCTCGCTCAATGACAAATCCGTGAATGAAGGCCCAGCCTGCCGGATGGATTTGGCCACAAAATCGCGAATGGCCTGCACCGCTTCCAGTCGCGTCTTGCTCGAACTCGTCAACTGCCGGGCCATTTCTGCGGCTTTGACACCTTTTTGCGAACGATCCAGCATGGCGCCGTTCAGATCCTTGAGATAATCCGACAGATCGCCGACATAATAAAGGACGCTGGAGCTGTAAACCCAGGACGGCGGAAGCTGCGGCTCCGTCGGCAGGGCTTTCGCATGTTCCCCCTGCCATTGCCAGGTCACCATCCCGTTGTGCATCGGCCCGTTGGTTATCCCCGCCCGTACCCGCCTGATGAGTTCCGGTTCGCCGCTGACCATGTTCTGGATTTTAACCGCTTCTGGAGCCGTTACCACGAATGATTTCTTCTCCATGTCATCCGGCAACTGGAATGATTCAAATCCCGACAGGAACGGCTTGCCTCTGGTCGTGATCTGGAACTCCACCTCGATGGTGGAACCTATGTCCACGCCCGGCAGATTAGCCACCAGTATCTTCCCGCCCGTGTAACGTTTGGCCGAGGCGTTCCAGCCGGCGTCCATCACGTTGATTTCGTTGGTGGAAATTTCCTGGCGCTGGCCGGTTTTGGAAATCACCACGCCACGAATTAGTTTGGCCTCCTGGCAGGAGGGATTGTAGTCAACCTTCACCTCGGCCTCCCGGATCTTGCCCGCGTAATTAAGAATGACCTTTGAATACCGCACCCTGTAAACGGCGTTATGCGCGTCCGTCACCTCCAGTTCCTTGTGGCTTTCCAAAATCCTCGCGTTGGATTCCACGGGCAACGGCGCCGTGTTGTCAACGCTCTTCCCGGGCGCGACCGTCGTGTTTCCCGAGGTGGCCAGCACAGGGGCTTTTCGCTGGTCGTACTCCATGGTTTTCAACGTTTGTTTGAGCTTCAAGTATTGGGCAGGAGTGAACTCCGCCACTTTTAACTTCAACTCGCGCGAACAATTCAACGTCCCATTGGTGAATCCGCAGCGTTCCCGGTAACCCAGGCATTCGTCATCCACTGGGGAACAAGAAGGCATGGAAACCGTCTTCGCATAGTCCTCCGCCATCTTGATGGCGATGTTCTCCTCCAAACCGCAAGTCACTTCTGTTCGCAGCGGATATTTTCTTTTATCCAGGCCGGCGCCGCCGAGAATGAAATTCACCACCCCCATGCTCTTGCCGATCCACGGCAGGCTCACCACCGATTTTCCGCTGCCCTCGGCGGTCATCCCGTCCACCGAGAACTCCAGTTCCGCCCGCAACGGCGCCGACACATCGAGCATGTCCTCCGGCGTCAACTTCAAAGACTTCAGCCGCGCGCCCCGCATGGCCGCTTTCAAGTTGCCTTCAAAAAACCGCCGCTGGTCATCCGGCTTCATGTGCGAAAATGCATTCCGGTAGGCGTCATCATTGACCCCCTCGAACGACAATTCCGACTTCGCCTCCAGCGTGCCCGATGCGCTCAAAACCCCCGTCGTCTTTATCCGCATCATATGCTCCTCCGGCGGTTGGACCCCGCTGACTTTGAGATCCTCCCCTTCCGGCCGGCACACCAAGTAACTCTGGTCGCAATCGCCCGACGGCAGCAGATCGCGCGTGTGTTCATCGGTCGGGTCCATCAGGACATATTCCCCCTTTTTTAGTTCCACGCTGACAATGGCATGATTGAAAAAGGGATCGGCCACCTCCGCATCCCGCTTCACCCCGACGCTGATCAGCACCGGATAAGCCCGCGTCCCTGTCGCCCGCAACATCGCCACCAATAGTGCCGCTTTGTCCCGGCAAACACCGTATTTCTTGTCAAAAGTTGTCTTCACGTCATGCGGTTCAAACCCCGGCCGGTCCTTTTCCGGCGTCAACCCCATGTAACGAATATTCTTGGATACGTAATAAAACACTGCCTTGACCTTTTCCAGGTCGCTCTTCGCCCCTGCCGTCAGCGCCTCCACTGATTTTGTCAATTCCGGCGTCGTCGCTTCCAAGTGTGACTTGCTCAGTTCCCAGTACCATTTCGAGACCGTCCGCCAATCCCGCGTCGTGCTGACCAGCAGGCGTTGCAAAACCATCTCTTCGGGCGGCATGGACGGTTCCGAGAACATGCGCGGCACATTGTTGACATCCCATCGATGGATCACCGATCCATCCCCGCACGGCTGCGCCGAATACCGCACTGTGCCGGGAATTTCGTCTCTTAACGCCATCCGTTGCAGAGGCCGGTCCGCCGGCGCGTGAACCTCATAGGACGCGTGCCGCAGGAAGCCTTCGCCTTCAAAAACGTTCTCCTCCGCGAATTCACCCGGCATAATCGGACGCTCTGTGGTCTCCCGCGTGATGGAGTGGATGACGTCACCGATTTCCACCTTGGGAATACTCACGCGCAAAATGCGGCTGTTGGGATCGGAAATGTTGGCGCTCATCTGGCTGTCATCAATCTGCTCCTTCGAATTCGCCGCCACATCAACCGCGATGGCTTCGCCGTCCGGCTTCAATACCTCCATCTTTACGACCTCCACCGTGGAATAAGGGAGCATGAAAGAGAGGGAAAGCGTCCGGTGGTTGCGTTTGCCCTTTTCCGTAAGCACTTTGACGAACGCCTCATCCTGGCTTTCACCCGTGCCGTCTGCGCGATACACCCGCACCATTTTCTTCTCGACGGTTGCCTCTTCGCAATCCGGGTATTTCGCCAGGGTAATTTCATGAGCCGTCGCCATCACCGGCTTGCTGTCCACGAACGACCAGACGTCCCCCGCATAGCGGTTGGTCTGCCCCAAAACCGGCCATGAAAAAGCCAGGAAGGCGATAAATCCGAAACTGCGAACTTTAAGCATAAATTTGAGCTTCATAGAATGGGCAACTCCCGCAACCATGCGGAAATCACCCCCGCGAGCAAGCCATCTCACCACTTTAATTCCTTTTCGTTAAATGCGTTTGTTAACCGGCGTCCGGTTTAACGATTAAAGAATGACACATGGGAATGACGGGAGTCTTTCCCGAGCATTACAAATTGGCAACGCTCAGGCTTGATTCCAGTTGGGACTGAATGCAGCGTTTGGGATTGATCATCTTATGAACTCAATACCGTCGCTGCGACCCTCTGATGCTTCATTGGCGCATGCTCTGGCCCGGCTGGGTCTCGGCATCAGCATCGCCACGCACGGCTTATCCCGGATTGGCGATATCCGCGGCTTTGCCGCTAGCCTTGAGAAAATGTTTGCCGCGACGTGGCTTCCAACCTTCGCCGTCCGAGCGACCGCCTGGGCAATTCCTCCTCTCGAACTTGGCCTGGGCCTCCTTCTGATGCTTGGCCTGTTCTTGCGGCCCACGCTGGTTGTGGGGATGCTTCTCCTATGCCAGCTTACGTTTGGCAGCACGCTTACCCAGCATTGGGACGTGGCCAGCGAACAGATGATTTACCTTGCCTTCTACGCCGTGCTTCTGGCCACGGCAGGGGTCGACCGCTACTCTCTCGATGCCTGGCTCCGCCGCCGTTAAACCGCTGCTCGTTTGATGGACCGTGCGGAGGCCGACCACTGGAAGAGTTGTTCGCGCTACTGGCCTGGGAAAACCAGAGTTGGGCTTACAAAACCATTGTGGATGCGCTGGCCACAGAGGATCGCCGGCAGCATGGCGCCACACGCGATGTTGAAGCTGAAAAGTCAGGCACCCAACCCAATGCTTGGTTCCTCATCGGGCTTCTAATTTGAATTCGAGCCTGAGCCTCGTCGTGCATGAACAGCACGAACACGGGGATCTCCGGGTGGAGCTACTCCATTTCTTTCAGGCATTGCGTGCGGCTTTCTCAGGGATGCCTTCTATCGCGCCATCAGATTGGATTGAGCGCAAATGACCGGAACCTGTCAATGGCATTACAGTTTTGAAATGTTCAAACAAGGAGACTCATCCGCGCGTCTAACTCAACAGATGGACTGTTTAGCTTTTGCGAGAAGACCGCTGATGATTGGCACCGGCGCCGGCCTGGCCGGCACCGCTGAAAGGCCGGAAGAAGGTACGGCCGCAGAGATCCTGACGGGCAGTGGCGCGGCGTGTTTGGCTGTTGGCGCAGTTCCATCTCAGGCCTCTAACCCCGGTGAATGTAGATATGCCACAATCACACCCACCCCTCTTCAGCGGATGATCCAGGAAATTCTCGATCCGCTGGCTCTTCAAAAACGGCCCGTTAAGGAGTGGCGGAACCTGTATAAATCATTTTTCGCTTTCTTTGCTCCCAATGGCGTCGGGGACGAGACGGAAAGGAAGGCCTGGGAGATCGCGTCGGCTGTGTTCAACACAAACCTGATTGCCGTTTGCAACCGGACGAGCCAGGTCGTCCCTATGACTTTCCAGGACTTTGTGGAGGGAGTTGACTCGTTCAGGCACGACGGGATGCGAGAAGGCGCACAGCGGGATATCGCCTGGCAACCCAAGAAAATCCTGTTGCTTATGGCGGCGATGATCGGCCGAATCCTCGCTGGGTGGCAGGCCGATGCCGGGTTGCTGGACGAGTGGCCCCAAAACCTCTTTCCTTTCCGAAACTATCTTATCGCGGAGAACAGGAAAGCCCAGTTCCTCGGCTCTGTGTTTGATTACGATCCTCGCTTTTCCATCCTGGATTATCGAGCGGCAGGGTTGAAACCCGTGCTGCAGGCCTTTCCTCATTTTGCCTATGCGCTCATGGAAAATGGGATAGACCGATGTGAATTCTGCGCTGCACCGGTGGCAGAGAATCCACCTCTGTTCCGCGCCCATTTCCTGAGGCCATTGCGAGCGCCAACGCCGTTGCCGAACATTTCCACGCTCAACCTTGTTCTCCTGCACAAAACTGCGCCGTTGACCGCTGGCAGCCACCATGCCGAAACGAAGGGCTCATACTTTGAGTTCTCGAAAACGGCGCTCGATGCGGTTGCCTTCGAGCACTCCGAGGCCCCGGAAACAAAATGCTCAAAAATAGAACGGCTCTTTGAATTGGCGGTCACAGATGGTTTGCTTGTTTGTGCGCCCCAGCGGGCAGGCGCCTCGACCGCAGCGCGGATCGGCCAAACATTAGGCCGCACTCAGGCTGAACAGTTCGTGATTGAGCGGTTTTTCGCGCTTGGTTTTAGAAATGGGGGCGGGAACGAACCTTGGCTGGAGCAAGGCTCAAGTGAACCACCTCAACTTGACTCCGACAAGGTGAAGAAGGCGCGGAAACAGTTCGGCCACTGGAAAAACACCGCACTGTTTTTCCTCAAGGCTGGGCAGCCGCAGGCCGCGGACATCCCCAGCGCCAGAATTCGCCAGGAGGCCCTCCAGCCCAGAGGTTCAGATCTCTTCCTGTCCCTCCTCCACACCCCAGTGTATGCGCCCCTAATGGGTGTTTTTCTGGCGGCTGATGCTCAAGGAAGGTGGCTGGTTGACGAGGCGGAGCTTCACGCTTTCGCCCGGAGTCTAAACGGTGGCATGGGTAAAGTTCTTTTGGAGACCAGTGGGGCAATTAGCCGCTGCGGGGATTCGTTTCATGATCAGGAGACGAAATGCGCTTTTCTCTTCGAATGTGCCGCAGGTATAGTGTTCAGCGCCACTGGTGGGAACAAAAGCCCAAGGCGTCTGGCAAACCTCGAAAAGGCGAAAGATGCCCTGCGTAAAAGCTATGAACAGTTGTTCGCGGTGTCGCTCTCGGCAGCGCCGAGTGTCCTGCGGGCCAATCCGGCGGAGACCGCAGCGCAGTTGGTCGAAACGAAGAAGAGGTTTGAGGAAGCCGAGCAAAGGATCATGAGTCTTTTGGGAGAACCTCTCAGCAGGAAGGTTTCAGAACATTTGCGGGAAACCGTGGCGGTTTTACCCTTGCAAACCAGCGGCTGGGTGGAGACACCGGTGCCTCGCATTCAGGTTGAAAGCCAGACGACTTTTGAAGAGAGCATTACTGGCCTGTGCGCCTGGATCAAATCGAGAAGGAACCAGGCGGCGAGCGCCTCTTTGCCCTCCGCGAACCAATTGCTGGCCACCCTGGTCGAGCTGCGGGCACTGATGGAGGAGACGGACGCGGCCGGGGCTCTTGAAAAAGCAAGGGCCGTCTATCCCACACTAGGCGAGACAAAGAAGCAGGCGTTAGCCCCTTTTTTCGGTGAGTTGTCATGGTCCCTTCTTCAGGCCATTGAACAGCAACTTGAGCTCGGGAATAATGAGCAAGCCTCTGCATTGGCAGAAGGCGCAATGAGGTTTATTGAAGGAACGCCCTCGCGGGATCAGTTCAAGAGTTTGCTCCAGCAGATGTTCGCGCCCAAGGCCGCCAACAAGAGATTTGCGCCACTGGGACCGTCCACCGCGGCGCCGGCACCTGAGGCCCAAGGACCGCAAGCCCACCGGGCGGCGGCATTGTTGCGCGATTATGCGGATGAGTTGAGCCTGGCGGAGAATCAACTGGAGCAAGAATTCCTGAAGGCGGTCAGGGAGGGTTCGGACGCCGCCTTCAAGCGAAAAGAGAAGCTAAGGAATCGCCTGCAGCGGCGCACTCGCTGGGGAGGCCGAGAACCGTACAAAACAACCCTCAAATTACTGGAGTCTGCCACTGGGTGTAACACTTGAAAACTTCCGGCCCAGGCTTCCGCAGCACCATGGGGTGTTCGCTGGCAACTTCCAGCAGCAGTCTTCTTAAAAGAAAGAAGCCAGCCCGCAGGCGAACTCCTTTCCCGCCGCATCACGCGATAATTCTCCCTAGACTTTCTTGGCTATGCTGCGGTGATGTGGCCCGTCGCGCCAGCCAAATGTGTTTCATGTTCGCCTGATTGTCTCTTTGCCGCAATGAATCGCGCAGGAGCAGAAGCAGAACAAACTGACGCCCTTTCTCGGGTAGAGGGTAAGAACTTTGAACCAGCGTTTTCACATTTGCTTTTGTTGCTGCAGCGGAACCTACCCACTGGCTGAACAACTTCCCGCCCTTTCCAAACCGGCTGCAGCCGACGCTTCACGCTAACACGCGGCGTTGACAGAGCCGCCTCTTGATTTCTTCGATAGTTCCTAACTTCAGCAATCCGTTGGTCAGCGTTTCCGCCTCTTGGCTGTTGAGAGAACGAATCAACTTCTTGATTTCCGGAATTTCTCCAGGCGTCAGACTGAAGCTCCTGGCCCCAAGTCCCAAGAGGAGTTCGGTGTAAACCGGGTTGCCGGCCATTTCTCCGCAAACCGACACGCTTTTCCCCTCCGCTTTGGCTGTCTCCAATACCGATTTGAGGACATGGATGACCGCTGGGTGCAAAGGCTCGTAATAACCCGCGACTTCAGCGCTGGTTCGGTCCGTCGTCAGCAAATACTGGATCAAGTCGTTCGTTCCACTGCTAAAGAAATCCACTTCCGCAGCCAATTGCGTGGCCAGGATCGCCGCGGCTGGAGTTTCGATCATCGCTCCGAAGCGGATCTTCGGATTAAAAGGTTGCTTTTCCGCGCTCAATTCCACCTTGACAGCTTCCAATACCTTTCGGGCTTCCATCACCTCTCCCACGCTACAGATCATCGGCAGAAGAATGGACACTGCGTGAGCGCCGCTAACACGGAGGATGGCACGCATTTGCGTTTTGAGAATACCAGGATGTTTCAAGAGGAGGCGGATTCCCCGGCAGCCCAAGGACGGGTTGGTTTCGATGGGCAGAGGGAAATAGGGCAGCATCTTGTCGCCGCCCACATCCAAGACTCGAATCACGACTTCTTGTGGCGCCATCCGCTCAGCCACTGTTGTGTAAAAACGGTATTGCTCGTCCTCGGTCGGAAATTGGTCCTGCACCAGGAAGATAAATTCCGTCCGATAAAGGCCAATTCCCTCCGCCCTGAACCGGAAGGCGGCCTCGGCGTCTGCCGACTTGCCGATATTTGCGGAGATTTTGATTGCCACTCCGTCCAACGTCGCCGCCGGAAGCACGACCTCATCCTGCATCGCATTTTGGTGGGCCTCGAATTCTTTTTGAAGCTTTTCGTATTCCCTGAGTATGGATTTCGATGGATTAATGAAAACCCTGCCGGCCAGCCCATCGACCAGCAGTTGGTCGTTTGTCTGAATTCGCTGGAGAGCACCGGTGACATGAACGACGGAGGGTATCCGGAGATCAGGATTTGTGTTTACCTCCGCCTACAGCAAGAAGGCCACTATTGATGAAGGCGTGTTGAACAAAGGCATGGCGCTCTTGTAAATGTCGTTGCCGCCGTCCGCATCGGGGCACAACTCGGAGGAAATGCTGTATGAAGCGATCACTTCGAACCTGGCAGCCCGCCGATATATTCAGCTCCACAGAAGTTAATATAGGGTGAACACCCCATAGCGGTCACCCAGCCAGCCAGGTATTTTTTACTGCTACGGGCCGAACTAATATTAGCCCGAACATCAATTATGAATAAGTCCGAGGCTCAGTCTGAAGCCAAAGGCGAGCCTCAGCCCGGATCTCCTGCACCGTCCGATTTGAAGCCCCAGATCGCCCAGCGAGCGTATGAACATTACGAGGAGCGAGGTCACCAGCCCGATCCGGCAATTCAGGATTGGGAGCAGGCGGAGCGGGAGATTCGAAAGGACCAAGTCAAAGCTGAACCCGAGCCTGAAGGCAAAACTGCTCCTTCTTCGTGGATGAACAAGAAAGGCTTGCTCGCAGGAGTGCTAATTTTGATAGTTTTGGCGGCCCTCGTGATTGGCTTTGGACTGGGGCGATGGTGGGGAAATTCAAAAAAGGAGCCGAACCAATTGGTTCTGTACGGGAATGTCGATTTGCGCCAAGTCGAACTCGCTTTCAACGATAGCGAGCGTATCGCTGAAGTGCTGGTGCAGGAAGGGGATCGGGTCACGCGCGGACAGATTCTGGCCCGGCTGGACACCGGTCGGCTCAAACCGCAAGAGGCGGAGGCGGACGCGGAGATGCAGGCCCAGAACGCGGTGGTGCAAAAATTGCATCACGGCAGCCGCCCGGAGGAAGTGGCGGAAGCCCAGGCCAATGTCGCGTCGGCCAAAGCGGACCTGGTCAATGCCAAGCTGCAATGGGACCGGTTGACGGCGTTGTCAGGGTTGACCACCGGCCGGGCCATCAGCCAGCAAGACCTCGATGGCGCCAAAGCCACGTTGGACATGGCGCAGGCACGGCTGGAGGTCGCGCAAAAGGGCTTCGAATTATCCACCATCGGCCCAAGGACAGAGGACATTGCCCAAGGGGAGGCGCAACTGCGCGCCAATCAAGCCCAACTTGAGCTGCTGCGCCGGAGATTGGCTGACTCCGAACTTGCTTCACCGTGCGATGCCGTGGTGCGATCCAGGCTCTTGGAGCCTGGAGAGATGGTGTCCCCTCAGAGGGCGGTTTTCGATTTGGCTATTACCGATCCAAAATGGATCAGGGCTTACGTTTCAGAGGCTGATCTGGGAAAAGTTCACTCAGGGATGAAAGCGTCGATCAGCGCGGACAGTTTTGCTGGCCGGACTTTCCCCGCTTGGGTTGGTTTCATTTCTTCTGTGGCCGAGTTCACGCCTAAAGCTGTTCAGACCGAGGAATTGCGATCCAGCCTGGTCTATGAAATTCGCGTTTTCGTGAAGGATCCTCTGGACGAAATGCGTCTGGGTATGCCGGCGACCGTGTCCTTGGAATTAAATCCGCCCGCCCGGAACAAGCCATAGGAAAGGTATCGAGCAAATGTCCCGGACAAAAATCCTTACGGGCATGGCGGCGGCGGCCCTTGCCAGCGTCGTCGGATGCACCGTTGGCCCGGACTATCACCCCGCTGCCGTTCGCGCTCCAGCCGCCTGGAGCTCGCCTGAGACAGAAGGGCTGACGAATAGCGCGTCCACGGCTTCGGCCTGGTGGACTTCGTTTCACGATGCCGAATTTGACTCCCTCATCCAGAGGGCCGCGCAATCGAATCTTGATTTGCGCGTGGCTGAAGCCCGATTGCGACAAGCCCGGGCCGTCCGGGAAAGGAGCGCGGCTGATTTTGCTCCTACGCTTGACTCCTCGGGTTCCTTTGCCAGAGCACGACAGAGCCAGAACCAGCCTCTCATTGGCGCGCTGCCGTTGCCGCCGAACTTCCCCTTCGAATATAGCGTCTATAATGCCGGTTTCGACGCCTCGTGGGAAATTGACCTTTTCGGCGGCAAGCGCCGCGCACTTCAAGCGGCCACCGCGGAATGGCAAGGAACGATGGAAGCTCGCAACGATGCGATGTTGAGCTTGCTGGCCGAGGTGGCGAGGAATTATGTCGAATTGCGGGGCGGCCAGCGCCGATTGGAAATCGCGCGGCAGGACCTCAAACTGCAGGAGGAAGCTTTGGAACTCACGCGCGCCAGATTTCAAAGCGGGGTCGCGAACGAACTTGACGTCACCCGGTCGGCCGCGCTGCTTGCGGGCCAGCGGGCGGCGATTCCGCCACTGGAAACGGCCGTGCGCGAGGCCATGTATGGCATAGCGGTCCTGCTCGGCCAGGAACCGGGCGCGCTGGTGGCCGAACTTTCTCCTCCCATGCCGGTGCCGCCGACTCCGCCGGAAGTTCCGATTGGGCTTCCCGCCGATCTGCTCCGACGCCGTCCTGACGTGCGCCGGGCCGAACGGCAACTGGCGGCCGAGACCGCCCGCATCGGAGTGGCGAAATCAGACTGGTATCCCAAATTTTCCCTCACTGGGGACGTGGGGACAGAAAGCGTCAGCTTCAGCAAATGGTTCGAGCCTGGCAGTCTTTTCTGGTCAATTGGTCCGAGTTTGCAATGGCGGGCGCTGGATTTTAGCCGAGTGCGCGCGGAAGTGCGTGCTCAAACCGCCGTCCAAGAGGCGGCGCTGGCTACGTACGAGAAAGCCGTCTTGACTTCGCTGCAAGAGGCAGAGAACGCCCTCGTGACCTATGCACAGGAGCAGAACCGCCACCGGGCGCTCGCCGACGAAGTGGCCCAAAACCAACGCTCACTGGATATGGCCAACTCTCTCTACGCCCAAGGACGCGTGAATTTTCTCGACGTTCTCGATGTTCGGCGATCTCTCTACCAATCCGATGACCAATTGGCGGTGAGCGACCAGGCGGTTTCGCTCGATCTGATCGTCCTTTACAAGGCGCTGGGCGGAGGGTGGGAAACGCTGGCGCGCGCGCCGGCCAAGGCGGCTTCAACCGCTCCGTCGCCATGACAACGCCTGCTTCCATTTCAGCCCTGCGTTTGGATGGCGTCCACAAATCTTTTCGCCGTGAAACTGGAGAATCGGTGCTGGCGCTCGACAACATTTCGTTCTCCGTTGGCAAAGGGGGGCTCGCCGCTTTGGTCGGGCCGGACGGCGCCGGCAAGACAACTCTCCTTCGCCTCCTGGCCGGGCTGATGAAGTCCGATAGCGGCACTGTCAGCGTACTTGGGATCGACGCGGCCAAGGATCCGCAAGCAATCCAGTCGCGGATTTCATACATGCCACAGCGATTTGGGCTTTATGAGGATCTGACGGTCGTGGAAAATCTGGATCTCTACGCTGATTTGCACGGGGTCACGTCCGGCGAAAAAGAGGCGCAATACGCCCGCCTTATGAAAATGACCGGTCTGGAACCATTTCAAAAACGGCTGGCGGGCCGCCTTTCCGGAGGGATGAAACAAAAGCTCGGTCTGGCCTGCACTTTGGTCCGCACCCCCGAATTACTGCTCCTGGACGAGCCAACCGTCGGGATCGATCCGCTCTCCCGCAGGGAACTATGGGAGATCATCCGCAAACTGGTCGAAGAGGGTCTCACCGTCTTGTTGAGCAGCAGTTTTCTTGACGAAGCGGAAGCCTGCGAGCGCGTCCTGGTCCTGAACGAGGGAAAAAAGCTGGCAGAAGGACCACCCGGTGAGGTAAGCAGTCTGGCGCTCGGCCGCACTTTTGTCGCCCAGCCGCCAGAAGGAATGAAAGCGCGAGATTTCCAGGCGCGGCTTCTGAGCGAACCCGAGATCGTCGATGCAGTGCCGGAGGGAGGGTTGGTCCGATTGGTCAGGCAGGTCAAGTCCGGCCAATCTGCGCCGGGCATGATCAATGGTGTGGAAGCACGACCGACGCCTGCCCGGTTCGAGGATGGATTCATGGTGCTTTTGCAAAAATCTGCCGGAACAAAGCCAACCCATACGAAGACCCGCCAACCGAAAGAACCCGCTATCGGCAGCGCCCGGGGGGACACGGTGGTCGAGGTTCGCGATCTCGAACGGCGCTTTGGAAAATTTGTGGCTGTGGACCACGTGAGTTTCAGCGTCAAGCGGGGGGAAATCTTTGGTCTGCTCGGACCAAACGGCGCGGGCAAGACCACCACCTTCCGCATGCTCTGCGGGCTGTTGCCGGCCTCCGGAGGCACCTTGACGATTGCGGGCACTGATGTGCGCCAAGACCGGGCCTCGGCCCGGCAGCATTTGGGCTACGTGGCGCAGAAATTTTCTCTCTACGGACAATTGACAGTCAGTGAGAACCTGGATTTTTTCGCGCGCGCTTACGGCCTTGGCGGCGAGAAAAAACGCGAGCGAATCGCATGGGCCTTAAGCCAATTCAAACTCGAACCCTTCGTCCTTTTGCCCAGCGCGCAACTGCCGGGAGGCTTTAAGCAACATTTGGCCATGGCAGCCGCCCTCCTTCACCGGCCTGAGATTCTTTTTTTGGACGAGCCTACCAGCGGGGCCGATCCCTTCGCCCGCCGGGAATTTTGGCAGCGCATCACGGCGCTTGCTTCCAATGGAGTGACGGTGATCGTGACCACCCATTTCATGGCGGAGGCCGAGTATTGTGATCGTGCCGCCATCCTCGATAACGGAAAGTTGCTGGCTCAAGGCACCCCCGCGGAGCTTCGCGGTCACGCGCCAGTGGAGGCAGGCCGAACAGCGACGATGGAAGACGCCTTTATCGCCATTGTTTTGGAAGCGCGCGGCCAGCAGACGGGCAAATCTGCGGAAGGAACGTCATGACGGATTGGCCGGCAAAATTGCGGCGAATTCGGGCTTTGACTCTTAAGGAAACGCGGCAGGTCATGCGCGATCCGAGCAGCATCGCCATCGGCATCGCCTTCCCGCTGATGATGATTCTGCTCTTCGGCTATGGGCTTTCGCTTGATATCAGCCGGGTTTCTGTCGCCGTGGTGGACGAAGATGCCTCTTCGGACAGCGCCGCGCTCATCGGTGCTTTCCGGCTTTCGCCTTATTTCGGCGTAACGGTGGTTCACTCAATGGCCGAAGCGAAAACAATGGTGCTGGACCGAAAGGTGGACGGAGTATTGCGAATCCCGTCCGATTTCACTCGCCGCTGGCATTTGGGTGAGGCAGAAGTTCAGATTCTAGTCAATGGCACGGACGCAAACCAGGCGCGCATCATGCAAGCCTACGCCCAAGGGCCGGTCGCTCTATGGAGCGCGGCGCGCGCCGGATCCGTGAGCGCCGTCTCGGTGGGCCCGGTCATTGTGGTGGACCGGATGTGGTTCAACGAAAACAACGACAGCCATTATTTCCTGGTCCCGGGGTTGATCGTCTTGGTGATGACCATCATCGGAGCGTTCCTCACCGCCATGGTGGTCGCCCGAGAATGGGAACGGGGAACCCTTGAGGCGCTCTTTGTCACTCCCATGCGAGCGGGGGAGTTTCTCGTCAGCAAGTTCCTCCCCTACTTTGGATTGGGCATGATAGGCTTCGTGCTTTGTTTCCTGGCCGGCCAATTTCTTTTCCATGTCCCCCTGCGCGGCTCGCTTTGCCTGCTCTGCCTCGCCTCGATGATATACCTCCTGGTCGCTTTGGGCCTAGGGTTGCTCATATCGACCCTCGTCAAGAGCCAGTTCCTCGCCAGCCAATTGGCCATGCTCCTGACCTTTCTTCCAGCGATGATGCTCTCCGGTTTTCTTTATGACCTGCGCAGCATGCCGGTCTTCATCCAGGGAATCACCTATGCTCTGCCCGCAAGATATGCGGTCACACTGATGCAAACCCTTTACCTCGCCGGCGACGTCGGAAGTGTAGTCTGGCTGAACTTGGGGGTTCTGGCGGCGATGGCTTCGGCGCTGATTGTCTTAGCGCGACTGGCGACCCGGAAGCAACTTTCCTGAGACAATCGCATGCGCTCCTCTCTCCTTCGCATCCTGGCGCTAATCCGGAAGGAATTCCTTGCCGTCCTGAAGGATCCCCGCAGCCGTTTCGTCATCTTTGTGCCTCCGATCCTGCAGTGTTTGATTTTTGGCTATGCCGCCAGCTTCGACCTCAACTCCATTCCGTACGCTGTCTTTGACCAGGACCACAGCGCATCCTCCTCCGCCTTTCTTTCCCGCCTGGATGGGTCTAAAATCTTTCGACGCCAAGCCGATATCGTACGGGTCAAGGACATTTCCACCTGGATCGACAGCCGCCGCGCTCTGCTCGTCATCCGAATCGACCAGGATTTCGAGCGGCGCCTGCTCGCCGGCGAACCCGCACAGATCCAGGTCATCGCCGATGGCCGCAATTCCAACACCGCCGGGACAGCCCTGGGGTATTTCGAGAGCGTGGTCGAAGCGTTCAACGCAAGTTGGCGATCCCGCCACGGTCACGGTGGCTCGCCAATCCGGATCGTCACCCGCTCATGGTTCAATCCGAATCTGGATTCGCGCTGGAGCATGATCCCCAGCCTGATCGGCACGTTGACGATGATGGGCACGCTGATGCTTACGGCCATGTCCGTGGCCCGCGAGCGCGAACAGGGAACGTTCGACCAACTGCTCGTCACCCCTTTTCGACCTTTCGAGATTATGACGGGAAAGGCCGTCCCCAACATGGTCATCGGTTTGGTTCAATCGACCACGATTTTGCTGATCGCTCAGTTTTGGTTTCACATTCCTTTCGCCGGATCATTTATTACTCTTTACGCAGGGCTTGGGCTTTTCCTGATGGCGGCGGTTGGCCTCGGCCTTTTCGTTTCCTCCATCGCGGCCACCATGCAACAGGCCATGCTCTACGCATTCCTTTTGGTGATGCCGTTCGCCCTCCTGTCCGGCTTGGCCACGCCTTTCAACAGCATGCCGGAATTCCTCCAATCCATTATGGTCATCAATCCCCTTCGCTACGCTCTTGACATAACCAAACGAGTTTACCTGGAGGACGCCGGCTTCACCCAACTTCTCGCCGATTTCGTGCCGCTTACCGTCATCGGCCTGCTCACCCTCTCCGGCGCCGCTTGGTTGTTCAGGCGGCGGTTATTCTAACTTGCGGTCATCACCTGAATTTAATGAGTTGTGCGCTTACGTCGGTGTGCGTAAGTGGTATACCCCAAAGAATGCCGGGACTCGCCACTGCGACGGTGCCGGTGCGGTAGGTGTGGTCGGTGCTGATCAACGCGGCGTCGGCGTGCTGTGCGCGCACGGCCTTGGCCAAGTTGCCTTCGCTGTCCGTCGTGACGGAGCCGATGATAAAATAGGGCCGGTCCGGGAATTGGCCCGGCGAGTAAAGGGTGGCCTTGTCAACCACTCTAACATAGCTCCCGGGCTGGGTCTGCCAGTTCTGCTGCTGGCCGACGTAGGGGGAGAAATTGTATCCGGCGCCGCAGCCGCAGAAAACCATCAACAGGAGAACAGGGATCATTTTTTTCATAATATTCTTTCCGCCGAGCTCGGCCCGCCATTCAAACTTTCGACGTCTTTTGTCCTATTTCGATTTTTCATTAAAGACATGGTGTTTGCGGCCCGCCCCGATTTCTATGGGGTGAAACCCCACCTTGAACCTATTTCCCTGACGGCCCGGGGCCCGTCTTGGCATTGATTGCGCGCCACCGGCTTTTGGAATTTCTGCGAATACAATGCGATGGACGTGTGCCACACGGCCGATATCCTGCAAATTAAGTCCCCGAAATCGAGCGGCCTATTACCGATGGCCGCCTCCATGCCCCCCGCCAAAACCGCCGTGGGCCCCGCCGCCGCCACCAAAGCCACCACCCCCACGAAATCCGCCACCCCCACGGAAGCCACCAAAGCCTCCACGAAACCCGCCAAGGCCCCGTCCCCCGCCTCCGATGATCACCGGCGGCCAATAATCGTAAGCCCCACCATAGTCCGGGTACCCGTAGTCATAAACCGGATAATCCGAACCGATCCCCGTGACGGCCGGCGCTGGTGTTGTGGGAGTCATAACCTCCATAGGTGGTTGGACCGCCATAGCGCCACCTGGGGGCGGCGTGCTTGCCTGCAGTTGCTTCTGCTGTTGATAATACTGCTGGCGGGCCTGTTGCTGCTGCAACTGGCCGGCGCGCTGGATCAATGCTGTGGTAATTTCCTGCGGCATTCCCAAAGTCTGCAGATAGAGGACTCCATCGGCGCTAAGGTGATAAGGCAAGGCATTGTTGTTGATGTAATTGACGATGATGTCTTTGTTAATGCCTCCTTGATACAACTTCACCACTTCGCCGACCCCGTAAGTCAATGCAGGGATCTGAGCGGCGCTGGCCGCAAGCGGTGGATTGGCCTGGAAAATGCCGGCGGGGTTGGCCGTGGTGAATGGGGAGGCCTGGGTGGCGCTGGCATTGGTCGTGGAAGTGCTTTGGGCGATGGCGACGCTCCAGGAAGCGCCGAAGCAAACTGCTGCGACTGTGCCAGCGGCAAACGCCATCCGAAATATTGACGGACAATTTTTCATTTTTCTCATCCTCTTTGCGTAATGATTCTTATCAACAATGGCACATTACATGATGGCGTGGCCGCCTGCTATAAGGTGTTCACCCCCACGTGCAGATTAAACAATCGCCGACAAGCAATCGTAAATAGCTGCATTGAATCAGTGGCGCGCCAGCATGCGCGCCGCGCATGAACAGGGATGCCAGTTTGAGAAGGAGCGATGATGCGGACGTCAAAGACGCAACGGAGTCGGGCGTCGTGGAATTCGCCCGCAACTCTTCCGACGTGCTCTCGCAGGCTGGATTCATCAAGTCAAGCATGGGGGAAAACACCCCATAGCAAATGGGTCGCCCATGGCTTAGGGTTTTGCCTGTGATAAAAAAAGCGCAAAAGCGAAAGATCAATTGTCATGATCAAAAACAATGCGGTCGTGGCGGTCCACAAATCCCACGCCGAACCTGAAGCCGCCGTCAAGCAACCGCCGCACTCCGGCTTTGACATGAAGAGGCTTTCGATTCCCGGACGCGACGATCACAGGGCTGAAAACGTGGTTGGCTACCACGATGGAGAAGACCGCATGGAATACTGGAGAAAAACGGGAGCCTTTTGTGGCGGGATATGGGGAGTGGTGAAGAATAGCTTTGCGCAGCCGGATACAGCGCTGAAGACCGACAAATCCGCCGTCATCGCCCACGGCTCCGCTGAGGAAGCGAGACCCACCCAGGAGATCATCAGCCGCACCAACCCGAAGTCCGTGGAGAAATATCAGCCATCACGCATCAATCCGGGGTCACACCCCGCGCGAGCGTAATTTAGGCGCCGGAGGACACTGCGAAGCGTTTATTCACTGCACTTGCTTCGGTGTTCAACCAGCGTCTGGCAAGCAGTCATGAAGGATAATTGAAATGAAACAAAACAGTTGGTTAATAAAATGACAGTATATGAAGACATTAAATATGAAAGTATTAAAGTTGAAGGAATGGCCTCGCCGCGCAACGCTCGGCAGATGTTCTGCCATCCTGCTGATTGCGGCGGGAATGCAAACGCTGAGCTTGCCACCGCTGCAAGCGGCGACACCGCCAAAGGAAATTACCGACAGCGGCATCACATCCGTCGTTGAAGACGGATTAACACATGAAAAAGGCGTGGTCCCGAACGATGTGGATGTCAGCACCAGTCAGGGGATCGTCACGCTTTCTGGTTCGGTGGACAATCTGCTTGCCAAAAAGCGGGCGGTCAAGATCGCCGAGGGCATCCGGGGCGTGCTCGGGGTGATCGACCGGACTACGGTGACGCCGGTGTCCCGCCCCGACGGAGACATCCGCAAGGACATCCAGGCGGCTTTGCTGCAAGATCCCGCGACCGAATCCAATCAGGTGACCGTAGCGGTCCAGGACGCGTTCGCCACATTGACCGGCAGCGTTGGTTCGTATGCGGAAAAACAACTCACCGCACGGATTGCCGAGGGAGTCAAGGGGGTCAAGGAGGTTGGCAATAATGTCACGATCAACTATCTGGCGACCCGCACTGACGCGGAAATTGCCGCCGACGTCAAGGCCCGTTTTCAATGGGACATCTGGATCAACGGCGCCCAGATCAACCCGGTGCTGAAAGATGGCAAAGTGACGCTGACCGGAACGATCGGCAGCGCGATCAGCGAAGACCGGGCCGTCGATGATGCCTGGGTAAACGGCGTCACCTCGGTGGACTACAGCGGCTTGAAAATCGACCCGAAGGCACACAACATCGCGCACCAAGACTTCACAGACGCTTCCAAGTCTGACAGCGACATCAAACTGGCAGTCCAGGCTTCTCTGCGTCTTGACCCGCGCGTCAAGGCCTTTTCTCCCGACGTAACCGTTGAAGGCGGAGTGGTCATTCTTGGCGGCAATGTGGGAAACTTGAAGGCGAAAACCTCCGCGGAACAGGACGCGATCAACATAGCAGGCGTCGAGGGGGTGGACAACTATCTGAAGGTGAGACCCAACGGGCGGCCCACCGATGCGCAGATGGAGAATGAATTGAAAGCGGCCTTGTTCTGGGATCCGTTGGTGGACAGCTCCACCATTACTGTGGCTGTCATTAATCGGGTCGCGTACCTCTCCGGGGGTGTGGATTCGAGTTTTCAAAAAACTGAAGCTCAAGATGTGGCTTCGCGGACCAAAGGAGTGTTGGTGATCCGCAACCATCTTAAGGTTGAACCGTATTCGATCTCCGATTACGATTGGCCCTACTACTCCGACTACGGCTGGCCCTACTCCTATTACGACTGGCCTTATTATAACCAGCCGCCTTACTACGGTTACGAGATGTCTGGGCCGCAGCCAGAACTGAGCGACGGACAGATCAAAAAGCAAATCGAGGACAGGTTCTTCTGGAGTCCCTTCGTGGATCGGGCTGACATCAAGGTCACGGTTAACGGGGCAGTGGCCACTTTGACCGGCACCGTCGGGACTTGGATTGGCTGGAATGAAGCTGACAAAGACGCCCATAAGAGCGGCGCGACCGCAGTATTGAACCAAATCAAGGTCAAGAAGGGTCATTGGTTGTGACAGCAGCGGGAAACGGAGGCCGTTGAGCGCCTTGAGCGCCGGCTTGTATACACACTGGCCCAAAGGACAGTGTATAATGTAGTACAAGACGGCGCTCACAGACAGTAATTTCATCCCAAATATCAGGGAATTGCAGCCATCCGGCTTTATGAAGATCATCTTGGCGCTATTGTCGTCGTTGGGCTTCTTTTGCATGATTGTTCCAGCTTACGCAGGGGACCTGGAAGACGCGGCGCGCGCCTATAACGGTCTTGGGTTTCAACTGTTGGCCCAATGCCGCCAGTCGCTGCCGAAAACAAATTACTTTCTCAGCCCAGCCGGTCTGGCTTTCGCGTTGTCAATGGCGCAAAACGGCGCGCAAGGGGAAACGCTGCGCCAAATCATGGCCACCCTCCAGGTCGGAAACATCCCTTCGGCGCAGTTAAACAAGGCCAACAAGGCGTTGCTCGACCATTTGTCAAAACTCGATCCAAAAATCAAATTGGAAATCGCCAATGCGCTCTGGATTGACCAAAAGATTTCCATCAAACCGGATTTTCTCTCCGTCAACCGGCGCGATTATGACGCTGATGTGGCCAATGGCAATTTCCGGGACCCGGCCACCGTCAAAAAAATCAACGATTGGGTCAGCGCGAGCACGCACAGAAAAATTTCCACCATTCTTGAGCCGCCCTTGGACCCGATGCTCCGGTTAATCGTGCTCGATGCGATTTATTTCAAAGGCGAATGGCTGGCGCCTTTTGCAACCAACCTCACGCGCGATCTGCCGTTTAAGCTGCGCAACGGCCAAACCGTGCAACATCCGCGCATGAGCCGCACCGATCAATACAGTTATTACGATGGGGACCGATTTCAGGCGGTGGAACTTCCATATTCCGGCAGGGACATCAGCATGTTTGTTTTCCTGCCCAAGGTCAGCCTGGATGAATTCCTGAAATCGTTCACCGCAGGAGACTTCGAAACCTCCATCCAACGGATGCGTTCGCGCAAAGGCACAGTGGAGTTGCCGCGATTTAAACTGGACAACGATTACGACCTTACCGGCGTCCTGCCCCCGATGGGCATGCCGCTGGCCTTCACCCGCGACGCGGACTTCAGCAGAATATCAGAGGAACCATTGTACATAAGCTTTGTCAAACAAAAAACGTTTGTCTCAGTCAACGAAGAAGGGACCGTGGCAGCGGCGGTGACGGCCATTGGCTTTCGCGCTATGGCGGTGCGCATGGAGCCGCAGCCCCCGTTTTATTTCGTGGTGGACCGGCCCTTTTTCATGGCCATTCGGGAGAGGCAAACCGGGCTTATTCTGTTCCTCGGCGCGGTCGCGGACCCGCGTTAGTCATCCCATTGCAAACTTGTAATCTTCGAGAAATCACCCGGCAACGCGGCGGTGTCATGTTGTTGCCAGAAATGAAGGCGGCGGACGCTGATCAACCGCGCAGTCGCCCGGTAACAAACACAAATAAAGAAGCAAAGTTTTATGAAATCAAAACTGCTCGTGCCCGCAGCCATTGCCACCCTGGCTTCTCTTGTTCTCGCCTGCTGCGTCGCGGCGGCCGCGAATGATCCGACCGACGGCAACATCACGCGACTCACCGCCGGCCTGCTGGAACAATCCCAATTCTCGCATCACCGGCTCGATGACGAATTGGCCTCCAAATTCCTCGACCGTTACCTCGATTCACTCGACCCGGCCCACATGCTGTTTCTTCAGTCCGATGCGCAGGAGTTCGACCTCTTCCGTTCGCGCCTGCCCGAGATGACCCGCCGCGAAGGCGACATCACTCCAGCGCGCATGATCTTCCAGCGATATTTGGAGCGGCTGGACCAGCGCGACGTGTATGTCACCAACCTGCTGCAGAGCGAAAAGTTCGATTTTACCGGGCACGACACGTACTCATTCGACCGCGAGAACACTCCGCGCCCGCAGGACCTCGATGCCGCCTGTCAACTTTGGCGGCAAAATGTCCGCGCTGAGTATTTGCAGGAAAAGCTCGCGGGCAAGAAACCCGCCGACATCGTCGCGACGCTCACGCGTCGTTACACCCGCCTGTCGCAAACCATGAGCAAACTCACTTCCGAGGAGGTGCTGGATGTGTATCTCAATGCCTTGGCGCATGTGTATGACCCGCATTCGGATTATTTTGGCCCCGCGCAAAGGGACGACTTCTCCATCGCTATGAACCTCTCCCTGTTCGGCGTCGGCGCAACGTTGCGGGCAGAGGACGGTTACGCCAAAATTTACGAACTGGTGCCCGGTGGCCCGGCGGCCCGGAGCGGGCTGCTCAAACCGGGCGACCGCATTGTCGCGGTCGGGCAAGCGGATCAGAAGCCCGTGGACATCGTGGAGATGCCGCTACCGGATGCGGTGAAGTTGATTCGCGGCCCGAAAGGCACGCGCGTCCGCCTGACGCTCATTCCCGCGAGGGCCGCTGATGACTCCGTGCGCAAGACCATCACCCTCGTACGGGACGAGGTTAAACTGGAGGATCAGCAAGCCAAGGCGCGCATTGTGGACTGGCCACAAAAGAACGGTCCCACTCTGCGCCTGGGCCTCATTGACCTCCCTTCCTTCTACGGCGGCAATGACAGGCAGGCGGGCGCCAAGCCGAGTAGCGCCACGGCCGACGTGGCGAAGCTCATCCGCAAACTGGAGGCCGAACACATCCACGGCCTCATCCTGGACTTGCGACAGAACGGCGGTGGTTCGCTGGAAGAAGCGATCACCCTCACCGGTTTGTTCGTCGGTAAAGGACCAGTCGTGCAAACCCGCGAACTGGATGGAAGCACGGACGTGGACGCGGACACCGCTGCTGCGGAGCTTTACGATGGACCGCTGATCGTGCTCACGAGCCGGTTCAGCGCGTCGGCGTCAGAGATTCTGGCCGGGGCATTGCAAGATTATGGCCGGGCTTTAATCGTGGGAGACAAGTCAACTTTTGGAAAGGGCACGGTTCAAACCGTCGTTCCACTGGCGAGTTTGATGGATCAGAACCATCTCGCACACTCCGTGGATCCCGGCGCGCTCAAAGTCACCATTCGGAAGTTTTACCGTCCGAGCGGCGCCTCCACGCAACTCAAAGGAGTGGCGGCCGACATCGCGCTGCCGTCCTTGAGCGACGCTGCCGACGTGGGCGAAGTCGAACTGAAAGACCCGTTACCGTGGGACCGCGTGCCGCCGTCTGACTTCGCCCGTGAGGACCATGTCAGTGCCTTCCGGCCGGAACTCCAGGCCCAATCCGCCGCGCGCGTGGCTGGAGACAAGGACTTCGCCTATCTTGGCGAGGACATCGCGCAATTCAAGAAGAGCATCGCCGCCAAAACGGTTGACTTGAACGAAGCGGATCGCCGCCAGGAAAAGGAAGAAGCCAAGGCGCGCGAAGAAGTCCGCAAGCAGGAACGCGCCGCCCGCAAGGAAAGGCCGCCGACCACCTACGATATCACGCTCAAAAATGCGGGCGCCCCGGGCCTGCCCGCGCCCGAAACCGCGATAGGCCCGCCTGTGGCGAAATTGGCGGAGTCCCCCGCTGACGAACCTGAGGAGGCGGGGGCTGGCGTTCCGCCAAGTGATCCCGTCCTGCGCGAGTCTGAGCGCATCCTGGCTGATTACGTGTCGATGCTGCATCACCCCTCCTCATTGGCCGTGGCAGGGCATTGATGGTTGACGATCGCTTCGCCCTCCTGCCGCGCGAGACAGGAGGGCGAATTCTTTTAAAGATGTCTTTGCGCCACAGTCTCGTATACTCTCGCACCACTTGATTTATGCGCGTGCTTGTAGTTGAAGATGACAGCAAGATCGCCTCGTTCGTGGTCAACGGGCTGAAGCAAAACGGCTTCGCCGCGGACCATGCGTCCGATGGTGAAAACGGTCTCGCGCTGGCGCGCGCCGTCACCTACGACGCCGCAGTGCTCGACATCATGCTGCCGAAGCTCGACGGGCTTTCGTTGCTGCGCCAGTTGCGGCAGGACAAAATCCTCACGCCGGTGCTCATCCTCAGCGCGAAGGCCAGGGTGGACGACCGGGTGAAAGGCTTGCAGGCCGGCGGTGACGATTATCTCACCAAGCCGTTTGCGTTTACCGAGTTGCTGGCGCGCGTGCAGGCGCTCATCCGCCGCGCCACCCACACCGCCGCGCCAACAACGCTCTCGGCCAGCGATCTCACGATGGATTTGCTCACGCGCGAGGTCGTGCGCAGCGGCCAAAAGATCGAGCTTCAATCCCGCGAGTTCGCGCTGCTCGAACTGCTTCTCCGCCATCCCGGTCGCGCGGTCACCAAGACCATGATTTTGGAGCAGATTTGGGATTACAGCTTCGACCCGCAAACCAACGTCGTGGACGTGCTCGTCCACAGGTTGCGCGCGAAGATGGACAAGGATTTTCCCTTGAAACTGATCCAGACCATCCGCGGAGTCGGCTATGTCCTCAAACCCGCTTGAACGGCTAGCCCGCAGTTTCACTTTTCGCCTCTGCCTCGGCTACGCGGCGCTGTTCACGATCAGTGCGGTGATTCTCTTCGGTCTGCTTTATCTGCTGCTAGCCTCAACCTTGCAAAGCAAGAACCAGGAAGTCATTGAAGCCCGGCTCAGGGAATGCGCGGCGGTCTATGACAACGGCGGCCTGCCCGCGCTTCAGGATCTCGTCCAGCGCAACGGCAATTCGGACAAGGTCAAATCCTTCTTCGTCCGGCTGGCGGGACAACGCGGCAGTGCATTGCTGCTCATTGTTCCAGACGATTGGGTTCAATTCGACACTTCGGCGATCGAGCCTGGCGGCGACCTGTCGCGACTGGTTTGGTTGCGCATTCCGAAAGACGACGAACGCGACTTTACCGTGGCCGCGATGAGGTTGTCCGACGGGTCGGTCTTGCAAGTCGGCCGCTGCACGAACAACCCCAACGCCCCGCTCGGGGCATTTCGGCGCAACTTTCTGATTGTCATGACGCCCACCTTGTTGCTCGGCATGTTTGGCGGCGCGTTCTTTGCCCATCGTGCGACCAAACCTGTGCGCGAAGTCGTGGCCACGGCTCGCGCCATCATTGACACCGGCAACCTGTCCGCCCGCGTCCCGGCCAGCGTCCGTCAGACCGAACTGGCGGATCTGGCCCGCCAGTTCAACCGCGTGCTCGACAAAAATCAGGCGCTGATTCAAGGCATGCGCGAAGCGTTGGACAACGTCGCCCATGACCTCCGCACCCCGCTTACCCGCCTGCGCGCCACCGCCGAAGTCGCCGTGCAGGCCACGCCCGATCCCGCCGCGCGCGAAGCCTTGGCCGATTGCGTTGAGGAATCCGACCGGGTCCTGACCATGCTCACCGTGCTCATGGACATCACCGAAGCCGAAGCTGGTGTCATGAGGCTAAACCTGGAGAAGACTTCCATCGCGTTGCTGCTGAAAAATGTCGTCGAACTGTACGAACTCGTCGCCGAAGAAAAACGCATCACCATCACGACCGACTTCACTGAGCCGTGCGAAGCGGTCGTGGACGCGACACGCATGCGCCAGGCCTTCGCCAACCTCCTCGACAACGCGCTCAAGTATACGCCCGAGGGCGGCAACGTCCGCCTCTCCTGCGCCGTTGAATCCGGTCGCGTGACCGTGCGGGTGCGCGACACCGGCATGGGCATCCCACCAAGCGAGCAACCGCGCATCTGGGAGCGTCTTTACCGCGGTGACAAGAGCCGTTCCCAGCGCGGCCTCGGTCTTGGATTGAGCCTGGTAAAAGCCATCGTCGAAGCCCACCACGGGGAAGTGTCCGTCCAGAGCCAGCCGGGCGAAGGTTCGGAATTTATAGTTAACATGCCGCGGTCAGAGCTGGCAGCTTGACGGCTTGGCCAAGCGCGGGCGGTTCGGAACAAATCTCGGAAGAGATCGGATGACCTCATTACCCCATGCCATTCAAATGCCAAGATTGCAAACGATGAGAAACGGGAGGCGCAGACTGCGGCGGCTGGCACGGCCAGCCATCACCGCGATGTATTACTACAAGAAGGCCGCGATGCACAATGCCAGAGCAATCTGCGCTCCCGAAATTCATGACGCATTTTCATTTTTCAGAACTTGTAGGCCAGCGAAGCGATGAGCTTGAGATCGTTCTTGAGCCTGCCGGCAGCGGGAACGTTGTTGTGACTGTCTTGCAGGACCGTGCGCAAACTCAGCCTGTTGCCCTTGGTCAGGCCTGCTTCGACGCCTGCTTCAGCGTTGACGATATAATTGTCAAACTCATTCACCTGCGGCAGAATCTCAACGCTCTCCCACGCCTTCGCGTGCGGGCTGAAGGCGTAATTGAACTTTTCCGCGAGGCGGAGCGTTGCGAAACTCTCGGTAGTGCCATCCAATTGCTCTTTGATGTAACCGGGGCCGGTTTCCACACGAAAGTTCATGGTTTTATTCGTGACGAAGTAGTAGCCAAGACCGGGGGCGAGCGTCAGGCGGTACTTGATGTCCGCGATGCCGTCATGAAATCCGTCTATCCGCCCGTACCCATACCAATCGATCCCGAAGGAGCGATTGTACTGGGAAAAGCCGTGGATGATTTCGGCGGTTTCTGTTTCCGTCGATTTGTTCGGCAACTTGGTCTCTCCGTAAAGGCCGTCGGCCCCGAACATCAGATCATTTTGGAGCCATTTTTCCTCCGTAAAGGCCGTGGCCGAGTCCAGGATCGTATCGGTGTTGCCTCGGGCGATGGTCAAACCGAAGGACACACTGCTCTTCCATCCGTTGGTGGGAGTGGTGCCCTTGGGCTGGACCGGGGCGCCATTACTGTTGGTTTGGTTGGTTGAGGCAGTGGTATTCGTTTGGGCCTGGGCGCCGCCAGCGCCTGCGAGCAGGATTGTGGCCACTACCAACTGTGATATTTTCATTATGGCCGTCATTGCTTTTCTCGTTTTTCTTGTATCGTAGCGCTTCCACAGCGCCGCTGACGGAGCCTGGAAACCTACGAGAGCGAATTGAGCATGGTTCAGGTTGCGAGGTGGGTTGGCAGCACACGAGCGATGGATTGCTCATCCAGCTCCATCGGATGGCCTGACCAAACGACCCGGCCTTCTTTGTCCAGGAGCCAGGCCTGCGGGATGGCCTGCACCTGAAACTCAGTGGCCAGCGTCTGGTCCGCGTCCAACGCCACGGCATAATGCATCGGTGTGCGCGCCCGGAAGCGTGCGACCACAGTTTTGTCCTCGCTTGTGACACCGACAATTTCCAGTCCGCGGTCGTGATATTTTTTGTCCAAGTCGTTCAGGTGGGCGATGCTTGCCCGGCAAGGCGGACACCAGGTCGCCCAGAACTCAATCAACAGCGGGCGGCCTGCGAGCACGGGTTTGTCTCCGAGAAATTCGAGATTCCCGGCGAGCGACTTCATGTTGATGCGTGCGCCTGATTCTGGATCGGCGGACGGGGCGGCGATAGCGGCTGGTTTCGACGTTGGACCGTTCGCGTCAGCGCGAGCATCAGTCAACATGGTGTACGTGCCAATGGCTGCGAGACCGCATGTAACGGTCAGGAATGAGATGAGTGCTATTGTTTTCATAAAATTCGGGGTGTTGAGGTTGATTCAGGTTCGGTGAGTGGATTGAGAGCGGTCGCGGGATGGCGGCACGACGCGAGAGAGATCCGCGCGCGCCACCCAGCCGGAGCGGCCGGTCGAGGTTTGCACGAGCGCAAAGTCCTGATGCTCCGCGCGGACTTCCACAGTCTCGCCTTCATGCAACTTGAATGCCGGGTCTGCGACCGGCACCGGTGAGTTCCAGGCGGGCGCCTCGCGGGAGATGACAACAGCTTGGTTCACTCTCGGCCACGTCATAACCGCGCTGCCGATTGCCGTGGCGACGAGCAAGGTGGCCACGCAGGTCAACGAGATGAGTGCCAATCGCCGCTGCGGATAAAGGCGAACGAGGAGCATGCTCAGGCCGGCGAGCATCAGGCCAAAGCTTCCAAGCCAAGCCAGCTTGTTCGGGCTGGCGCAGGTCAAGCTGCGGGTGAGCCAGCTCTCCGAGGCGTCTGGCAGGCCGGCCTTCGCGCGGACGAAGTGAAGATTTGCGGCGATGTCGGCATCGTTGGGCGCCAGCAACTGGGCGCGCTCGTAATTAAGGACGGCCAGGCCGGGTTTGCCATCGCGGGCGCAGGCGTTGGCCTGATTGAAGAGCGCGGCGGCGGAGTAGCCTCTCGTCGCAGTGTTGCTTTCACTCGGTTGCGCGGCTGTTGCTGCCTGTCCGGTGACAAGGCAGATCGGCAGCATCCATGCCGCCACCAACTCGGCGCTGCAGAACCGGGCGAAGCCTTGAGGTATCCTTCGGCGCGCCTTCGAAGGCTTGGAGGGGCGTTTCCCCCCGGTTTCGCGGCGGAGCCGGTTGAGCAGTTTTCGCGTGGCCTTAATTTTGCCTGCGGCCAACTTTCGCGTCAGAATCTGGAATAATGTCATAAGGCCTCCGTGTGTTTAATTTGTTCGCGGACGATTTCTTTCCATTGGTTGAAATCCGCAGTACTCAGGTGTTGTCTGGAATAGGCGGCCTGGTCCGCGAGGGCGAAGACGCGGCGAATTTCCCCGCCTTGCCCATTCAGGCGCGCGTCAATTTCCGCAATGGTGATCGAGGCGGGCGCAATGTGCCACGGCGCGGCCAGCTTCTGCTGCAACGCGACGCGCGCGGATTGGAAGAAGCGGGCGGCATCGCCGGCGGTGGAGGCGGCGTCCATCTCGGCCAGGCAACTTGCGATCTCGCTCGATGCCTCATGCCGTCGCGCGCCGTCCGCGCCATTCGCGCGCCGTTCATTGCGGCGCAGGAAGAACAAACCTCCGGCGAAACAAAGAACCAGCGCGCTCTGGCTGCCCACAAACCACGCCTGAAAATAAAGCGGCCGCAAACTCGCCACCATGCTGCCTGTTTCGACCTGATCCGGCCGCAGTCCATCCCGCGGCGGCTCACTGGGCGGAGCCGGGCTTGCGCTCGAAGCAAGGGCCGGGGTCGTGGCCAAGCTGCCGGCGGGAACTGGGGAAACCTCCACGCTCAACGGCGAGGTTAGTTTGGTTTCGTATCGACGTGTGTCGGGATTGAAAAAGCTGATTGCCAGCGCAGGCACGGTTTGCCGGCCCGGCTGCATCGGGATAACGGCTTGTTCAAAATCCTTTTCGCCGCTGTAACCGGCGGTGTCGGCCGGCTCAAACTTCGCGGCCGGCTTGTAGGTTTTCCAGCCGTCCACTTCGCCGAGCATCGCGCTGTTGACACGGTCAAAGCTTCCGGCGCCGGTAACTTTCAGCCGCAGCGTGAGCGGGTCGCCGGCGGCGCTCTGGGCGGCGGAGAGTTCGCTGGCGACCTCGAACTTTCCGACCGCGCCGTCAAATGCGGCGGGCCGGCCTTCCGTGGGCAAAGGGAGAACCTTAAGCGCCTCAGCCTGGCTCGCCACGGTGATTTCTTTCTCAGTCGTGCCCCCGAAGAAATCCTGGAAGAACGAGTCGTCGATCATCGAATCACCGAACATCCCCTGCGGGAGATGTGCCCGCCTTTGCGGCGCGGTGCGCATCCGCACGGTGAGTGGTGTTTCGACGGTGAGCGAAAACTCGCCCGGTTTCACCACCGCCAGCGCGCTGTGCCACGTCAACACGGTGAAAGGCTGGCCGTCCATGCTTTCCTGCGCCTGCTCCGGTTGAGAGGAAAGTTTGTTCAACATGAACGCGTCGCCGTTGAGGGTGGGCAAGCCGGTAATCGACGCGACCAAACCGGCGCGCAGGCCGACCTGAATGTCCACCGGCACGATTTCTCCCACGTACAATTCACGCTTCGGCAAACGAAGCCGCACAAACGCGGTCCCGTCCTTCGTCAGGCTCGTTTGCCCGGCGGACAATCCGCTCGCGGCTGATGGCGGCAGGCTGGATGCGCCGGAGTTGTTGCCCGTCGCCGCGCCACCGGGTCGGACGTACAATACCAGCGCCTGCGAACCGCGGCTTAGGGCCGGAATGCTGAATTTGCCCGCGCGTTGCGGAATCACTTCATAGGTTTCCGAGGTGGTCGAACTGGTGACGCCATTGATGGACTCCATCTGGCTGGATTGGCCGACGGATACGAACTCCAGTCCCGGCACAGCAGGCGGCGAAACGGCGTCATTGCCGTCGCCGGAAACCGTGATCGTGAGCTGTGCTGATTGGCCGAGCGCGATTTCACCTGGTTCGAGTTGTGTCGTCACGGCGGGTGGCGCGGCGAACGCGGCGCCGGCCAGGACGAAGACGGCAGCAATAGCCGCGGCCATTGGACGGAAGTGAGATAAGTTCGTTTTCATTTTACCAATCCTTGATGCGTTGATCGGGTTGCCTTTGCCGGTTCAAGTCGTGTCGTCACGGCGGGCGGCGCTACAGACACAGTGACGGGGAAGGCCGTAACTGTGGCGAATGCCACGACCATCGGACGGGAGAGAGATAAGTTCATTTTCATTTTACCAATCCTTGATGGGTTGATCTGTCCGCTGGTCATTGGTGCTGTTGCGCGCGACTGGGGCGGCGGGAAGCCGTCGCTCTTCGCTCTTGAGCGAGTCGAGGAGAGCGCGCGCTTCCTGTTTGCTCATCTGGCCAGGTTCGCGTTGCGAGTCGGCCGCCTGCGCGGCTTCGTCCTTGCGCTGGTCCGCGCCGGCCTGAGCTTGATTATCGCCTTGCGGCTGGCCGTTGGCAGGCTTGGGCTGCTGTCCTGCCTGATCGGACTGCTTTTGCTGGTCCGGCTTCGAGCCACTGTTCGCCTTTGGTTGATCCTTTTGTTGGTCGGGCTTGGGCTGTTGTCCCGCTTGATCAGGCTGCTTTTGCTGGTCCGGTTTTGAACCGCTGTTGGCTTGCTGCTGATCCTTCTGTTGGTCGGGCTTGGATTCTTTGCCGGGCTTCTGGTCTTTGTTATCCTGGTTCTTCGCCCCGGAATTTTGACCCGATTGATTCTTTTCATCCGGTTTCTGATCTTTGTTCTGCTGATTCTTCTGATCAGAATTCTGGCCCGACTGGTTCTTCTGATCCTTGTCCTTTTGATCCTGTTTTTGTTTTTGTTCGTCTTTCTTCTGTTGATCGTTCTTCTGCTGTTCCTGCTTCTTTTTCAATTCCTCCAGTTTTTGCTTCACGAAGTCGCGATTGTATTTGGCGTCGGCGTCATTGGCGCGAAGTTGCAACGCGGCCTCATAGGTTTTGACCGCCTGTTCCCAGTTCTGGATGGTTTGCTGCGGCTGACTCTGCTCGGTCTTCTGGCCGCTGCGATAAAGCGTATCGCCGAGATTGTAATAGGCGTCCTCCTGCGCGGCGAGGCGCTTGGCGTCGGCGGACGGTTCGCTTCCGAGCGATTTCTGAAACGCCTCGGCGGCCTGCGGGAACTGGCCCGCCTTGTAAGCCGCTGTCCCGGCGTTGAATTGCAGATCCGGTGCATTCGTGTTGTGTTGCGCGGCTGCGGCATACTCGCGTTGAGCCGTGGCAAAGTCTCCCTTTAGGTAGGCCTGCTCGGCCGCCGCAGGCGAGGCTTGCGCCTGGTGGAACGGGCTGAACAGCAGCACGCCCAGCATTGCCGCCGCGCTATGCACCATGAATGGTGGACGCGCCATTTCCGGCGCCGGCGTTGCATGTTTGCGCACGTTGCGCCGCCGCGTGCCGAAAAGCATGCTAGTGAGGAGAAGGGCGAGTGAGGCCGCCAGCGGCCACTGGTATCGCTCCGTGTACACCTTCTGTTGTCGCGAGGCGAGATCGTGTTTGGCCAGCGGGGCGAGAGCTTGCTGGTAAATGGTTTCCAGTCCCTGGCCTTGCGCGCCGAGGGGCGCGTAGAGTCCGCCGGTCGCCTCGGCTATCGCCTTCAAGCCCGCTTCGTCCAGGTGCGACTTCACGAACTGGCCGGCCTCGTCTTTCACGAAACCGCCGCCCTGTTCCGCCGGGATGGGTATCAAGTCGCCGTTGGCCGTGCCGACGCCAACGCTGTAGATCTTCATCCCATCCTTTGCCGCCGCTTTGGCCGCGGCGAGATCGTTGCCTTCCAAGTCCTCGCCGTCGGTGAGCAGGACGAGGATTTTGTCAGTACTCGGGCGGTTTTGCAGAGCGGCCTGCGCCTCGCGAATGGCGCTGGCGATATCTGTGCCGCCACGGGCAATAATGGTGGTGTCGAGCGCTGCCAGCGACTCGTGGAACGCGTCGTAGTCGATGGTGATGGGGCATTGCAGAAAGGCGTTGCCCGCGAAGGCGATCAGGCCCGCGCCATCGCCGTTGAGATGGCTCACGAAATCATCCACCGCCAGTTTGGCGCGGGTCAGGCGGTCAGGCTTGACATCGGGCGTCAGCATGCTGCGCGAAGTGTCCACGGCAAAAATGACTTCGATGCCGCGCCGCTTTACTTCCTCCCAGCGGAAACCGGCTTGCGGCCGCGCCAGCGCGACAAAGAGGCAGCCGACGGCGGCAAGGAACAATCCGCGTTTCCAGTTTCTCTTGGCGGCAGAAAACGAAGCGGTGAGCTGCGCGAGCAAGTGCGACGAAGCGAAGTTGGCGAGCGCCGCGCGTTGGCGGGCATCGTAACGCCGCCACGCCCAGACGAGTGTGCCGCACGCGGCCAACCCGGCCAGCAACCAGAGAGGTTCAGAGAATTTCATAATAGTCCTATTGAGTGTGAGTTGAATTGAATTGGTTTCGGGTCATGGCAGCCTTCGATAGCGCGTTTGCTCCAACCCTACGGCGAGGCCAAGCATACCGATCGCGGGAAACAAGGCCCAGGCAAACAGATCCTGATAACGCTCGAACTTGTGGACGGTCTGCGTGCTTTTTTCGAGGCTGTTGATTTGGGCGTAAATGTGTTTGAGCGAATCGGTGTCCGTGGCGCGATAGAATTGCCCGCCCGTTTCGGCGGCGATTTTCTGCAACGTATCCTCGTCCACGTCCACTTTGGACATGACGATTTGTGTGTTGCCAAATTGATCCTTCACAGGCACGGGCGCGTCGCCCCGCACGCCGACGGCGATGGTATAAACCTTCACCCCAAGTGCCTTGGCGGCCTCGGCGGCGGCGATGGGCGAAATCTTGCCGGAGTTGTTTATGCCGTCGGTCAGCAGCACTACGATCTTCGATTTGGCGGGCGTGTCGCGCAGGCGATTGACGCAGGTGGCGATGGCTGAGCCAATAGCCGTGCCGTCCTCCACTCCGGCGGTTTGGACGCGGCTGAGATTTTGCTCAAGCCAATCGTGGTCGAGCGTGAGCGGGCTGACGAGGTAAGGTGCGCCGGCAAACGCGACGATCCCGATGCGGTCGTTGGGCCGGTCTTCGATGAACTTCGCGACAATGGTCTTAACGATGTCAATGCGGTTGGCGGGTTGGCCGTCAACTTTGAAGTCCATCGCCTGCATCGAGCCGGACACGTCGAGCGCGAGCACGATGTCAATGCCGCTGGCCTGCACCTCGGTGCGGCCGTGGCCAAATTGCGGCCGCGCCAGGCCGGCCACCATCATTGCGGCGGCCAGGACCGGCAGCAACCAGACCCAGCGGCCCGCGCGGCTGCGTGTCTCGCGGGCGACCTGCCGGGCCAAACTGACATTGGAGTATTCGACGGCGGCGGCCGCGCCGCGGCGGCCACGCCAGAGCAGTGCGAGCGGCAAGAGCGTCAGCAGCCACAGCCATTGGGGTTGTAAGAATCGGATCATATTTATTGTCCTTGATGAACAGTTGCTTGCGCAACCAGGTGAGTTGTTTCCGTATTGGCCGGCTGGCCGGTTTCGATAACAAAGGTGCGCGCGCTCTGGAGCATGTTTTCCATCTCCTCGATGGAGAGAATCCAGCGGGCGAACTTGGCCAGGTCGCAGTGGTGGAGAAAATCCGCCAGCAAAGCGCGGTGGCTCGCAAGCAGAGCGTCGGGGGATTCGAGCAGATCGTAGAGGAACTCCTCCGTCGTCCGTCGCGCCGCGCAGACCTGGAATCGGACTTCGATGTAATGGCGCACGATCTCAGAAACGGTAATGGAGAATTCGCGGGCATTTTCAGGCTGCATCAACGCGCGGGCTTCCTCCAGCCGGTCGAGCGCGATTTCGTACGGCAACTTCGCAGCGGCAAGAGCGCGGCGCCGATTCCAGCGCCAAGCGGCGTAACCGAGCGCCGTGAGAGCCAGACCTCCAGCCAGCCAGGCGGGCCAGAGCCAGGGCGACGGAATGTGCTTGGGTCCGCGAATGTCGCGGATGTCTTGCGTCGCGGCGTTGGGCGCGGCGGTAGACGCGGGTTTGGCCAAGTTAGTTTGTGTCAACGCGAAGGCGTTGAGGCTGGCGAGTGACAGCGCGGCGGCGATGGCCAGAACGCGCGGGGTGTGGAATGTGAATTTCAAGAGCGTCTCCTTTCACGGATTTTAAAGAAATGTTGCAGTGCCGGCAGGTAAGGCCTGGCCGTGTCCAACTCCAGCGTATCGACGGCCTCCGCGCGAAAGCCGCGCACAAGCCGCTGTGTGCGGTCATTTGATTCCTGTGCGAAGCGGCTGCGCACTTCCGGGTTGGCGGTATCGAGTTCGACCACTTCGCCGGTCTCCGCGTCCTCAATGGCGAGCACGCCGACGTCCGGCAGCGATTTTTCGCGGCTGTCCTCGATATGCAGGGCGACCAGGTCATGACGGCGATTGGTCTGCCGCATGGCCCGCCGCAGATCCTCCAGCGCCTGGTCGGGATCGCCCGCAGACTGGAAGTCCGAGATGAGAAACGCAATCGCGCGACGGCGAAGAATGCGGTTGGCGAAGTCGAGCGCCTTCACCGTATCCGTGCCACGGCCTTGTGGTTGGTGGAAAAGGATTTCCCGCACCACCCGCATGACATGGCGGCGGCCCTTCTTGGGCGGGATGTATTGCTCAATGCGGTCGGTGTAGAGAATCAGGCCGACCTTGTCGCTGTTGCGGATGGCGGAGAAGGCCAGCACGCTGGCCAGTTCGGCCGCGAGTTCGCGCTTGCTCAGCGCGGCCGAACCGAAATTGCCCGAGGCGCTGACATCCACGAGCAACAGGATGGTCAACTCGCGTTCCTCGGTGAACTTTTTCACGAATGGGCGGCCGGCGCGGGCGGTGACGTTCCAGTCAATCGTCCGCACTTCGTCGCCGGGGACGTATTCGCGCACCTCGTCGAAGTCCATGCCCCGGCCTTTGAAAACCGAGTGGTATTCGCCGGCCAGGGTGTTGTTGACGAGGCGGCGGGTGTGGATTTCAAGCTTCCTCATCCGGCTTATGATGGCCTTGGCTCTTTCTGGGTTCATAATAGATGCTCCTTTCCAAGTTTTCCGCCGCTTCACGGCACGGGCAGCGTGTCGAGGATCTTCTGGATGATGTCCTCCGAGGTGATGTTCTCGGCCTCAGCCTCATAACTGACGGCCACGCGGTGGCGCAGCACGTCGGGCGCGAGCTTCTTCACGTCTTGCGGCGTCACGTAACCGCGACCGTCGAGGAACGCGGCCGCGCGCGAGGCGAGCGTGAGATTGATGGAGGCGCGCGGCGAAGCGCCGGTTTGAATGTACCCGTTGAGGTCCAGGCCGGCGGCCTTCGGGTTGCGTGTGGCCAACACCAGGTCCACGATGTAGTCCTTGATCTTGTCGTCCACATAGATGGTGTTGACCACACGGCGGGCGCGGGCGATTTCCTCGACCGAGACCACCGGCTGGACGCTGAGCGCGGGTTCGCTCGTGGCCATCGCTTCAACAATGGCGCGCTCCTCAACACGATCCGGGTATCCGATGATGACCTTCATCATAAAACGGTCCACCTGCGCTTCGGGCAGAGGATAAGTGCCTTCCTGCTCCAACGGGTTCTGCGTGGCGAGCACGAGGAATGGATTGGGCAGTGCGTAGGTCGTCTCACCGATGGTGACCTGATGCTCCTGCATGGCTTCCAGCAGCGCGCTTTGCACCTTGGCCGGAGCGCGGTTGATTTCATCAGCCAGAATGAGATTGCTGAAAATGGGGCCATGCTTGGTGCGGAAGCCGCCGTCCTGCGGGTTGTAAATCATCGTGCCGACGATGTCGGCGGGCAGCATGTCCGGCGTGAATTGAAGACGTTGAAACTTGAGGCTGACGCCTCCGGCGAGCGTTTTGAGCGAGAGCGTTTTGGCCAGGCCGGGCACGCCTTCGAGCAGGACGTGGCCGTTGGTCACGAGCGCAATGAGCAGGCGGTCGATCAGATGCTTCTGGCCGACAATGACGCGCCCCATCTCCTGTTGCAGCGGGCGCACCCAGGCCGAAGTCTCCTGCACGGCATCATGCACCGCCTGGATGGCCGGATTCGGCCCGGCGTCCGGCGAAGCCGGTTTGGCCGCTGCCACCACCGTGAGTTTAGGTTTGGGTCGCATGGCGGGCCGATAGCGGACGCCATCGAAGGCAGCGTCGTTAGTGGCTGGTGTGGGAGCGGGCAGCGTGGTGGTGGCGGCATCGCGGGCCTGAACTGAAGAATTCCAATTATTGTTTTTCATATGCTTTCGTCGATCATTTGCTTTGTTTCATTTTCACGGCATCACATCGACACCGCTTTGTTCTGTAGGTAATAGACCACAGGGATATGGCTGCGGGCTTTCCGCGGGATTACAAATTTGCAACCTGCGGGTGAAGCATGAGAGGTGAAGTGGGAACGCGGAGTGGCGTCCACCTTGCGACGAGTCAATCCGGCCACGCATCATCATCCATCGCAACCGGAAGTGCTGGAATGACAGCGGGATCAAGGCGGACCGTCCGCCGACAGTTTGTGTTTGTTGTTGCTGCCGGCTCGTCGCTTAACCCGCCACCCGAAAAGTGAGATTCAGGCTGAACCAGCACACCAGTGAAACGATTCTCCGGCCGGAACCGCCGGGGCATTCTTCCTGTTCAACCAGAAGCAGCCTTTGTAACATTGCCGATCATGTCAGCCGAATCATGGAACCTGTTCTTTAAAATCCAGATTGCCGTGGTGCATGGTTTGGGCGTGCTTAATGCCGTCCACGCCGTGCTCAGGGTGCGGACGCCGCAAGCGGCGCTCGGTTGGGCTTTGGCACTGGTCACGTTCCCTTATTTTGCCATTCCGCTCTACTGGATTTTTGGAAGAACAAAGTTCATTGGCTACCGTCGAGCGATTAGAGATGAGGGCGGCCCGCTGAGCGCCATCGCCAGGGAAGCGGCGGCGGCGACGGCGCCGTACGCCACCGACCTGGGCATGGGCGATAATTTTCGGCACTGGAGCAGAACATTGACCACACTGCCCGCCACCTTTGGAAATCACGTCGAGTTGTTGATTGATGGCGACTCGACGTTCCAATCCATCTTCGCCGCGATCGAGTCGGCGCGCAGCTACTTGCTGGCGCAGTTCTTCATTGTTAATGACGACGCCCTGGGCCGGGAGTTTCAGAAGCGGCTCATCAAAAAAGCGAAGGAGGGCGTAAAAATCTGTTTTCTCTTCGACGAAGTTGGCTGCCACGGGTTGTCGCGGCGGTGGTTGCGGACGTTGCGCCGGGAGGGTGTGCGTGTTGAGGCCTTCCATACCACACGGGGGCGGGGCAATCGTTTTCAACTCAACTTCCGCAACCACCGCAAAGTTGTTGTCGCCGATGGCCGCGAAGCGCTCATCGGAGGGCTCAATGTGGGGGATGAATACATGGGCCGGGGCAAACAGTTTGGTCCGTGGCGCGACACCCATGTCCGGATCCAAGGCCCGGCGGTGCAGGCGGTGCAGTTGGCCTTTGTCGAAGACTGGCATTGGGCCACCGGCGACGTGCCGTGTCTCAATTGGATGCCCGCCTCCGCCGCCGCGAATCAGTGCGCCCTTGTGCTGGCGACGGGCCCGGCGGATGAGGCCGAGCGTTGCTCTCTCACGTTCATCCGCGCCGTAAATTCCGCCCAAAGCCGGCTTTGGATCAGCAGCCCCTATTTTGTCCCGGACGCGACCGTGCTGACGGCGTTGCAGCTTGCGGCATTGCGCGGGGTTGAAGTGCGCGTGTTGTTGCCCGCCCGTTCCGACCACTGGTTGCCCACGTTGTCCTGCTTTTCTTATTACGAAAGTCTCGCCTGGGCGGGCATCGAACTCTGGCGCTATCAGCCCGGTTTTATGCACCAGAAAGTGTTGCTGGTGGATGACAAACTTGCGTCGGTCGGCTCGATCAACGTGGATTATCGTTCGTTTCACTTGAACTTCGAGTTGGCCGTGCTGGTGTCGGACCCGACGTTCGCCTGCCAGGTTAAAGCGATGCTGGAACAGGACTTTATGAAAAGTCAGCGTGTGGACCTGGCCGACTACCAGCGCCGGCCATGGTGGTTCAAAGCCGCCGTTCGCTCGGCACGGCTGCTTTCGCCCGTGCAATGAACACAGCCAAATAACGCCGGACGATTTGTTGGCAAACTGCGCCTTCTCTTGCCTCGGTTCTGAATGTCCCTGCGTGCATCCGACCGTGGCAAGACAGGGTTATACCCCATAGCGAAGGCGTCCCCGCCGACGCAAATTTGAGTCTTGGCACCCGTGCAAATCGCGGCCCAACCGCTTTCTTAAACAATCTGACGGACGGACGCCAACAGCGAACAAAAACGAAACACGAAGAGCGAAAGAACTATTATGTTAAGTACTGGAGAGTGGTACGTTTTCCTATCGAAAACAAGCCTCACGGGCATCATTTTTGAATTTCCGACCGGGCCTGTTTGAGGGCTAAACCGATCCACTGATCTATCAGGCGGCGGAATCGCTTATAGTTG